>Ga0114960_10000033_pt1 | contig 105106 bp, 125 predicted proteins | sample C_130625_MF_Meta_FD_92637 | JGI IMG/M metagenome (GOLD analysis project Ga0114960, IMG submission 92637) | Freshwater microbial communities from Lake Croche, Canada to study carbon cycling - C_130625_MF_MetaG | ecosystem: Environmental > Aquatic > Freshwater > Lake | place: Lake Croche...
ACGGTTATTAATTATCGTAACAAAATCTCAAAAAATGCCTAAAAATTTGTTACGATAGCTACTTTGGAAATAGTAAAGTAGCCTAGATGTTGGTGTCAAAAATAAAAGTTGCAAAAATATTTATGGTAAGGTAAAATTATGCATAATTAAAAGAATATAAATAAAAGAATAGAATATTAAGAAATGAAATTTCATTGTGAAAAATGTAATTATTCAACTAGTAAAAAAGGAAATTATGATAAACATTTAACAACTAAAAAACATTTATCATGTTATCAATGTAATACATGTAACAAACAATATACTACTAATTCTGGATTATGGAAACATAAAGAAACATGTGCAAGTGTTAGTAATAATAATGTTTGTGAATTATTATTAAAACAAAAAGAAGAAAATACTAAATTTCAAGAAGATTTATTAAATCAAATTAAACAACAACAACAACAACTTACTGAAATGATACCCAAATTAGGAACTCAAAAAATAAACATCAATGTATTTTTACAAGAAGATTGTAAAGATGCCATTAATTGGGGAGACTTTTTGAAAACATTAGAAATTAAAATGTACGATTATTCTTTATCGGACAACATATCGGATAATATCATTAAAACAATTTCGAATGGTATTCAAGAATTAGGTATGTATAAACGACCCATTCATTGTTTGGACGCAAAACGAAAAAAGTTGTGCATCAAACATGAAAATAATTGGGAACATGATATGGTAAAAGTAGAAGATACGTTACGTAAATCTAATACAATAATCAAAGAAAAATATGTCGGAGTGTTGAAACAATGGGAACAGGACCATCCAACATGGTTTTTAAATGAAAATGAAACTGAAAATTATACGCATTTAACCTCACAAATTATGTCCTCAGTAGATAATGTCAAGTGCCGTTTAGAAATATCAAAACTAGTTTCTCTATAATTTATTTATATAAATTGGTATGTAAACAAATAGAAGTTATACTATTTGGATTGGTAGTATACATGTAATCGTTATGAAAAAAACTAATGTGATGAAAATATAAAATATAAGATACGGCACAATCTTCAATTGTATACGGGTAAGATTGTGAAAAATCATCAAAATGAAAAATATTATACTGGATAGATTCCATGTGAGAAATTAATAATTTGCAACATCGATTTGAAATATAATAGATGATACCAGAAGGACCAATTTCAATTTCTGGACGTTTTGTATAAGTGCTAATATTTACACCTTTTAAATTATGCTGAGGATTATCAAAATCTTCAGGATGTGATGCATAATAATCAACCATGAAATTATCATGCCGGGTTCGTTGTAATAATTCTGGAGTAATGTCACGATTTAAAAGTGATTTTTTAGATGGACTTTTACCCATAAAATCTCGTTTGGGTAAATTTAAATAAAGTTGCAGCAATTTTTCATTGAAAATTAAATCGTCGCCGCAACGTAAAACACCTTCTTGAATATCGTATAATTCATATACATATTTCAAGGCAAGAACTAATTTTTTTAATAAATGAATATATGAATCTTCACATTTAATAGTCATTATATTATCATTCATGATGTAGTCTTTTTCTAAAAATAAATCACCAATTACATAAATTACTTTCCATTCACCGTAATTATCATGGGATAATTTACATTGTTTTAAACGTGTATTTACATGTTTTTGACAACTTAACACAAGAATAATTCCATTTACTTTCATATTATTATATACAATATAGTTTTAAAATTGAAATTTATTGTTTTAACAAATAAGTTTCAATTATGGCGATTACACGGCAACTCGGAAATGCGCAGGACCATGTAGTAAAAGGGTCATTTCAACAAGATAATGAAGAATACGACTATGTAGCTGCTATGGATGGACATGGAACTGGATACAACCGGGATTCATGTATTAGTCTGTTGCGTAATTTAGATTTTACTATAGTAGCACAGCAACCAAACCCAGTCGAGTTCATTCGTCAGCAATTACTAGGACACAATCTTATACATTCAGGAAGTACGTTTACGTTTGCTCGTATCAACAAAACAAAACAACAAATAGAAGTAATCAATGTTGGAGATTCAATGACAGCGGTTTTTAAAAATGACAAACTAGTGTATACGACACCCATCCATTGTTTTCAAAATCCGGAAGAAGTGGAACGAACAAAATCGTTGATACGCGAGATGCGACCTTCGACTACACCTAAACCAGTGAATGATACGGACGTGTATTTGATTGAATCCAATGTAGGAGTGTGGATTACAGGTGAAGTGTTGGTGCCGACACAAAGTTTTGGACATAATAACATCACGGGTCTAGTGCCGAGCAATGTTGTGATATCCTATGAATCAGAAGATAAAGTGAGAGTAATTTGTGGAACGGACGGGTTTTGGGATATGAAAATGATTGACTATCCGTATATAGCAGTAGAATCTGCGATACGGTTAGTCAATGTAGCGGAGCGAAAATGGAAACAACAATGGATGTACTTTGATGGAAAACACAACCCAGTTCAAACATCGTTTGATGAGGCAGATGATATTGGGATTGCGATATGGGATAAATAAAATGTTATAAATTACTATGGATAAAGAGTGTTTAGATTTTTTTAAAGAAAGATTTCCTGAACATAGGTTACAAGTTTCCAATGTTGTGAATACGTCAAGCTACATAATGTTTACAATTGAATCTATAGGACCTATATTATGTATAACATTAAAATTTTTAAAAACTAAACCAGAAATGGAAATAGATTTAGTAATGAAATGTTCATTAACAGGCCAGAATAGTATTCAAGCTGCATTAGAATTTGCTAATTTAAACTACATTGAACATGTAGTATTAACGGATGCATCCACTATTAAATATACATTATCCGATAATACTATAAAAGAAATTTCATTGAAAGAGTCGTCTATGTTATGTTATGGATTTACTTATTATGAAAAACATTTTGGGTTTAAAAATGATTTTGAAGAGTATCGCACACTATGGATGGAAATGATTAGCAGACCATTTGATGATGTACGAGATAGGATAAAATCATCCAAAGAGATTGAAATGTTAATACGTGAATTATATGGATATTTACCTAAAATTTCAAAATATACATCATCTTCTACGATTCAAGATATATTTGTAGATATACGTGCATATTTAGAAAAAAATTGTCCAAAACCAATAAATAAGTGTAATGCGGGTATGACAGACCATGATTTTATATTTATATCTGGATTTATAGAAAAAGCATTTGAATTTGTTATGGCAGCAACTATGATAGCATCGGGTACATATTTAGTGAAATTTTTTACGTTGAAACAATTTATATATCAATTTACACATTATTCTCTTGTGTTAGAACAACTATCTGGGTTAGTTACTATTTATAACACGAATACCCAACTAGATGGTTCTATAGGAACAGTTCTTGACCAAATTAAAAACCATTATGTAATACAATTGCACGATAGAGTACTAAGTATAGGTAAAGAAAATGTCAAAAAACCATCGAATGTTGAATTATATGGGTTAGAATCAGCAGAATTTAATGGTGAACGAGGAAAAATCAAAAAATATAATCCTAAAACTCAACGGTATACGATACAACTAGATAAAGATTCTAGTAAAAGAACAGTAAAACGTCAAAATGTAAAAGGAATAGGAGGGACAAAAAAATATAAACGTTATTAAAATTGAATGAAACTTAAACATATGTCTAAATGCAATAAATGGAACTAGATTTGTTGTCTACTATCCAAATTGCCAAAGGATACAATATACTTACCGATTTAGAACTAGCGATTATGCGAGGAAGCAAAGAAGATATGGATAAAATTCATGATAAATTTTATAAATGTATTCCGCACAAAGAAACACCAATGTTATCATTAATCCAAATTTACTTAAAAAAAGCAATTATGATTAGTAAAATAAAAAATTTATCGTGGACTTGACATTTTACGCTCGTTCATATATAAAAACCTAATTTGTTTTTTTGCTTTGTCTAACGTAGTTCCATAGGCGTGGACTCGCTTGGTTTTTGTATTGTACACTCTGTACAACTCTTTCTTTGGTAATTTTCTCATGGTGAATGGCATACTATATAGTATATATTTTAAATGAATAATCAAACTATATTAAAATTTACTAAATAAGAATTATATGAAATCGTTTACTCCTATGATATGGGGATACCTCATATATAACATTAACCCGCTTCAAATTTTTATTGCAGTGTGTTATTTGTTCAACTACAAGTATTATTTTATCATGGAAGATAAAGAAACATCGCAACACATTATTAAATTGTTATCGAAAGATGTCATTGCATGGTCTACCAAAATTATGCACGGTAAAGAAATCAATACGGGTATATTTATAGGGAGAAATTGTGTAGGGTATATTGATAATATGACCTATGAGGACCCTAAAATACACATTATTACACATTATGCCTATTACAAAAAAATAACGGAACACAAAGAAGAATCTATCGTATCCCCCGTGTTGATGCTTGAAACAAAACCGGAAACAAATAAAATAGAAATGTTGGTTCGAATGGGAATATATAAAAACTTTTTTTACAGGACGTATCGGTTGGATTTAACGCATTTAACACCGTTAGGGGACCAAATACCGATTATTGACCAAATTGTTAAAGTGTATCAAGAAAAAGGGAGAGCCACTGTTTTTATAGACGGAATAAGTCACGCTGGAAAAAGTTCGATTGGTTATTTAGTAGCCAAACAGTTGGGGGGTAAATATTGTCACACGTTTAATCCAACTGACCCAGGCGACCAAATAAGCATGTTGGTGTTAGATGCGGATATGGACGATACACCGTTAGTTGTTGTGTTGGAAGAAGTGGACATATTAATACACAATATTCACAATAAAGAAGTGTTTCACAACAAGGAAATTCCGACGGCAGTTCACAATAAAACAACATGGACATCGTTTTTAGATGATATGTTTATTTATCGTAGAGTAATTTTAATTATGACGAGCAACACATGCAAAAAAGAGTTGGACCAATTAGATGTTGCTTATCTTCGCGAAGGACGAGTGCATGCATCTTTTAATATGCCAAATCTGTTGCCAATATGTCATTGATGTTCCTTTTAATTTTTTTTGATTTATAATTTATTTGTTTTAATTTATTTGTTTTTGATTTTTTTGATTTATTTTTTGATTTATTTTTTGTTTTTTTACGGGTGTATCCGCCTGATGATGTAACGGGTGGTGGGACTGTATTCGTAAAAAAATTTAAATTAGACGCGGACCATACTGGTGACGGAGCAGGCTGTTTAGTATCAATATATTCTACATCGGGCGATGGATGTTTCGTATCAATATATTCTACATCGGGTGACAGAATAGGTGACGGTCGTTTGGTACCAATATATTCTACATCAGGTGATGGAACAGGGGATAATTTGTTTACAGCTGATGTTAATAATGGCGATGCAGCAGATAACATATTATAGGGTGGTGTATATTGTAATGGGTCTATAACAGGACTTCCTGATAGTGGAGATAATTGTTTGACAGAATTAATGGGAGATTCTTCAACTAAATCATCAAAAAGAGAAGTTTCTGGTAAAGGTACAAGTAAAGATAAAGATAGTGCATGTTTTGAAAATTGTGGTAAATTGTGTCTCATGTGGCAGCAATTTTTACTAAAATCTTTGCAATAGACAACATTATGAACATTCCAACTACGAATTTTTGCACTAAATAAAACAGCTCCTTCCAACATGCTCGTCATGTTGTATACATTTTCAGTATTCCAGGAAGATATGCAACTCCATTGTTTTTTTTTACTTAATCCTGTAAAATTGCTGCATTGATAAAACATACGAGACATATTTGTAACCCGGCTTACATCCCAATGTGATAAATCTTGGTTGAAATAGGTACACCCATAAAACATGTTGGCCATAGAAGTTACGTTGCTTACATTCCAATTGGAGATATGTTCGTTAAATGTAGGTATATCGCTAAATAAATGGCTCATGTCGGTAATGCGAGATACGTCCCAATGATGAATATATCCGTTGGTTCTATCACCTTTTAGATAGGAATGAACAGCATCGTGTAATTCTTCTTTTGTAGTAAAACTCATTTATATTATATATATATTTTAATATAACGTTTGGTTCGATTACGTTTACCTTTTCTTGTTTTATGGTTTCTATGACAGGTGCGTTTGCCTCCTGTTGGAAATTGAAATTTAGGTAATTTTGTACGAATTGCATATACATCTTTTGTAGTATCTCGTTCATTACTAGGGCTAGATAGAGATTTAAAACAACACTCTTTGTCAAAATCAGTAAAATCAGTAACATTCGATATGTTCCATTTACTTATATCGGCACGAAATAAGATGGCTTCTTCAAACATATGAGCCATCTTTGTTACACTTTGTGTATCCCATCCGCCAATATGGCTCATATGTATAGTTCCATCTATAATACGCATACTTACACCCGTAAAATTGGTGCATCCATAAAACATATAAGACATATTTTGTACACTACTTACATCCCATTGAGATAAGTCTGAATTGAACAAGCTACAATTTTTAAACATGGATTGCATATCGGTTACTTTAGTAGTTATCCAATTCATAGATTTCGCACTTTTTTTACTCATTTTTTCCACTTCTTCTGAAGGCTCACTAATTTTTATAAATTTATTTCTTACGCCGTTATCAAATCTATTACAATTTTCAAACATATAGGACATATCGTTACGTTAGCAACGTTCCAGTCCGAAAGGTTCGCATTGAATTGCAAACAATTCTTGAACATAAAACCCATATCAGTTACTTCACTTACATCCCATGCAGAAAGATTTTGATTAAATTGTGTACATGTGTCAAACATATGATTCATATCGGTAACTTGACTTACATTCCATGTAGATATATTTTGATTAAACAGGGTACACATCTTAAACATACTGTTCATGTCAGTAACTTGGCTTACATCCCATGTAGATATTTTTTGATTAAAGCGTTTACATTCGTTAAACATCATAGCCATATCATCAACGTGACTTACGTCCCATGGTAAAGGTTGATCAAACATGTTACAACCTGAAAACATACCTTGCATATTCGTTACGTTGGATACTTTCCAATTGGATAAAGGTTGATTAAATTTGTTGCATTTATAAAACATTAAATACATTTGGTAACTTGACTTACATCCCATGTAGATATATTTTGATTAAAATTTTTACACAAAAAAAACATTTTTGCCATATCGGTAACTCTAGAAACATCCCATGTAGATAGAGGTAAATTAAATCGTTTGCAATTACAAAACATGGAATTCATATTTGTTACATTGTCCACTTTCCACGCCATAGTTACATTATCTGTAAGTCCATTATTAAACACAATACAATTTTTAAACATAGATTCCATGTTGGTTACATTGTTTACTTTCCATTTTGATAAATCTTGGTCGAACGAACTACACCCTTCAAACATGGATTGCATATTGGTTACGTTACGTGTATCCCATAATCCAATATCTGCATCAAAATCAGCTTTATTTTTAAATAAAAAACTCATATCTGTAACCATTGTTACATTCCAATCATTTATATTACCTCGTACTATGTCCACTAATAAAATCGTTAATTGCTCTCATTAATTCCTCTTTTGATTCAGGTATAAAACATCTTCGGGATATTCACGTTCTTCGTATTCGTTCTCTGCTTCGACTTCAGATTCATTTTCAGATTCACTTTCAGAATCACTGCCAGACGAACTTTCAGATTCACTTTCAGAATCACTGCCAGACGAACTTTCATAATAAGAATCTGGTACAGAAACAGAGTGTTCTTCATCGCCTTCCACTATACTTTCTGGTTCTTCTTCAGATTCAATATCGGAATCACTATTAGATTCAGCTTCTGCAAAAGCATTGTCCAATGCACGTGGTTCTAGTTCACTCATATATATACCTAAATAATAAATTCTACATAGTTCATGTTCCAATGATAGATGAAAAATAGATGTAATTTCGTGAAATCATTATTACAATGTCAACTACATAGCTCATTTGTTTCTTTTAGAAACTTTTAATTTTTTAACTTTACGTTTTGTTTTCATTTTTTTCAATTTACGAGTTTTTTTTTGTTTGTTTCTTTTTTTTTTTCCTCCTTCAAGACCGTATCTTAACGTACCTATATACGAAGCAAATTCAGGAGGGTCAGGTATCTCTTCTGCACCTCGAGACGTTGGAAAATATTCAGTAGTTCGTAATTTTTCACGAATACAATCGGCAAGTATTCTTACTTTTTTATCCATGTTAGGTGTTGCTTTTAACATCTCTTGTACACTAGCATCTCTCATACAATCACTTGTAAATTGACGCATAATATCAATCGGTATCTTATGAACAAATGCACGTAATAAGGGTTGATATGTTTCTGTTTGTCCAATTGTAGCACTTTTTAGAGACATAATGATACGTTCTTTGATTCCTTTTGAACACGATGCGGTATCTAAATCAGGTATTTCTGGATTAAATTCATAGGCAGAAGAAATATCTTGTATCAAAAAACGAATATAATTATTTTTAAATTCAGGATTTTGACGTATAACAAAGTGTAATACGGAAGTGAGTAATCTTTGCGATGTAGAATCTGCAACACATCGATACAATGTAGTAGTAATATTTCCTCTGAATTGTTCAAATAACGTCATTACATGACGACGTTCTTGTATATCATCTAATGTATTTGATTCAACTAATTCTTGTATAATCCTCATTAATTCAGCTGGATCATATTTTGGTGTACTTCCAGATTCAATTACTGGATATAATTTAGAGACATTTATTTTGTCAAATGCGTCGTGTACTTCCTGTTGGACTGCAATATTTCTTGCTTCAATAACGTCCCCTTCTGTCATTTCTTCTGCAGGTCCGGATGCTGATACAGGTGCAGGTTCAACCTCAGCTTCCATAAAACCATCAGGAAAATCTTCTGGACGATATTGTTGTTCGGGAAATGTTTCTCTAAGAATGTCAAAAGATTCACGGGTTAGAGGATTGTGAGTACACTTAAAAATATACAATGAATCTGGTAAAGGGGGCAAATTTCGAATTAGGTTAAAATCACATTCAACTGTTTCTATTCCATTGGGTAAAGTAGGTAATTCTCGTATTTCATTATGCTCACAGTATAAATCAACTAAACTGTCAGGTAATTCAGGTAATGTTTCTAAAAAATTATTTTGACAATGAAGGTCGGTTAACCCAGATGGTAAAGTAGGTAATTCTCTTACACCACTTTCTCTACATTCTAAATACACCAAACTATCAGGTAATTCTGGCAATCTGTCTAGATAACATCGATTACACATAAGTGTTAGTAAACCAGCTGGCAAAGGTTCTTTTAATTCAGAAATAGGGTTATCACTGCAACTCAATTCGGTAACATTAGGAGGTAGTAGAGGAATTTCTGGTAAATCACATGAATCGCAATGTATACGTGTTAGATTTAAAAGTGTAGGAAGTAAATTAAGACTACGAATATAGGTTCCAGTACAATCTAATGATTGTATAGAAGAAGGTAAGGTTGGAAGTTTGCGTAATGGATTGTGACTACAATTTAATACAAGTAATACAGGGGGTAATTCAGGTAATGTTTCTAACCTGTTACCAATACAATTGATTACAGTAATAGTGGGGTCAATCGGTTCTAATTCTGATAATTGTTGATTTTGTACATTTAATTCTGACATATATTAGTTAAAGATTAAACTTTTTTGTTTTCTTTTTGTTTTTATTTTCTTTTCTTTTTGTTTTCTTTTTATTTTTATTTATTTTTCTTTTTGTTTTCATTTTTTTCAATTTATTATTTTTTGTTTTCTTTTTCTTTCCTCCTTCAAGACCGTATCTTAACGTAGCTACATATTCAGTAAATTCAGGAGGGTCAGGTATCTCTTCTGCACCTTGAGACGTTGGAAAATATTCAGGTCGTAATTTTTCACGAATACAATCGGCAAGTATTTTTACTTTTTCATCCATGTTAGGTGTTGCTTCTAACATGTCTTTTACTCTAGCATCTCTCATACAATCACTTGTAAATTGACGCATAATATCAATGGGTATCTTGTGAACAAATGCATGTAATAAGGGTTGATATGTTTCTGTTTGTCCAATTGTAGCACTTTTTAGAGACATGATGATACGTTCTTTGATTCCTTTTGCACATGAAGCAGTTTGTAAATCAGGTATTTCTGGATTAAATTCATAGGCAGAAGAAATATCTTCTATCAAAAAACGGATATAATTATTTTTAAATTCAGGATTTTGACGGCCAACATAATCTAATACGGTAGCTACTAAACGTTGGGTTTCATCATCTCTAATACATGATTGTAATGTATCTCTAATATTTGCTGTAATTTGTTGAAAATTATAAATGGTACTTTCACGGTCGTCTAATGTATTATGGTTAACTAACTCTTCTATAATTGCAAAAATCCTAGCTGGGTCATAAAGAAGAGTACTTTCAGATTGAATTACTGCATATAATTTAGTTAAATCTATTTTATCAAATGCTTCATGTACTTCCTGTTGGATTGCAATATTTCTTTCTTCAATATGGTCGCCTTCTGTTAAATCATGGTCTTCTTCATAATCTTCTAATGGTTCAGGTTCATCTGTTTCTAAAAAGTCTTCTGGATTACCAGCTGGAATAAATTCTTGGTCTGGAAATGCAGCTCTAACTATATTAGAAGCTTCAATATTCAACGGATTATAATTAACATCGAAACGAAGAATTGAACTAGGTAACGAAGGTAGCTCACGTAAACGATTTGAACTACAAATTAATGTTTGCATGTTATCTGGTAAAGTAGGTAATAGTAGTATGTTATTATGGTCGCACTCTAATTGTAATACACTATTTGGTAATTCAGGTAATCCTACTAACTCATTGTCAGAACATATAAGTGAGGTTAGACCATGTGGTAAAGGTGATAATAATCTAACAATCGAATTATTAGCACAATTTAATTCGGTAACATTAAGAGGTAGTACAGGAATTTCTTCTAATTTACACCCAAAACAATCAATACTTGTTAGATTTAAAAGTGTAGGTAAAGTAAGACTTTGAATTGAAGTAAAACCACATAATAATCGTTGCAATGAAATAGGTAACGGCGGAAGTTCCTTTATTGGATTATCACTACAATTCAAAAGTTGTAAGGTAGGGGGTAAATCGGGTAAATCCTGTAAATTATTGGTAGAACATATTAATTCTAAAAGTATTTCAGGTAATGGCGGCAGTTCTTCTAACAAATTACCGCTGCAATTGATTATAGTAATCGTGGGGTCAATAGCTTCTAAATGTTGTAAATTTCGATTGGATACATTTAATTCTGGCATACTATAGTGAAAGATTAAAGATTAAATTCATAGTAATCGGACTTGTGTGTTTTGTAACCATATGATTTGTTCATATCGGGGTCAGGAGGAGCTTGTACTACGACTTCTATCTTTCGAAGATTGTCAGGTTTGACATGAAAGGCAAATTCGTTGAAAAAATCATTGTACGCTTGCAAAATAGTATCATTGTATTGTGCATTTAAACATGAAAATTGACAACCGTATTGCATACTAATGGAACTGTTGTAATTGTCGGCATCGTCTGGAGTACAAATGGTCATACCTGTTCGATTGAATTCAATTAATTCATCCATATCAGGTGTATTTACTACATTATTAAAAGGTAATACACGCATGAATACAGATTTACCTGCAATGTTAACGTATTCAAATAATTTGCTAGTTTCAAGAATTTTATCTGTTTTGTCTACGATAATAATCACTTTAGACATTAGAGATTTAAGAGGAATCAATCCAATATTGTGACCATGATTTTCATAACTGTATTCGCTAGACAGCAAATATTTTCCAAAATAAGTATTTAGAGAAGTAGCGATACTGTTGTAAATTTCAACATGGTTACTTTTGATTCTAAAATGTAAAAAGAGAGGGTCAGAAGCGTTGGGACAATTATCTGTCATTCTGCTCATGGATATTGCATGTTCAGCAACATATTTGATAACATCATCTAGTTTTAAATAATTATAAGTTCCCTTAATTGTATAGTTAGGAGAATCGGAAGTAGATACAATAGCATTTCCGTTTATATCGTACACTTCAAAATCAAGTAATCGATACCCTTGTTTAATTACATTGGTAAGAGCGCATATGTTTACATAATCATTCGTAAAAGCACCAGTTGCACAACTATTGTAGGATGATTTTATGTAATAATCATATAATTTAAGATTAAAGCGTGGGTCACGCAATCCAATACCAGTTAATTTTGTAGGTGTAATTGAATTAATACTGCGACAATTCATAGATTGTTTCATGACTTGTATAATTGTGTATATAATCAACCCAAGTATCAAAATGAGTGTGATGTACAGAAATATAGAATCTTCCATATATTATACAATTAAAATTGAATCGGATAATTAACTTTTATGTTCCCAAAAAAATGACGTTTCGTGAACCTGTCGAACTGTATTTGTTTGGAACACATCTTCGTGTGTATCCGGATGGTTCTATTGAACGTTTAATGAAATCAGGTAATTGGAAATATATCGAGAACAAGATAAACCATCGGCACGGGTACAATGTGATTATGATTAAAGGTGTTCAGCATACGAGAGCCCGTATCGTGGCCTATGCCTTTTTGAACATGATTTCGTTGTCGAATAAATCAATTGTGCTGCATCATAAAGATTCAAACCGATTGAACTGTATCGTTGACAATTTGTCAATGGAAAGCTACAGTTCAATCAATTATTACAGGAAGGATACGCAAGGATTTTACAAAAATCCAAACTCAAATACGTATGTGGCAATGATTACTAAAAACGGAGTTACCAAACGGTTGGGAACTTTTTCTACTGAAGACGAAGCACATAAAGCGTACATCAATGCACGAACTGAATTATTATCTTAATATTATATTTTTTTGTAATACTATTAAAGAATCCTTACATAAACAGGTATGACCTCTCCTGTACCTCGATTTGTAAGGTTGAAAATGTATGTAGGAGATGAGGTGTTAAAATCCTATTATTATGATGCGTCTCAAAAGCATAACACAAAAATGTGGACGAACCCATTTCCAGATGCAGGATTTGATTTGTTTACACCTGCTACGTTAGTAGCATCTGCATTGACAACACAAAAAATAGATTATGGGGTTAAATGCAGTGCAATGATAGTTATCAACAACTTAGAACAGCCTAGTGGGTTTTACATTTATCCGAGGTCATCGACCGGTTCAAAAACACCGTTGCGATTAGCGAACAGTGTTGGGATTATTGATTCAGGGTATCGCGGAAATTTAATGAGTTTTTTCGATAATATTCGCTCCATGGATTATACGGTAAACAAAATGGACAAACTGGTACAGATTTGTGCACCAGGTCTGCTACCCATTATTGTAGAAATTGTGCACAAGGAAGAAGATTTAGGTGTGCCAACTGCAAGAGGCGAAGGAGGGTTTGGGTCAACGAGTGAAGAAATTCCGTTGCATATGTATCGTTAAAACATATTAAAATGTTTTCAATACAAAGTTATAATGAATCCATCTAATTATATGTCATTCAGAGACATTCAATATGAAGAATCTAACAGAGGAAGTGATTGTCAATATTCAGATGGGATAAAATGTAAAAATTATGCATTATGTAAAACTATATTACCTCCTGATAATTTTCAATTGTTTGCATCATATATATGTATGACTTGTGATATGTTTAGATTGGGTAAGTTAGAGTTTAGAGAAAATGAAGAATGTGAAGTATGTCTAGAACATTCAAATCAAGTTAAATTTCCAGCTAATTGTGGTCATTGGTTTTGCGTAACATGTTCTCGAAATATTTTATTTTGGGACGAAACGCGTTACCATTTATCACGAGTTCCTTATGGATGTCTTCCATGTCCAAATGGATGTATAAATCCTATAAGAGGGAAACAATGTTATTGTGAAAATTATGATGAAATACTTGAACAATGGGAACATGAATACCCAGATAATTATAATATATGGAATGAAGATGAAAATGAATCTATAGGATTATCAGAAACAACTGTAGGAAGTGTGTTTGCTTCAAAAATATGTCCTATGTGCAGAAAAAAATATGATTAATTAATCTAATAAATTGACGGAATATACTTGTGTTTTTTTGGTATTCAAAAATTCAATAATAATGTCTTTATCGTGTAATTTCGATTCTAGTTCTTTTTTGTGTAAATCAATTTTTAGTTGTTGTTCTGCAATTATCTTTTGTTGACTTTCCACTATTTTTTTAAATTTCAACATCTCAGTATAATGGTTTGCTTTATTTTGATTTAATATAGCCAACCATTTTTGGTGCACAGATGATTTGCAATGAACTGAAAATTTAGCTTTTGTTTCAAACATTACATCTTTTCTTGAACCACATGGACATTTCAGACCGTGATTTATTGGCGGTATATTATCAATGTAGTTTCCTGTTTCATCCACGCTTGGTGTGTATATATCGGGGGTAAGGGAAATATCCATGATATATGGTTTATAATCATTATACAAATAAGTTTACGAATCAATTTTTTTAAATTGATTCGTACAAGTTGAGGACATACCGGGAATCGAACCCAGATTGGAGGTACCAAAGACCTCAGTCATAACCATTAGACCATATGTCCTAACATTGTTTTAAATAATTTTTAAATTACACCCGATGGGGGACTTGAACCCCCGACCACCAGATTAAAAGTCTGGCGCTCTACCGACTGAGCTAACCGGGTTGCTGCTCGATTATGGAATTGAACCATAGACCTACGCTTTACAAGAGCGTCGCTCTACCACTGAGCTAAACGAGCGTTCCTTCTAGGGGAGTTGAACCCCTGCCTACTGGGTGAAAACCAATTATCCTGACCGCTGGACCAAGAAGGAGTACGACGTACGGGAATCGAACCCGGACCTACAGCTTGGAAGGCTGTTATGATACCCTTTCACTAACGCCGTTTTATTTGGCTTTGTTCTTAAGCGGGGTCGAACCGCTGACCTTCGGCTCATAAGACCGATGCTCTAACCAACTGAGCTATAAGAACGGCGGGGACAGTAGGAGTTGAACCTACTACATATTCCACGAATGCAACATCACCAAGATGTTGTCCCCTTTGTTCCTAAGTGGTATCAATCTACTTTTGTTTTTGTTATTTAAACCGCTCTACACATTTAAGCTACAGGAACTCTACTATAATGATAGCTATTTCTTTAAATACTTTTTTAATTTAAATCTGCGAGACTTTCGTTTTGTATTTCTACGTTTGTATCGTGTACGTCTACCACCATTAATCGGTAATGAATTTCTATATAAAGGACTAACTGGTTCATCATGAACAATTGATTTTACAATATATGGTTGACCTGAAGATAATAATTGTTGTGTTATATCTTGTCGATGAGAATCTCCTGTAACAATTATAAAAGCAACATCTTGAGATTGACGAAGATGTTGTTCGTTAATATTTTCAACAATTTCATCATTTACTAAACCTAATGCTGCTTGATAACATATAGTACCTGGAACTGGTCCTGGAACAATACTATCTAAATTTTCTAAAATAATTGCAGCATTTTTTCCTCTTAATTCCGTACACATACTTTTGATTGTTTGTTTTATAATATCTAATGTTTCAATTGGATATTTTACTATATCGTCTTCTAGTATATCTATTTTTGCAAAATTTCTCATAATAATTTGAATAGCTTTACTAGGTGTTTTATTAAAACTTTCTAAAATTTTATTTCTTTTTAATAAAGGAATAAATTCAACACATTGAAACAATGCTTGTACATTAGATCCTACTACATTTTTAATTGGAATAGTGTTTTTAATGCCTAATGGTGTTTCAAATGTTTGTGGTTTAGCCGTTTCACCAAATATAACAACATCGTTAAATATATCTTTTTTATTTTCATTTATAATTTATGCAATTTTTTTAGTAGTGACACCTTGTTTTATTTCAGCGCTATGAACTTCTCCTAAAATTATAACAATTCGATCGTTTAATTCAGCTGTCATATTAAATACATATATTTTAATCTACCGTGACACCAACACTTCGTTGCCCTTGTAAATACCTTTTTTCACTGCTTCGTTGGTGTACGCATTTCCGCCCCAATTGGGGTCCATTGGATTTTTGCTGAGAGGTTCCGATTGTTCTACTTCTCCATATTTGTCTAGTTCTGTATATCTACCAATATCTTGGTTGTCAGGGTCTACACCAGGCATAGAATTGGTATTGTAAGGAGGGTCATTTCTAGTAGCATCCACTAATTTTTTGGGCATTGGTTTAACATGGTATTCAGGTACATTCTGTGTAGAATACGATTTTTGTAAATATAAGATGGGACATTTTATACCTTGAGACCGTTGCCAGCTAACAAATTCTGTATATTCATCTAAATTATGAAACCGAATCGGATTTACGCCGGGTATATCGGCTAAATTTGTATTTTTTAGCAATAGTTCATTTCCATTTTGAATAAGAATATTTGGGCATCTAGGCTTGAACCCTTCTAACACAGATTCAGAACTATAATTTAAAGTAACATAAAATCCTGAAACAAATAATATAAGAATAAATAACCAGATAGGTTTCATACTATTATATTAGAATATTATATGATTCAAATAGAAAATGAAGATTCATTGAATAATTTTACTAAACAACATCCCAATTTAAAAGATAAAGTGGTGGTTGCACGATTTAAAATGGATGGATGCGTTCATTGTGTCAATTCCCAACCTAAATGGGACAAATTAATGGCCAACATCGATGAATCGTATGATGTTGAACCTGATACACTATTGTTAGAAATAGATTCAAATGTATCTGATAATTTTTTACAACATCATCGTATTACATCCGAAGATAACCAACAATATAGTGTATCGGGTTACCCAACACATGCATTTATTACAAATGGGGTATGTCATCCAAGTAATTCTGACATAGATACTACTATGAATTCTATTCTTCACCAATTAGTAAAAAATAAAGATATCAAAAAATCACACAAAGAAACGAAAAAAAACAAAACAGAAAATCAAAAAGGTGGTAAAAGACGCTTGAAACGGTCTCGAAAAAGACGAAATAAAAAATTGAATAAGAGTTAACCAGTTGTGTAAATTATACAATGAGGTTTATACATGAAGTATGTAGATATATTGCAGTTTTTCTGTACGTTCTAACTCCTAGTCACATTTATGAATTTTGGAATGAACCAAATAACACAGATGAATTGTTTGATTATTGTTTTCCTGTAAATGGATGGATATGCTGGTTTTGTGCTTGGGGGTATTGGATAATTGAATTTATTCTAGATTTTATTATCCAATTTGCAGTGAATGTAACACAACTGCACTTGATTAAACTTTAATAAAAATTGAACTAAACTTTATTTTTTTGTAGAGTTACAAAATGGCTAACGAACTTACTATCGTCGTAGAAATTCCTGAATCTAACATTCTATCTCAAGCAGACGATGTTCCTTATATACCAGATGAAGTTCTACCTATTATGGAAGACAACTACAATGATATACACTTTGCAAGAAACGATTCCGACATGAACGACATTATAATATTGCTTGACAAATCAGGAAGTATGATATTACTTGGTGAAGAACCTCTTCAAGCAGTCAAAACATTTATTCAAACACAATACGACAAAGCAATGTCAGAACCCAATCCAGAAATTCAAAAAAAGTTATTGAATGTACGCATTCGTGTCATTCTGTTCAACCATGAGTCTGAAATTATTGTAGATGCAAAGGTACTTGAACTTGACCAACTTCCATTAACCTATAACCCAGATGGAATGACTGACCTCTATTCGCCTATGTACGATACATTCATGGAACATAAACATGCTCCCAAAGACATTGTGATTGTTTCTGATGGCCAAAATAATACTGGACCACATGATGCAAGTTTTGTAAAACGTCAAATTAAAAGGGCAATGGACGCAGGATGGACCATACGGTTTGTGGGATGTACGGTAGACTCTATGATTGAATCATCCAAATTAGGACTACAACGGTTTACAAGTGACTGTTCGCAAGATTCTGTAAGTTGCATGCCGTCACTTTCTCAAGTCATGCGTGGATATTCCGACCAAGTATCGCAGGTTAACCGTGACAGAACAATAAAATCAGTGTAATTTGCGGTTTCGTTTGCTTTGTTTTTGTATTTTTCGTTTATTTTTTTTCTGTTTATATGTTTTTCCCCCGAAAGAATGTAATGGTAGTATAGTTAATTTATATTCAGCATTTTTAATTTGTTGTTTTAGTTCATTGTGTATTGCGCCAATTCGTTCAACGTATACGTTTAATGGCATTTTGTTAGTATCAGGTATGAATTCCTTTATTTTTTCTAGGGACATTTGTCTAAATTCTTCTGGGGATGGAATACATGCTTCATCCAATATTCTTCTTATATTCAATTCTGATTTTGTGTCTTTACCATCCATAAAAATATTATCTTTAATTGTGTGATAATCAAAATGATAAAGAGTTTGATTTAGTGCATCTATTGTAGTGTTACGAAATTTACCAAGATATCTACCTAATCCATTGTCTTCTTGCCAACAATAGCTTTTGTTGTATTTAGAAACTTGAGATGGGTTTATTAATTTGCCTACTGATTTTTTTTTAAAATTGGAAGGCAAATTTTCTTTATTTTCGAGAGATGATTCCATATATAATTTATTTATTATAATTTCAAACAATTAAATAAAATACTAGATGATTTATTATTTTGTTTCCAATTGGTTATTTCATCTGAAGATATATTATCTTTGATATAATTGTTGTACCATGGTAAATGTTTAGCTGTAAAATTACCGGCAACACGAATATTATATTCACTATTTACATAATTGTTGTTGATAAGACACAAAGTTGTGTCAATATCTGCTTGATATAATTCATATTTATTATTCATAATTGGCTTTACCCAAAATTGTTTTTCCCATTCATAAATATTTTTATTTGACGTATAATTATCGCAGTGTATGAATTTATGATTATCATCTATTTTTAACGCACAACCTATTTTATAACATTTATATTGATTCGATAATTCTAATAATTTGGTAGCAAAATTTTTCGGTAATTTTGAATTTAATTCCAAGTCAGGGTCGCTTAATATGTATATATCAGGTAATATATTTTTTAATTGTTTATAAACAGTATGACCGTAATTTTTGTCTAACATTCGAATTTCAATCTTATCTTTAAGTTCGGATTTTATCTTTTTATAATAATCTAATAAAGGTTTGTAATTGCTTTTATTGTCCAATAGTATAATAGGGTTAGGGAATCGTTTTAATTGATTTATGAAATTTTTAACGAAATAGTAATTATTCCAGCATATAACAACGATTGGTATTTGTTTTAAACTAGAATATTTAATTGTCTTACGTTTTTTTATTTTTTTATGTAAAGTATTCATACTATATTCTTTTAATTTTATTTTTACGTGTTTTTCTAAATCCACCATTTTTACGTGAATTTTGACGTATTCGCTTATCTTCATTGGATTCAGAATTTTTTAGTTTATCATAACTGTACAATCCTCCAATAAATAACGTTGCAACTATAGCAGTTCCTATACCCCCCACAATTCAAATGCATTCATAATGTAGTAAATATAATAAAAAAACCTTTAGTAGTACCATTGGATAACTGTATATTTGTAAAATCATTTAATATGTAACATCTATCATTCTAGATTTACTCATATACTATTCAAATAAAAAATACAAATCAATTAATGTGTATGAATTAATGTACCAGATAATATAATAAGACCTAAAATGTGTATATACTTGGCAGGTTTAATGGTTTTTCTAAATTCAACGACCATACAATCTTCATACGTATTTAAATCGCACAACATGGCAATGACCCTTTCATAATTAGCAAGTGATATATTTTCATGTACATCTCGTAACGAGGATAAATCATCTGTCAACCATCCAGATTCAACTAACCGTTGAATTTCACTGTCATAAAATGCCCGCGTCATGTTCCAATTCATACAATCATGTTGAGGTACATATAAATAATCATAGATGTCTTCAATATTCGCAATTGCAGTGCGAACAATAGGATACTGAATAGGTTTGTTTAGAACATGCGTAATCAAATAATGGGTGTTGTTCGGAGTAAGAAATCTTCCTTTGAAATGTGTAAACAATTCTTGTTGTATTGTTTCTGCTAACGAAGTATTAATACCATTATGTCCACACAAACGAATATTTCCATAAGGAGTATGAAAATCGTAGAACATAGTTCCATTTGATTTTAATAGATAAGTACCTTTTGTGTTTACAGCACAATTTAATCCATCGGCTAATGGACCTAGATGAGTATTATACCCATTTTTTTTATATACGCCAAGAACAATTTCCAAGATTTGAAATGTAGTTTCCATGTTTTAATAATAACTTTATTTACTAATTTACATTCAATTTTTCTAATTCGATTAATTGTTCTACTGTATTTACACCCATAATCTCATATTGGTTTTCTTTTGAAACCGTATATATATCCACGGTTATCTGTTCACCTTGTTGAATTAATGCAATGATATCGGTTAAATAATATTCATTCTGTTTATTTTTGTTTTGTAATAATGGTAAATAGGTACAGAGTAATTTGGATTGTATTATATAAATCCCACAATTCACATTTTTTATGGTTCGTTCTTGGTCTGTCGCATCTTTTTCTTCTACAATCTTAACTAACCCACAATCTACAACACGGCCATAACCATAGGGGTTGTCTAACACCGTAGTTACTATTTTTACATGATTCATATTGGTTAGCATGGATTGCATCGTGTTCGTTGTAAGTAAAGGTACATCGCCAGATAAAATAAGTACTTTTTTGTCATAGTTCATTAGTTCGTGAAGACAGCATTGTATAGCATGACCTGTTCCTAACGGTTCTGGTTGTACTATAAACTCAACTTTATCCTTTAATTCACCAATTGTTTGTTCAATGATATTTTTATATTTGCCGACGACAACGAATATTTTGTAAGGGTTTAATGATAAAGATTGTTCAATCACATGTGATAACATTGGGTTACCGTGTATGGTATGAAGAACTTTAGGTAAATCGGAATTCATACGTTTTCCTAATCCACCTGCCATAATAATAATAATTGTATCCATGAATATAAATATATATTATTTATAACTAATAATGTGTGGAATTGTTGCGTGTATTGCAGATAATTGTGCTACTACACTCTATAATGGATTAGTTCAATTAAAAAACAGAGGGTATGATTCAGTTGGGTTATGTTCTATACAAAACAACGATTTTGTATTACATAAATATGCATCTAATTCTATTTATGAACAATTGCAACATCAATTACATCATCATCAATCATCCACAATTGGAATTGCACATACTCGATGGGCTACACATGGAGCTAAAACAACAGAAAATGCGCATCCACATGTAAGTATGTGTTGTACATTTTCATTGGTACATAATGGCATCATTGAAAATTATAAAACGATAAAACAAATGTTAATGGAAAAAAATTATACATTTACATCAGAAACAGATACGGAGGTTATTGTACAATTACTATCTTATTTGTATAAAACAAACAAAAATGTAAAAGAATGTATTGCAACTATGATATCCATGTTGCAAGGTACATGGGGGCTAGTGATACTGTGTATCGATGACCCATCCACGTTGTATTGTGTTCGTCAAGGTAGTCCTTTATTAGTGGGGTATTCAGATACAAAGGCAATTGTTGTATCTGAAAAAAATGCCTTTTGTGAAAATATATCCTATTTGGTATTAAATAATGCAGATATTTGTAGTATAACTAAAACAACAGATGGAATACAAGTTGTCACGAACAATACTTATGTATTACAAACTTATGAAAATACGATGAATGATATTAGACCTGAACCTTATCCACATTGGACATTAAAAGAAATACAGGAACAACCTACAACGGTTATGAATGTAATAGGGAATCGTATTGTAGATAATACAGTTGTTTTGAAAGGATTGAATGAAACATTGCTATCCAACATAGATAATGTTATTTTATTAGGATGTGGTTCTTCCTATTTTGCAGGAGAATACGGTGTACATTTTTTCAAAGAATTGTGTCATTTCAATACAGTTCAAGTATTTGATGGAGCTGAATTTCACGAACAAGACATACCAAATTATGGAACTACTGCTTTTATATTAGTTTCTCAATCGGGTGAAACCAAAGATTTGCATCGTTGTATTGAAATAGGTAGAAAACATCAATGTTTTTTATTTGGTGTTGTAAATGTAGTAGATTCGTTGATTGCGAGAGAAGTGGATTATGTTTGTTATTTGAATGTGGGAAGAGAAGTATCAGTAGCATCTACGAAAGCGTATACTGCACAAATTATTTTATTGTCTATGATGGCAGTGTGGTTTGCACAGCATTACAATCTACAATCAGAAAAACGTCAAAGATATATAAGCGATTTAAAACAGTTACACCATCACATTCAACTAGCATTAACTGTGGATATAGATGACATAATACCTATTTTTTTAGTTTCAGACCATTGTTTTGTTCTTGGTAAAGGTAAATCGGAAACAGTTGCCAAAGAGGGTGCACTTAAATTAAAAGAAATTACCTATATACATAGTGAAGGATACTCTACCAGTTCATTAAAACATGGTCCATTTGCTTTGTTAGATGAACATTTTCCAGTCATTATAATTGCTCCTCATGATGCAAATTATGCAAAAGTAGAAAATGCATATGAAGAAATAAAATCTAGAAGTGCACCTATCGTATTTATTACAGATAAAGTAGACAACGACAAAGAAAATGTGATTATTATTCCTATTAATCAAACATTCAAAGATTTGCTATGTATTTATCCGTTACAATTGTTGGCATATAAGTTATCTATTTGTAAAGGAATTAATCCGGACGTTCCAAAAAATTTGGCTAAAGTAGTTACAGTGGAATAAATTAAATAAAATAATTTGCCATTTGAATACCATTTTTTTTAAATCCTGATTTATTGTAAAAATGTTCTAATTTTTCATCACAATCAAGGATAATTTTATAACATTGTTGGTTCGTTGCTTCGTTTACAACAAATTTCAGTAATATTGTGCCTAGCCCTTTATTTCTATACCGATGGTCAATACATATATCTTCCACATGGGCTAATTTCACAATATTACGAATAAATTTATATTCATACATAATAGTAGCAGTACCAATTAATTCATTATTGTACTCGATTACCCATATAGTGGACATATCATGAATTTGATGTAAAATAGTTTTGTAGTCTTCTTCAGTAAATGTAGTAGGTCTAAATTGATTAATTAATTGTAAATAATTGGTATAATCAGAATCCGTTAATGCACGAATCTTATATTCCATACTACCTGTTATTATTTTATTTTTTGAAAACAAAACATCGTATCTGGATTGTCAACTGATTTTTTATCCGTCACTTTGGGATATATTTCAAGTTCGGTTTTAAACATGTCTTTCTCAATACTTACTTTTCTGTATCTATCATTATTGGTCATAAACCGAAGGACTGCTTCTTTTACACCTTTATGTTTAACGTCATCTAAAATCATAATGCCATTCTTCACTAATAATTTATCTGAATTCTCTATATCTTGTATCACAATCTCTTCTTCATGGGATGCATCGATGAACGATATGTGCAACTTGGTATCTGATTCACGCAATTTTGGCAACGCTGTAGTAGTATTTTCTTCCATGAAATTCACCACAAAGTCGGTTTTTTTCATGACGCGTAAAAATTGGTCAATGTTATCACGACCCACATTTTTCCATTGGTCGGTTTGATTCATATCCACTGCAGTATACGATGTTGATTTGTGTTTGATTAGCTCGTTCAATATAATAAGAGCAGATGTTCCTCTAGCTAAACCAAGTTCAAGGACGGTCAACGGCAACTTATCTTTTTTGAATTCGCGAATAAAAATACGAATTAACTTGGCAATGAAACAAGCTTCATAGGAGTTGATATTGGAGTCAAAATCAACCTTGTTTCCTTTCAATTTGAAGGACCATGAATAAAACATGTCATATATGTATTGGTTGTCAATGATACTACTTACTTCATCTAACGATTTCTTGTATTGCAAATAAGTATCGTCTAATTTGGCCAACGATTTATCTTTGCTAATGTCGGAATTGTAATTGAACAACAGCGAGTTAGGGTCTTTGATTGGTATAGAAAAAGAAGTTGTTTTGTATAAAAAGGAATCAATGGCAGAATCTTGTATGTAGGTTTGAAAAGTACGGATAATTGTATCTTTTTTAATCGATAATTTCATTAAATATTCATCAGTGGTGGATGGTTCAAGTTCTTTGTTGAATTTATCCTTGTCGGCCCGTTTTTTATGTTGGTCCGTTCCGAGCACCATGATATATTTATAAACGTTGACATATTGTTCTTCTTCAGGAAGGGTTGCATGACTGCAAATACGCCGAGCACGACCAATGACTTGGTCAATACGAATCGGGTTCCAATACGGTTCCATAATGTGGACATTTTGCACGCATTTCAACGAAATACCCTCTGCGCCTGCCGAAGTAATCATAAACACCGTAATAGGTGTCATATCCTCTACAAAGGAGTGAAGTTCTTGTGGAACCCCATCCATATCGTTGTTAAAAATGTTACGAATAATTTCGCGCTTTTCAGGTTCCATAGCTCCTGTGTATAAGACGTATTTATTTTGTTTTGCTTTTACGGAAGCAGGAACTGTCCATTTATCTTTTTCTTTGACAATGTCAAACGCTACATATTCACCATAGGCAGGCAATTGTAGCATGAGTGCAAAGAAATTCAATCCTTCTAGCGATAAAAACTGGCTGTACACTAAATGAAGTTGGGTTTTACCGGCACCGTTGATGCGGTTAATTTTGTTCGCAATGGCGTCAAATTTGGGACTGTAAGTAGGGACTAAGGATGGGTCATTTCCAAAAAAAGTTTTAATTTGAGCGTAGCAACGTTGTAACGTTTGTTTTTCTTCTTTGGTAACGGTTTCTTCAACTTCTTCCGTTTCTTTCTGGTATTCTTCTTCTTCAAATATGTCAAAACTGGACAATTCTTTAGCCAATACAGGACGGTCAATACCAACAGGGAATGCAAAATTGCAGGCTAACCGCGATTTAATTTTATAACTGCTGGATGAATTTTTATCATCGGGTTTCTTGCGAGAACTCTTTTTCTCTTGTTCGCGTTCGCTTACACGTTGTCCATCGTAATATTGAAACTGTGTATCGGTCATTGGAATTAGAACAATTTCTGGAGTATGAAGACGAGGCATCAACGATTCAATATCAGGGAAGTAAGAAGTTAATCCTGAAATTCTTCGCATCAACATGTTCAAATTGGTATCATCTTTCATAAACATTTCTTCAAATTCTTCTTCTTTTTCAGGCAACACATCATAGTTAGCAACTCCAGTAAATTTGCACTGCAACGCTTTTTCAATGTTGTTTTTAAATTCATTTTCTTCAATTTCATTCTCTGCATGATTGTAATTGGATGGGTCAACCAATTTCATTTTATTTTGTTTCAAGGTAAAACCACGTGGACATTTGGTGATTAAAAACGTTTGGGGTTGAGATGTATCTACCAAATCAACCTCTTTCAACAATGGGTTAGAACTGTTGCGAGTATATATTGTTTCAGACCCAATACTTTGTTTATTATCGAACGTATAAACTTTATTCGTACCTCTTAAAATGTTGTAGAGAATGACCATTTCATAAGGTGAGTTGATGATGGGAGTACCTGACAATAAAATAATTTTACAATTTTGGGCAGTTTTCAACCAATTGTACAATTTAATGGCTATTTTTTCACCTTTTGCTGTTATTTTGTTTACGATACGCGATATTAAATTGTGAGCTTCATCTACAATCACTACTTTGTTATGGAATGGATTTCCTTCGGTTTGTTCAGATTGCATCAATTGTTTCCAAACACGGGCTGATTCAGATAAACCGTTGTAATGAATAAAGTCATATTTGTTTAAAATAACTTGGTCAATTTGAAGTTGAATTTGTTGTTGGTCGGCTGAAGTAATCTCTGCAAAATTGGCAGGTTCACCTGGTACATTCATCCAGACAGGCTCGTGTCGTTTCATCTGAATGCACATTTGTTTCACTGCGGCAGGATACTCAGGACTTTGATATTGAATTTGTCTCCAATGATGGATGGAAGCATTATAAGCAGGTTCTCCGCATTTTTTCAGTTCTTTCATATAATTGGTTTTAAGAGAGGCAGGACACATGACAACAATTTTTTTGAATTGTTTCATGTTTTCAGCAATCGCAATGGATGAACATGTTTTGCCTGACCCTAAGCCGTGGTAAAGTAACAACCCACGATAAGGAGTGTGTACGTTCATATATTTGCGCACAATTTCTTGATGGGCTAAAAGGGTAATGTTATTTTTTTGTTGTTTGATAGCAGCACATGAATGCAACTGTTGTTGCTCTTCTAATTTTTCAGCATATTCTCCAAGAAGTTGTTTCATATAGGTATAAAAAGCAACGCGATTGTATAAGATATGAGATTCGTTGTTGACATGGACAGAATGATACCCACAATCAACTGCTTGTATAAAAATTTTGCCAAGTTTTTTCACTAAAAATTTAATAATTTTTTGTTCTGTTTCTTTTTGTTCTGTTTCTTTTTGTTCTTTTGTTTCATCTATTTTACGTTTAACAGGTTTGGGTTTTACATCAAAAAAATCAGCTTTAACTAATAACGTTTTAAGAAATTCATCTAAATCAATGGATTCCTCTTCCTCCGATGCAAACAAAAGAGGTTTTTGAATAGGTTTTTGTTTGAAATTATCCATGTATATAAAGAACATTTATTTTTAGGTAATTACTCTTCATGAATTACTGGAGGGGAAGGCCACGATGCAAATGGTATAGAAGTGGAAGTTGACCGGTCAGATGCTAATAAAATGTTGAGAGCTTCTAGTTTTTTTTGAAGAGAGGTTGTTCTAGGATATTTAGGTAATTTACGAGCAATGTATTTCCATTTCCATTCAAATTGCAATGCTGCCTGCCATGTAGGGAATCCAGAAACATAGCATACACGTGTCCAAGTACATCCTTTATCCACCATACGTTTAGTAGCTTTAGCACCTCCTGTAATTTCTCTATTATGTTGACGCAAACGACGATTCACATCGACAGTAGCCCCAACATAAGTAGTATTTTTGGTCATTAATAAATAGACAAACATATAGATAGAATAAGAATATATGTTTAATATAATTATCTAAAGAATAGCTATGACAGATGCTTTTAAAGGAGCGGTAGTTGGTATTTTACTTTTTCTTTTTGTTTGTGTGCTTTGGACAAAATATGCTAAAGGTAGAGTAGAAGGTTTTGCGTCAGGTAAAACACCAACCGATATTGTTCAACAAATTAAAACCACCAATAACGACCTTGCCGATACACTGAATAAAATAAAATATAGGTCATCCTACGAAGATATTATTGTGGAATCAGAAACGTGGGCAACAGACACGCAATTACATCTGTTATCATCAGGTAAAATTGGCGTAGGAACCATTGATGAATGTATCAAAAGTGTGCGTCAATTCAATGATTTAAAAACGTTTAAAACAAACCTAACTGATTTAATGAACACGTTAGATGCGATTTAACACATTGAAAAAATAATCTATTTCGGATGAAAGCCCACCTGTTACACATTTATCCGGTATGAAAGAAACGTTCTCTGATTTAAAAGCAAGTATGGTTGGAACACCTTGTATTTGTTTTTTAGCTTTCAATGCTTTAAAAATGTCCATGTTCTCATCTATATCTAAACAATAACATGGATAAGGACACGTTTTCAACTTTTCAAATACATAAGGTTTTACCTTTTTACATGGTCCGCACCAAGACGCTGTAAAAAAAAAGAGGAGTATAGATTTGTTTTGTTTTTGTAGTTCAATAAATTCTTCTAGTGTCATAGTTGTTGTAAAGATTAAAAACACATTATTTCAACTCAAAATAAATCCCACCATAAATAAAAATCACCAATCGATATATCATAGGGTTTTAGAAACGCAAACAATTCTTTTACATAATTATCGCGTGATATTGCAGTATTATGAAATAGAAATATACGATTTGATATTTTTTCGTCATATGTAGAAGGTCGTAAATATTTCATAAAAAAGTACAATTCAGCAATTTGCCATCTATCATAATTACCTACATCTTCCAAATCAACAATGTGTTTTTTCTTTTTTTCGTTTTCCAATTTAAAATAAAATAAGTGAAAAAATGGATATATTCTTTTAATATGTTCTTTTGTTTTTTCTATTTTATCAGGAGGATACGTTAAATCTAACGTTAGATTGAGATATTCATCATATCTAGAAAAGTACATAACATTGTTCATTTCTTGTTTAGAAAGTTGTTCAAAATAAGTAGTATACATTAAATCAGATAACATATCCATGGTTAAATCATGTTCTCTCAACAATTCTGATAATTCTTCTTTATCAGGTATAGATGGTATTTCAATAGTTCGTGTTTTCAAAAAATGAATATAAAATGCATTGTGGATAGGTTTAACCCGTTCCATGTCATATTCGTATGATTGTTGTAAACGAGGGTGGGGTCTTCGTCTTTGTGGTTGTTTTGTTTCTTCTTTCATTTCTTCTATAAGTTCATCATAATCTACCTCAAACAGTGTATCAATTGCTTCTTGTGTTCCAATAGGTGTTTTTACATATTTTGATAAATAGTTGGTAAGCTCGTAGGCTATTTTTTGGCGGTATCCACGAATTAATTGTTTGAAATAAAGTGGTCTTCTTTCTCCAATGTCAAGACATTCTTCCAAAATATCTGCCGTGTTTTGTGTTGGATTCAATAAAATAGTTTCCATAAGAAACATGGTCCACATTTGACAATAGCCATCTTCGATACTTTTTCCAGGTGCATTATTTTCAATTGTTTGAAACCCTTTTTCAGGGCATAAGTCACTTGTAGATTTAAAATTAGGTGTATAATCTCCCAATTCAGGACGCATCGTGTCTTCGAATAAATTTTTTAATTTAAGATTAAAATCATAAGAATCAAATGCCCTAGAATGTGTTACCATTACAGGTCCGTGGGGTTCGTAATGTTCAATTACTTTTTTGAACGGACGGTAAATGAGTAAATTTACGTGTTTAATCGATTTATTATCGGACGTTTTCATGTAGAGTGTAATAAAAATAACTTCTGTTCCTCTTTCAATACATTCACGTATTTGTTGACCCAAATTTTTAGGGAATTGTAATTCTTTAAGTGTAATGTCGTAATGTAGAACAGCTCGATGTTTGAATGTTTGGTCGTTGTACAAAAAACAGGGAGATTCGTATTTTTTAATAAAATAAGCATATATAAATTTAACATAGGGACCTAATGCTTTATAGGAGGGAGCTGACATGTCAGCTCCTCTGCGCTGTAATTTATCCATTACTTCTTTCAAGGGAACACCGTATTCAACTGGTATGGGAGTTGGTAACTGTATTTCTGCATGGTCTTCAGTTGGTTTGGGGGAATCATCAGTAGGTTCTGCATCTATTTCTGCTAATGCGTCTTTGAAAGAAGTATCTGCTTCTAATGGGTCAATTGGTTCATATTTGTCGAGCAAGTCTAATTTAGATTGGGTTGTGCCTGCTCCAATCTTTCTTTTTTTTGTTAATTTAGTTTTCCTTTTTCTTGTTTTATTTTTAATTCTTTTACTTTTCATACTATTATCTTAGATTAAAACATACTCATCCAATGTTGCATATTCACTACATGTATGTTATTTTTTTGTAAATAGTTAATTAACAATTCAACCTTATCAGGATGTTTTGATGTAGCCGTAATATCTTTTATTTGTTTTGCAGTTGGTGCATGTCTGTATTGCATTAAATAAAAAAATTCGGCAACCTTTTTTTCCGATAATTTTTTAACATCTTTTTCCACTTTTTCTTTATCTTTTAGTCCAAATTTTACAGGTGGAGCTCCAACAGCTCGTGAAATTAGTTCATTAAACGTATGCCAGTTAGGATATTTGGCTTTTATTTCTGCCATTAACTGCATACGGTTTTTCATAGGAACAGTACTTAAATCCACATTAGGTGAAGGATAATATTTGAATCGTATAAAATAATCTTGTTTTTTGATTTGAAGAGCAGGTAATTCAGTAAAATAAGTATTGTAAATGTTATCCATTACCGTACCCCATTTGAGTGCTCTGCTTAACATTGTTTTTAATAACAATTCTTTTTGTTGTTTGACAGTTCCACTACCAACTCCTTGAGTAATTTGATTCAAATCAATAAAAGTAAAGTATTGTTTTAAAACGGTAGCATTTAATTTACCTGCTTCTTTTTCTATTTCTTTCACGTCATCTAACGATAAAGCGTCAGGTGCTACGCCCAAAGGAGGTAATGGTTTATTTTGTTTTTTAGTTTCTGCCATGGTTTCATTGACTAGGTCTTCTATATTCATGTTTACAAGTGCATTGTGTGCTCCTTCTGTTCCAATATCCACTTTGATTTGTTTAAGATATAATTTAATTTCTCTTGCAATTTGTTGAGTGTACCCACGAATTAAATTTTTGAAATAAGTAGGGTCATTTTTACCAATTTGAATACATTCTTCCATAATATTTTGTGTGTTCAACGTTGGATTCAACAAAATAGTTTCCATAAGAAACATAGTCCACATTTGACAATATCCAGCTTCTTTTTTATTATGAGGTAACAAATTTTCGATTCCTTGAAATCCATTTTTATTCGGACATATTTCATAAGGAGTTCTGTACACGGGAGTATACTCTTTCATGATGGGTTGAACGCGTTGTTCGAACAATTCTTTTAATTGTTTGTTCAAATCAAATTCGCTGTAGATACTATCTCCCCATCCTGTTTCTTGGCCATGGGGTTCATATCGTTCTACTATTTTTTTGAACGGACGATAAATAATAAGGTTTACATGTGCACCTTTTTTAGCGTACATATAGAGCGTAATAAAAATAAGTTCTGAACCACGCAAGACACATTCACGCATTTGTTCTGCCAAATTGCTGGGAAACGTTAATGTTTTTGTGTTAATATTGTAATTGATAGCTGCAGAATGTTGTTGCAAAAGAAATGGGTCGTTAAAAATAGAACAAGATGCCGCATATTTTTTAATTAAATAAATGTAGACAAATACCATGTAACGACCATTACGATAAATAGGGTCTTGTATTTTTTTACCCGTATCTTCCAACCGATTTATAAAATCATTTAACGATTCGCTGTTCACAGGGGGTGGTTTTGGCATAACAATAGGTGCATCACCTTTTTTATCTACATCGTCGGATGGTAGCAAAACACATGTTCTTCCTACTTTACGTGTTCCATCTGGACATTTTTCGCACATTTTAGTTGTTTTGTTGTAACTGAATGTAGAAGGACATTTGTTGCCGGTACGTGCAATTTGAATGATTTGTTGAATGGGGTCAGGTGGTTTTGGACCAGGTGGTGGAGGTGGAAGTGGTGCAACATACACAGGTTTAGGTATAGGAGGTTGAAAATCATCCACTGCAGCCATTACCTTGATGTAAAGACGATTGTTAGAGCCGAGTGTAACAGCTTCCATAGGTATATCTTTGGCATTGGTAAATAATCCTGCACCTAAATATATGCGTTTTTTCTCATAATCTTCTTTTAACGTAGATTTGACTAAGTTGTATTGAACTCGTAATACTTTATCCGGGCTATAAGGCGAATATTGTTTGAATAAATCAGTTAGTATTGCAAATAATTGGGTACGACCTTCATTAGCACTTTTGTTGGGAAGTAACAATAGTGCACTATCTGTTGGTGGAAACATTGTGGTAGAACCATCTGCATTTGTAATTCCTGGAAAACTTATATTCACAGGTATGGTATATTGTCCTGGTTTAAGTGGTTTTGGTACTGGTGATTTTGTAGAAACACATCGTTTTAACGTTTTATTTACTTTGTATCCTTTTTTACAACGAGTTCCTTCTACATGTGGATAAGAATCATCTACAGGTGACAAAACAGGCTTTGGAGCTGGATTATTAACTGGAGCCGGTATTTTCGTAGAAACGCACAGTTTCTTTTTTTTATTTACTTTATAATTTTTTTTACAACGGGTTCCATCTACCCATGGATAAGAAAGCATATACTATATACATTTATTTTTAATTCTAAAGATTATATTTTTTTGTTTTTTTGATATTTTTCCGTTTTTTTCGGGTACCACCATAGGATTCCAACTGTTGTTTCGTAAATGTATATTCTTTACCAGTTTCTTTATTTTTGCCTGGAGGTGAACAAGAATTGTCTACTAATATACATTTGGAACATTGGGGAATCATAGCAAATAGTTCTTCTAGTGTATATGTATTTTTGTTTGAAAATAAATTAATATAATTTCCTTCTTCATCTACAAGTAACAATACATTTACATTTATTCCATCTGACGTAAATTCTTTATTAAAAATAAGATTACCTGCGTTTGCCAATTTTTGAGGAGATTCAGATAATCCTCTTACTTTATGGAACATTTTAAAAAAGTCTGAATCGTTTCCAAAATTACAAGAAGATTCATTACATTGTCTTTTTACAATTTGTTGAAATTGTTTATTTATAATAGGTATTATCGTGGATGGTTTGTTCGATATACAAGTATCAATTACGAATAATCTATCATATACATTTGAAAATCCACATACTCCATTAACTACTTTACTGACACGATGAAAATTGGCAATAGGTAAAGGGATAGGTGGAAGTAAACTTCCATGACATATAGCTCCAATCATAACCGTTCCTGTATACGTTACCATTTTTGTTTTAAAAGTTTCGAATGCAGAAGGAGAAGTGGAAAGACCAATTAGTGTATAAAATTCAGGTCTATATTTCATTTTTCCATCTAAAAAAGGTACAATATCTGCGATAGAAATAATTTTTTTATTAGGATTTGTTATTTGTTCAATTTCGCGAATCGTATAATCATCGTTCCATCTACATCGGAGTACTACGTCTTCGATAATTAAATTACCATTAAAATAGGGTATATCATAAAACCATCTCCCATTATACATTACTCCAGATGCAAAACGCATAGTTCCATCACCTGATTTTTTATTGTTTTTCCATTCTCCTTCATATATATCTTTATTTGTATATCGCATTATCCCTTCACCATTTTTTTCATCCTTTTTCCATTCCCCTTTATATATTTCATTTGTATGAGTTACCATAAATCCAATGCCTTCTTTACTATCATTTACGCCATAATCTCCATCATAATAATCACCATTTTCATATTGGGTAACTGTATTCATGTGGGTTCCTTCAACAAACTTATCCTGTTCCCATTGTCCTTTGAGAAATAAATCTTTATTTGCATTTAAATAAAATCCGATTCCCTCTTTTTTATCATCTACCCAATCTCCATTATAAATATCTTGATTTTCATAAATCATAAATCCATCTCCTTGTTTTTTATAATCTACCCATGGTCCAAAATAAAAATCTCCGTTAGTATAATAAATACTTCCATACCCAGTTGCACTATTTTCCCATGTTCCAATAAAAGTAGCCACTTCAAATATATATTTACCTTCACCTTTGATTTCTCCATTTTCCCATTGACCACTATATTTGGAGTCGTCTATAATTCGAATACCAAATCCATGTTCAACGTCATCTTTCCACATACCCGAATAATGAACTGTACCATCTGCCAATTTTACTACACCTCTACCGTTTCGCAATTCATCTTTAATGGAACCTTCGTAGGTAACTCCATCTGGAAACGTCATTTTTCCATATGTAGATTTTCCGTGATTCCATTCCCCTTCAAATAGTGAGCCGTCAACATAGTGAAATACTCCATACCCATGGGGTTCATTATTACTATCTACATTCCCTTCATACATATCTCCATTTTCATATGTTTTTACCATAATTAACGTATAGATTAATTTGCAATCGATTGTGTCGCTAATCTATCGGCTTCTCTGTTTCCGTTGGAATGCACATCTTCTTGTGTTGTATGCGCCGCAACGTGAATTAACGTGATAGTACGCTGTTTCACTAAAGCATGCAATTCTTTCACTAATTCTACGTTGGGAATATCAGTAGGCCATCCCTTTTTGGCACATTTTTCACCGTAGGATTTGGCACACAACATTGCATATTTAGAATCGGTGTAAATACCAATGTTGGTGTAGTTAGGTTCTATTAATTTAATGGCTTCAATAACAGCGGTTAATTCAGCTACGTTGTTGGTTAATTTACCAGTTGTCAATCGAACACATTGGTTGAGCGGATGGTTGTCTGCAAAATAAATACCGTAACCGGCAGTGGCATGTTTCGTTCCGTTGCGACTGCATGCTCCGTCAGTATATACAATAATGTCATACGTAGGTTCAACTGTATTTTGGTCTAAATATGTAGGACCATTTTTGTGAAATTCTTCGGCTTCGGCATATGTTTTAAATTTCTTGTATTTAGGTTTTTTGTGAATTTCTTTTTTACAATCATCCCATGTGGTAAAAATTCCATTTTGTATGTGACCGGTATACGTTGCGTAGTAGGGCATATACTAAATAGTGTAGTATTGGTTTAAACCAATTTGTTTAGGAAATAATATTCCTATAATATAATTATTATAGTCGTGATTTGCAAAACGATGCAGATGATAGAAGAAAACGTTTTACCGAAATTGAAAAACTTAGAAAAACTAGAATGAGAAGTTCACGAAGATAATTTTGAAAAATCACCATTTTTATAATGGTAAACCAAAAAACTTACCAAACCAAAAAGAACATCGACCAACAACCATATCCATGCATACCTATTCCTCATAATGGCCATAATTGCAAACAATGTATAGAACAATGCATGTAGTGGTCTTAAATCATTCCACCAGATTTTTTCTCCAAACACTTCTGCCCCCGTTTTTCGGGCACCAAATATATAAATATACATGAACCCAATAGCAGGCAACAATGCCAAAAATCCCAAATAGGGTAAATATTTCAACCCGATATGTTTTGCGATATATACGAACAATAACCGTGTTCCTATACATCCGATTAAAAAGAGTGCGAACCTTTTTTGTAAATTGTTCATATTATTACATCATATAATAATATGAACAATTTACAAATACTTCGAGAACATACCAAAAAAATATAAAAAAAATAAAAAATAAAACAAGCAAATCATCTTACAAAACCATGTGAGCAATTCTGCAAAAAAGATTATATGGTTGAAATGGATAATGTATACAGAAAAAGTGCTAAAAAATATAACCAAGTATATAAACCAACCAAAGAAGATTTGAAATCTAGGTATAATGTTTGCAAAAAAACATTTTGTAACAGTCAATGTGAAGGGTATCCTATCCAAATAAAACATAAAAATGGGTTTCAAAAAGAATATAGAGTACCTCAAATCAACAAATTAAAAGAAAAAGGGGCGTTATCTGGTTGTGTATATACGGATTATAACGTGTTTCATTAGTGTTTATTTTTTTCTATGATGCGTGTACTTACATAAGCCTGAAAAGGCATTTCTATATTTTCTTGAGCAGGTAACGGTAACGGGGTTTCTCTGTATTGCTGTAAATCCCGTGCATTCCATACTGGATGGGTTGCACGTGGTTGACTCGTAACTTCTTTATTGTAATCGGGGTAGGAAACAGGTGTAGTTGTTAAATGGTAAGTAGGAGGATTTCTAGACAATTTATAATTAATTCCTTTTAATTCACTATCCACTTTAATACGGTCTTCATGCAAATTGGCGCCCCATTTTTGAAGAATAATTTGAGGGTCGACTATAAAAGGAGGACGCTCGCCATTTCCGGGTTGGTTTAGATAATACAGACCTTGGTCTGTACTTTCTTGTAAATGTTTCATAACACGCATGGGGTCATCATGATTTCTTGTAAATGCCATATACTATAAAATATTAAAAATTAAATACTTTATCAATATATGATAGTTCAACAAATCAATCAAGATAGTAAAACTATTCTTGACATACCTATATCCGAAGATGATACGATTGAAATGATAAAATATAAAGCAAGTCAAACGTTAGGATGTCAGCCTCATGAAATTTATTTGTTTGCTCACCAACTTCGTCAAATGAATGTGCATACGTTATATGAAGAATTGATGAAAAAAACGGAAATAATTGTAAAAGAAGATGTAGAACATTTGTTAGCCGATTTATTAAAAAAACCTAAAAAACAATTAAAAGCAAAAGATTACAGTTATGATGATTTGCTTAAGTTATTGGATATACAAAATGAAGATGTTTTAACTATTCCAATTGGGCATATTTTGCGTGAAAGTGCAAATCCATTTTTGTGTAAAAAAAAATTAGAATTCAACAGTGTAGATTATCGAATTTCGAATCACATTCCTGCCAATTTACAAAAAACTCTATTGTTAGATTATTTACCAATCATGGACAATACCCTTTATGTAGTTCAACAAGCAAATGTAGACAAAGAGTTGCATTCTTCGTACTTTGAATCAGAAGCATCTATGGATGACCTAGATGTATTGCGTATCCGAACAGAAAAAAAGGAAAATTTATTATCCAATCAAGAAGAATCGAAAATAAAAGCATCATTTGTACAATCGATTCAATTTACTATTTTACCTACGCATAAAATTAGCATATCGTTGGAATCTATTTTTAATTTATTACATGCAACTGAAGAATATCCAATGATACATTATTATACGGGTAAATCAGTGTTATACAAATTATATACAATTCAAAAAGATATCAATAATAAAAAAATTCCTTTTTTAGCTAAATCCGTAGTATATCATGTAGGAGATAAAGATATCAAGGTTAAATCCGTGAATGTTTATCTTGATAACAGAAACAGTTGTGTACTGTTTTATGAAAATGGGTCTATATCTGTTCATATCAAAAAAAATAAAGCTATTGCAGAAGAAGAGCTGAATTCCGAAATTCAAAAAATAGTGTTACCTATTTTGTCAATGGTGAAAGAAGCTGTCTATCAATCTGGATATACGTATCCTTGGAATGAATCAAGTAATATAGTTGATGCGACCAACATAAAAGTAGAGCAATTAGAATATTTGTTACAAGTAAATACAAATATACTAGAGTACAAAAATAAATTATCGTATGTATCAAATGTATGTATTGATATATCAGTAAATAAAGAAGAGGATAAATTTATTTATTTGTGTACGTCTGAATTAGATATGAACCAATTATCTGAACAGGTAATAAAATATTTAATGACCAATTTCGATACAAAGAAAAAAATAATACAAAAAATAAAAACTATGTTTCAATTATCCGATGACTCGGCTGATACGTTATTTACAAATTACGCCCCATCGTCTGAAACTGTAGTTCATCAACCCAATATTAATGTTGGGTTCAAAGTAACTTTTTTATCTTCTCCTCCGTCTATTATTATAGAAGGAATTAACAATATTCATTATTTACCTTCTATCAAAACAAATTTTAATTGTATTGCCAATTTTTTAGTCAAAAACATTCAAAACGAAAAAGATGTAGTCAAAGAAAAAGAATCCATTGTGCAAACAGTTGTAGATGATTTTCAAGAGTTGGATGCATTTGGCGGAGCAAGAACGACCGTCGGCGGTGCTATCGAAGATTTAGACCAACCTGATACAAATCAATATGATTTAAAAAATCCAAATTTTGCTGTAACCCGATTAAAACATAAATATAATCTCACCATACCAGGAGTCGATTACAACAAAAAATGTCTTCGTCAATTTGTTCCTATTATTGTTTCTAAAAGCGAATGGGAAAGTGAAAAATATAAATCGTATCGCGACCGTTTAGATAAAATGGAAAATGGTGATAAATATGTATCTTTGCAAGATGACCATGTACTACTCTGCCCTAAATATTGGTCGTTCAAAAAAACAAAAGCATATTTAGATGAAACCGATTTTGAATCTCCACGTAAAGATAATGATATTTTTGAATTTCATAAAAATAGCAAAGAAACAAGATATGATTTAGATAAACATGGAGAATATTATGAATACCCTACTTATCATCATGACGAGCATATTTTAAAACCATCTAAATATCCATACTTTATGAAAGGGAATCTTCCTTGTTGTCAGGGACTAATTCATAAAAAAAAGGATGAAAAAATCAAAGACAAAGACAAAGAAAAACCAAAAGAATTGACTACCAACCAATATATAGTTGGAAAAGTAGAACCAATAGATACAGAAGAAGGTACGTTTAAATATGGTTATTTACCTGAACCGTTAATTGATTTTTTTGATTTAGTCCATAAAAAAGTATTCCGTAAATCACAAGACACTGCACCTTATGAAATGTTACGCTGGGGAGTACCGAACAAACAAAACCAGTTTTTATACACTATGTATGCCATTTATAAATTAACACAAAAATCAATCACTTTCAAAAGTTATTTACAAGGAATGAAAGATGATTTTAAATATATACAAAATGGAAATATATCCAACAAATATTTATCGTTCAATGATTTTATAAAAGATAGCAAAAATATTACGCATGAAGAAGGATTAGAATTAGTATCTAGATTTCATAAATACAATATTATCATATTTAAAGATAATAATGATTCAGTAGAATTAGTATGTCCGTCGAATACATATGGTAAGCAATTTGATGAACGAAAACAAAGTATTATACTTTATTATTTTGAAAAAGATAATTGTTACGAACCTATTATACAAAAACCTCAAAATAAAAATAACGTTAAATTTGAATTTGATATGAATGACCTATTGGTACAAGATGCACTTCAAACGATTAAAAATACGTATAAAAAATGTACACCAATTATTGATTATGAAGTGGAAGATAGGTATACACCTCAATCCAACATAACTTCGGTAGAAATATACAATATTTTATACGATGGATATGAATATATTCAACAAGTTACACAATATAACAAATGCGTTGGATTTGTCGTGGAGGAATTTTATATTCCATGTTATCCAAGTGAAATTATACGTGAAATAGAAGAAATACATACACCGCCAATACATGCTATAGAAGATACTATACGTTTTTTGAATCATATGCATGACACAATGAATTTACCTTGTAGTCCAATATACAAAGTAATCAATAAAAAAAATAAAATTAGTGGACTATTAACGGAAACGTTTCATTATGTTCCATGTAGTATTACCAATAATAGTACAAAAATAAAATTAGAGCCTTATTATGGAAATTTGAAACATGAATTTATAGAATTAAAACATAACATTGAAGATACAACCCGAATTGTCAACACAAATCGTATTAAATATGAACAATATGGGTACACTTATTGTAAAAATCAATTAATGATTGCATTAAATTTACATGATTATGTAGAGTATCGCTCTTCAATTAAAAAAATAGTTAATTCTAATAAAACATATCAAATTAAATTAGAAGAAGTTACCGATATTATACATAACGTGTTACGTGCTTTTTTGAAGAATAAAATAGAATGGGTCAATGATATACCTGAAGAATATATCCAAGATATGTTGGAACAATGTCCGAATGGATTTTGTAATGCTTCAAAAATGTATTTACCCAAAATAAATATAGTTACCTATGAAAAAAATGATTATTATAAACGTTTAGCAGATGAATTGATACGCAACAAACAGATTGAATTGTTTGTATTGAAACCAGAATTGCAATTTTCGGTACCCTATCAAGCAAACGACCATGAATTAATTTTAGATGGAAATGTAATAGAAACATATTTGACTACGTTAGATAAACCTGCCAAAATTCAACGATACTATGATAATATAAATGTATTACCTACTGACCGTCACACACCATTAGTTTTTAGTTGTACAAAACTAGACCGAATTATAATTACCGAATAGCTATTTTTTTTATATATGCTGTTTTTATATGTTATATAGTATTATTGCTGCAGTAAGTATAACATGTGCAATTATTGCTTTTTATATATATCGAAGGTTCAATAAAGAAAAAAAACAAGATACACAAGTATCTACTGCAGATGTCTACTATTTTTATACATCTTGGTGTCCGTATTGCGTGAAAGCTCGTCCTGAATGGAACAAATTCAAAACGTATTGGGAACATAAAAAAAAGAATAATCATACGTTGCTATTTTCAGAAATTGATTGTGACAAAAATGAATCTTTAGCTAGCAAATATGAGGTAGAAACATATCCATGTATTAAATTGATTAAAGACGGGAAAGTATACGATTATGATGCCAAACCTACTTTAGAAAATTTGAATAAATTTTTGAATATGTGTTTTGATTAATTTACTTAAACTTATATAACAACTTTACTATAATGCCCAACGAATGTTATAATCATATTACTATTTCATCTCCAAATACAGATGAAATAATCGAGTTGTACGAGAAAGAATTAGTGAAAACAAAAGAACAAGAGGAAGATGATAACCTTTATTATTATAAAAATATAACAATTCAAAAACAAACAAAAAAGATTATTATATTCAATCAAACCACGCGATGGCATCCAGACTATGACTGGTTAGAAGGGTTGCTCATTAAATATCCAAATTGTTGGATAAAAAATGTTTGGCACGATGAAGATGCATTGGAAGGTATTTGGATTGGAAATACAGGAGACGAAGATAATATTATTATGTCTCAATGGGTAATACCATTTGAAGTATATAAGGATATATATGGTTTAAAATAATGTATAATATTACAATATGTTACCTGCCTGTTTTGATTGTATTCATTACAAAGAACCCAATGTAGCCAATGTACGCCGGTTCAATGATATTAGTTATTGTTTAAAACATAAAGAATACGCGGAACGAGCAAGAGAAGATGACCAAAAATGCGGTTTGTATGGAAAAGATTTTGACCCTCGTTCTATAAAAATAAAATTGAATGATAAATAAACTCATAATTATTGGTAAAATGAAGCTATTCTCAGTTGAAGGAAACATTGGTTCAGGCAAATCTACGTTTATTGCTAAATTGAAACAACAGTTGAAGCATATTAATGGAATTCCAGTAGTTTATGTACCTGAGCCAGTAGAGGAATGGGAAAGTATCCAATCGGTAGATGGAAAGAATATGATTGAACTATTTTATGCCGACCCTAAAAAATATGCTTTTGCGTTTCAAATGATGGCCTATATTAGTCGATTGGCTTATTTGAAGAGAGAAATGAAAAAGTACCCCGATTGTATTCTTATTTCAGAACGGTCGTTGCTTGCGGATTACTATGTATTTGCTCGAATGTTACATGAAAGCGGAGATATTTCACACGAGCAGTTTGAGATTTATAATAGGTGGTTTGATGAATTTCTAGAAGATGTTACAATGACAGGTATTATTTATTTGAAAACTGACCCTCAAGTATGTTTTGACCGATGTACGAGTAGAGCTCGAAAAGGAGAAAATACGATATCGCTTGAATATTTGAACAATTGTTCAAGTATGCATGATAAATGGATAAACAATGATTGTATTAATACCCTTGAACTATCTGATAATACAGAACAAGAAATAGAAGAAGTGGAAATATTTATTCATGATGAATTACCAGATGAAGTTGAACCACAAGAATCAATGGTATATAAATTTGCATCATTTCTATGTTTGGGAGTAATAGTATCTGCCTATGCATTAAAAACTGTATATATTTTTGACCGTATGATGAAGTAAACTATTATTTTTTAATTTAAACACATAATAGGTAATTAAAGTATAATGCAATTGAACATTGATTACCGTGAAAAAGCGTTGCTGCAGCGCATTCAAGTCGAACCTAAAAATTTGACGTTGGGAGATGTAACCATTGAAAAAGACGGGAAAGAACTTTTAATTATTGAACGTAAAACAATAGCTGACCTTGCATCTAGCATCTGTGATGGTAGATACAAAGAACAATCTTATCGATTATCTGAATCACCCGTATTGAACCATAACATTTTATATTTGATTGAAGGGTCTCTCAATGATGCATGTAGTCTTTCAAAAAAAGTATTATTGTCCAGTTTGATTAGCATATGGTATCATAAAGGGTTTACGATATTTCGAACGGAGTCGATAGATGAAACGGCGGAATTTGTAACTACACTGTTTGAAAAGTTACAAAAAGATGATTTGAAACCGCATACGGAATCGGATTATACGTCTACTATAAAAAAACAAAAACGCGACAAAATTACACCGGATAATATTGATGTTATCATGTTGTCCCAAATACCCGGTATAAGTAGTACAACCGCAACTGCACTAATGACGGAACACAAAACTATTTTTCAATTGGAAAAAGCGTTGCAACAAAATAAAGAATGTTTGGCGACGTTTGTATGTGGAAAACGAAAATTATCTAAAACGTGTATTGAAAATATAAAGACCTATTTTCATGTTTAGATTCGTCTGCTTTTACGTTTTTTACGTGTTTTTGAAATAGAATAAATTGTTGATGTAACTGGAAATTCATGTAGTTGGTTGTGAATAATAAAACGAAGATGTGTTCCTGAATTAGAATGGTAAGTTCCTAGTATATTTTTTGTTGTTTTAATTCGATATGAAACACTTGGTATCATATTTTTTGGTAAAACTTGCATACTATATTATTTTATTAATATATGGATGATGTTATAAAATTCACGCTCCTCGTGGTTATTGTATTTATAAGTGGATTACAATTATACTGCACAAAGGTAGTGTGTTCACCTGAAGTAAAACAATATTATCTATAATTCAAATACTTGGAAAATAGCAGGATTATTAATAACTATTCCAGTTGTTGTATATACATGGATGTGTCAACGAAATTGCTATGAATTATTTCTTCCTACATTTTTTATTATTTTTCCGTGTATTATCATTATTTTTAACTTGTATACATTATTTTGATATATAAAAATTGATTATAAAACAATACAATAAAATAATTACAAAATGGAAGAATGCCCTATTTGTTTCGAGCCAATGAAACGACAATACAAATTGGATAATTGTAAACATTCTATATGTGTAGCATGTTCGAAACAATGCAAGGCTCAATCGAATGAACCATGTGTCAATGTTCGTTCTACGTTTCACATTCATATTAAAAATGGAAATCCAATCAAATGTCCATTATGTAGGACACTAGAACAACAAATGACGATAGATGAATTTAAAAAAAATGACCCAGAATGTTATAACGAATGGTTTCAACTGGAGTTACATTGCGATGAATGGGGTCAATCATTTTATTATCAACAAGAAAAGGGTATAAAAAAAAGTTGTATACCGCCTAAATACAATCGTACACCAAAACATGTATCATGGAAAGTTCGACCTAAATCGTTTAAATAATATTTACATGTTTAATTCTCGTATAGATGTTTCTAATATCATCTCTAACGATTGGTCAACTTCTGAAGAGTATAAAGTTAGTTTTTTTTGAAGTTCTTTGGTTTTTAGGTGTAAGTTACCAATACATTTGTGCGATGACTCCAAATCTGTACGCAACTGTTGAATTTCAGCTTCTAATTTGGAGGTTGTTTTTTCGTGTTTCAGTCGTAACATCATTTCAACTTCTTTCTGGTCTTCTTGAACTGTTATACAAAGTTGTATTAGAAGCTCGTATAGATTTTCCAAGCTGGTAAACACGTTTTGACCTGTAGTTTTTATTAACGTCATCAATGATTTTGGAAAATAAGGGAGTTCGTGCATATAAGTTATACGTTCTTTCTCGTAATCAGGCCCATTTTCAGTCAACTTAAAAGTGTAACTTATTCCATTGAATAAAACGCGAACATTAATCTCGTTCCATCCGTCACGGTCAGACTTGAACATAGCAGTATGCGTAAAAATAGAAACTGATGTCATTATAGGATAGGATAAATAGAATAACAAATCTATTTCAATTTTATATAATTTAAATAAAATTCATAATACACATTATGCATTTTATTACATTTGGAAGTCATGCTAATTATATAGATGCTGCTATTCGATTATGTAATCAAGCTTACCCATTTTACTTATTTACAACTATTACTGCATATACTGGTGCATACTTAAAAAAAGACAAAACTTTTTGGAAACAACACGGCGAATTTATTACCAAACATAAACGAGGGTTCGGTTATTGGTTATGGAAACCCTATCTTATTTTAAAAACCATGAACCAACTGAAAGATGGGGAGATAATACTCTATCTAGATTGTGGTTGTGAACTTGACCTTTCTGAAAAGAAGTATTTGATTGACTCTATAGAAATAGTAAAAAAAGATAAAATTATTGGGTCGGATACCCAATGTATGGAAAAGGTATGGAACAAACGTGATTTAATTGAATTTTTAGATATGGATAAAGATGAACATACATCTAGTAGTCAACGACAAGCAGGTGCATTAATGATATTTGTATGCGATGAAACGCGAAAATTAGTAAACGAATGGTATCAACTATCTTGTGATTATCATAACATAGATGATAGTCCATCTATATTACCCAATTGTACAGAATTCAAAGAACACCGGCATGACCAATCCATTTTTAGTTTGTTGACCAAAAAATATAATGTATTTAGTACAACGTGTATTGACACGTATTGTATTAAATATTTGCGCAACAGAAGTGGAAGTACCAAATTACAACCTATCACACAATGGTGTATACTAATAGTTTATTTTATTTATGTTGCATTTATAGTATTATTGGTTCAAAATAAGTGCCATTTACCCCACAATCTTTCCGTCTTGCAATGATAACATCTTCAAACGTAATTTTACCGGTGATTAAATCTTTATTTCCAAACACACCGCATCTTCCAAAATTATAATCATTGTAAATAGGGTCGTACTTGAAATATTTACAATCTTTGCAAACAGGTTTGTCTATATTTTTGATAAAAGATGGATTCAAAAAAAATAAATATCCAAACTTCATTCTAGTTTATTTAATACATTATATTTAATAGGTTATAAAATTGAAAATAATTAAATAGATGATACATACTATATCAATGGACTATGCGACTAAAACGCGTGCCGAACTAATTACACTATGCAAAGAGCAAAATAAGAAAGGATACAGCAGTATGAAAAAAGATGAAATTATTCAATTATTACAACAAAATGAGCCTATCATTACACCTCAATTTGCAAATACAACCGAAATTACAGTAGCGGATTTCTTTTGCGGTGCAGGTGGATTTTCAGAAGGGTTTTACCAACAGGGGTTTGATGTTGTGTTTGGTCTAGATTGTTGGAAACCGGCACATACCACGCATGAACACAACCATCCTCACTGTAAGACTGTATGTATGAATATTTTGGATATTCAAACAAACCAAATTGATTCTATTGTTCCTGATACAGATATTATTATTGGGTCTCCGCCGTGTGTTTCCTTCTCTAATTCCAACGTAAGTGGTAAAGCAGATAAAACTCTTGGAGTTCAATTAATTCACCAATATTTAAAAATTGTACTGTACAAACAATCCAAACCTAACAGTCGTTTAAAATATTGGATAATGGAAAACGTCCCCAACAGTTTAGAATTCATACAAGATAAATATACGGCAGCTGAATTAGGGTTGGACCCTTCCTTACCGGATTTAATCATTCCTTACAAAAATATATTAGTAGCATCGGATTATGGTAGTCCGCAAGGTAGAAAACGTGCTATCGTTGGAAATTATATTCTACCTGAACTAACAAACTTACCTCCTACCCATATGAACATTATTCTAGATGCATTAGGTCCTCCTTTGCAGAAAGAACTAAACAAAATCAAAGACCCATCGTTCCCAATTACGCTCGATAAAAATGAGGTAACCGACCATTTTTATGATAGTGAAATACCAAAAGAATGGGCAGATAAAGCAAAAAGGTTGAAAATCGACCATGGATTTATGGGTAAAATGGATTTTCCAGACCGTGTAGACCGTCTTTGCAGAACCATTATGGCTACTGAATCCTATTGTTCGCGTGAATCTATCCTATTTCAAAAAGAAAATTCAACTAGCTACCGAGCACCAACCATTCGCGAATTAGCTTGTTTGATGGGATTTCCAATCGATTATCAATTTATTGGAACCAACAGTAATTCCAAACACAAACAAATTGGAAATGCCGTTTGTGTTCATTTGTCGATGGCGTTAGCCAACGCTATCAAACGAGACATGAATTTAGTGTTGGTGAAAAAAGAACGAGTTTTGATAAAAGGTCAGGTCAATTTGAATGATTTAACTGCACCGTTATTTGCGAACTATGTTTCTTCCCCTAAAAAAATAAACAGTAAATTTCACGTACATGTTCCTTATCTTAAAGTGAATCAACTACGTGTTGAATTAGATAACATTACTTCAGATTTTGAACATTCTGTATTCCATTGGAGGTGTGTGTTACATAAAGGGTCTGGTAAAAAAGCCATGCATTATCAGATGAAAAATTCAAAATTGTATCCCATTATTTCAATCCATCGAACTTTTTCAGAAATGAACCAATGGTTAGAAGAGTTGAAACTTCATGTGTACGATAGTTATCTGTTTCAACAAAAAAATTGTAATATTGAAATTGAAGAAAATAATAAAAACAACCATTATTCTCCCACTGAACTATTGCAACATATATCTAGTAAAATAAAAGAACTAAACATAAAAGATGAATTTATTGAAGTAGATGAATTAGATGTTGCATTTCAATGTAAAAAAAATGAATATCCGCTTGAAATAGTATATTCTCTTTACATTTTAAATGATATAGTGGACCAATTATAAATATTCGTTTTCATCTTTTTTTTATTTATTTTGGCATGTTGTAATAAATATCCTACTCTATTTCAATATTTCTTTTACTAAAAATATTGAAATGAATTTGCCATTATAGGAAGTGTATTCACAAGATTCAATATGGCAACCATTTCAGAAGTCATTCAAGACAACGACATCAAGATATCTGAGTTGCAAGCAGAAATGGATTGTGCAAGTGTATTGATTCAGAAACTTCGCGCGGAATTGGCAATTGCCCACCAAATTAATGCCGAACGTATTCAGCACACGTTCGACCTTTCTCCCGAACCAATACTATTTACAAAATGGGGAGGTCCAGGTGGGATAGAAGAATATATCAAACAAGAAACAGGATGCACACCGTTTTCTGCTGCCGGAATTAACCCACGACCTGCTAAAGCATTAACCATTTTACGGTCAGTGTATGGTACTCATTTCTATGCAGACGATTTGAGCGATGTTAATCGCCCCAAATATACGTTATTTGGTCACGACGGCGACCAAGATGAAGATGAAAAACAATTCAATGAACCTTTGTTGAATCCTATAAAAACAAAAGACATTTATCTTTATCAAGTCCGACAAAACGGCAAAAAACAAGAATATTTGTGGTACGGGAAATATACCATCGACGAAAAAATCAAGAAACAGCATCCAGGTAAAGATGGTACGTTGCGGACCATTATTGTTTTGATATTGAAACGCCTATAATTCTTACTTCACCTGACAAAATTATAAATATTCGTGTTTAATAGAAATACTTTTACCAGATTCAATGAGAATGTCTTCCAACTTTTTTTGGTGTAATTCGGCAAGTTGTAACGCTACTACTCGAGTAATAAATGAAGATGTAAAACCAAAAGCACGGTTTCCGCTACCATGACCAGCACCATGTGTATGAATATGCAAATATTTCTGTCCTTTTTGCGAAACTCGTTTTTCAAGAACACACTGCCGAATATTTTCATAGTCTGAATTTATGATTGTTCTCATTTCTAATGGTAGCGTTTCAAGTTCTACAAATACAATAAGCAACATGGGTTGGTTCATTAATTCTTCTACCGTTTTCATTTTTTTCTTATCGTCGTCTCGTATACAGATCAAAAATTGGCTGCTTTTAGCATAATAGGAACAAGTTTCAAAATGTTCATGGTCTAATATATTTTGGAAAGAATCATAATTTTTTGTATTTCCAACATTAGTAAGTGTTTGTCGTTCTTTTGCATTTTTTCCAATTTTTTTAAAAAGTTTGAAAGCACACGATTTGATATCACATTTTAATGCAATAATATCTGGAGAAGAATCACTATTTGGTTTTTGACCAAAAAACCCATATTCTATAATTTTACCAACTAAACCCTTATCTTTTGCACTTTTTTCGCTTACAAGTTGAGCTAACATATTTTCTTCACTTGGCAACCCATCACATATACTTCTTGCATAATTAAGCCATTCACGAAGAGATTTACCTTTATTTGCATTCAATGCTTTAATATAGTCACACAAACTATTTTTATTTTTCAAAATAGTCAATAAAGTAAACATAATTTACTTAGGATGTTTACTTTATTTCATTTCAATTTACTTTTAAGAAAAACATAAAATAATCATTTATCGCGAATCTAACATACGAAAATGTTCACGATTCTTACGAAATCGCGCCCAGCTTTCATCACTGACTTTTAGTCCTGAAAAATTTTCATAAGATTGTGGATTTGCAAAGAATAGCCGACATGCTTCCTTTGGCTCAAACGGGTCTTGGGTCATGACCACATAAAATCGATTTTCATCGTTCGAGCCAATTCGATACTTGTATTCTTCTCCGGTAATAGCGTTCAAAATTCTCTTGTTTAGAGATGTAATTGGCTGGTAGTACAAATCCTTGTAATCGGGTAGTTGGGTAGATGCAGAACTAGTCGAACCACGGTCTACATAATAAACAGGGTCCTGATATTCAGGGTCATTGATTTCATCTGCCCACATTCTACTTATACTCTATCTATTTTTTTAACCTCTTTTGAATTATTATATTTAGATAAACTATGAAATCTAGGCTACATGTTCGTTCGTTGCGAAAGTCTATAAAAAATAGAAAATCTAAAAAAGGTGGAGGTTTTTTTACAAAAAAAACACTTGATGATAATAGACGAAATTGTCTTAATTATAATACTGCAAAGAACCAAAAAAGATTAGATTATCAATGTGATGATAAAAAACATTTGAAAAGTACAATGTATCCTGGGTACTTTAACAGAATGATGGATAATAAAGGTACTCAAATAGGTACAAGCACTTTAGGGTTATAGTATAACCTATTGATATATTATATTTAAAAAAAAACATAAATATATTGTAGGTATTAGCTTAGATGAAACGAAATTTTATTCAAATCGTAAAAGATATATTACCTCGGCGTAAATTCATACATAGGCATGAAAATTGCATCATGTATGAATTATCTGGTGCAGAATTGTTAACTATTCATGATAAGTTTACCATTCCAAGTTACCAAGTAGAAATCAATCGAACCAAAGTAAATGCAATGCAACGAGACTTTTTTACAAACCATGATTTTTTTCATTTAAAAAATAATATAGTATTTGGTGTTCTCCCTTATAATGAAGAATCTATTTATATTGTTGATGGTCAACATCGTTTTGATATGCTGAAACAGTTACAAACCAATTTGAGTTCTTTTATAACCAATCAAGATTTTAAGTTTAACGTTTACTTTTTCAACATTATGGATGATGAATACCAGTTATCATTGTTTCGTGAATTGAACCATGATTCTTATAAAAATCAAAAGTTTATATCTCTTGGAGCAACGATTGGCAAACGCGTATATGATGTTTGCGAATTATTAAAACACCATTATGTATTTTCCCCAAAACGTGCCTTTCGAGAAAATGATAAAATATACACACTGAAAGAATTTATGCACAAAATTCATCCTTTTTTGTTGACCAAAAACAATGCAGAAGAAGTAGTAGACACTATTCATACAAAACTTAAATTGTTCAAAGAACATGTTGATTGGTTTACTGTAAAAACAGAAGAAGAAGAATACTATAAGCGTGGGTCATGGTTATCACTTACACGATTGAATTTTGTTGAATTTTTATTAGATGATAATGTGGTTCCTAACGTAATACCGCTTCCATACAAACGAATGATAACGTCTGCGTTGCGTAAAAAAGTATGGGATAAAGAATTTGGAACTCAACTAGAAGCTAAATGTCCTATTCAACATTGCACTTCTATGTTGTTCAAGGAACAAGATTCTGCTTTCCATTGTGGACACATTATGCCCAAATGTAGAGGAGGGGAAGATACTATTGAAAATTTGCGACCTATATGTGCAAACTGCAATTCACGTATGGGGTGCAGACACTGGGATGAATACGAAAAAATAGTAGGTTGATTGAAACTACATGTTATAAATTATAATAAACAAAACGTATGAAATAATATAGATGGATGCTAGAATAAGACGATTTGAAAAAGAAAGACATATAGTTCCGAGTATTCAAGTGAATGAAACCTATCAAAATATGTCGTTTGCACCTGGAGCAACTCTTACTATACCTACCAATTATCCGTTTGTTCCTCCTTTGTTGAAAGTGAACGATATCTTTTATGTACGTTATTTAGAAAATGAATTTAAACATTTAAAACCTTTTTTAGAACAATACAAAATCAAACCGTATAATTGTTGTTTGTGTTGTTCCAGTATTACAGGAGATTGGACACCTTGTTATGGAATCAAAGAAGTATTGAATGAATATTATCATTATCAAAATGTATTGGAATTAGCATATAAAACAAAACTATGTCTAGAGAAGGTCGATATGGATGATTTAATTCATTCTACAATTATAAGTTACTTATTTCATATTTAGGAAATTATATAATGGTATACTATGGTAGATACTCCAAAGAAAAACTTTGTTATTCCTATGGCACCGTATCAAACAATCGACGCCGGAGTGCAAGCGAGAGCTGGGTTCATGAATACAGGACAACCCCTATATCAACCAAATAACTCGCAAACGAATTCGTATGGAACTCATACGGTTGGTGAAATTAATGCTGCACAAGGGTTAGTTGCTTTACAAAAAAAAGGAGGAAGCAGAAGAAATCGCAGACGGCGGTCTCGTAAATCTAGGCGTAGATATATTAAATAATATTTTATTATACTATGTCTAAAAGTTGGGCGAATCCAACATGGTATTTTTTCCATACGTTGATTGAAAAAATACATCCAAATCATTATTTAGTTGTTAAAGAAGAACTAATGGCACATATTAAAAAAATCTGTGTTATGTTACCTTGCCCTCATTGTGCAGAACATGCAACACAATTTATGCGCAAGGTAAAAACACCATTTTCTAAATATGACTGTAAACAAATGATGTTTTTATTTCATAATGAAGTAAATCTTCGTATTAAAAAACCACTATATTCATTAGAGGTATTAACTATGTATGAGCAGGTTAATTTAGCTGTATGTTACCAATTATTTCGTGAACAATTTGTAAAAAAAACAAACAATCCTAAAATGTTTTTAGATTCGATGACTAGAACACGGTATATACAAGATTTAGACGTATGGTTGCAAAAAAATAAACTTATTTAATTATTTCATTATTTATTTCATTATTTATTTCATTATTCAATATCTACATGGGTCAGCATATGTCTTCGGCAACATTGTCTTGTTAACCTTAATTGATTCAATACATATGCTTCAGGTGTTTCTTCCGTAAAGTCAATATGAAAATATTCAGGAATTTCACTTTTTTTGTCTTTTACCCGTTTGTCTTTTAGCTCGGCGACACGTTCTAGATACCATCGATATTTATCTCCAATTAATTTTCCGCAAGTAAAACAACGAACAGGGATAATCATTCTATAGTATCTAATGATACAATTTATTCATATCAATTTTTATTATTTTATAAATGCATATAAAGTAGTTTTTGATATATCATATTTAGGTGTTTTTGATATATTTATAAGTTTAAAACCTAATTGTTTGCATAATGAAATTATATTTTTTTTCATAAAAAAATGAGATGTATATGTTTTTATAAAATGTTCCATATATTTCCATGTTTGTTCAAATTTCCAATCGGGATGATGGGTTATTGTATATTTTAAAGAAAGGAAAATATGTTGTAAATTAATACTAATATTGTTATGTAAATTATGTTCTCTTAAAAATAAAATTCCACCTTTTTTCAATAATTTATAAGATTGTGATAAACTAAATTTAATGTTATCAAAACTCCCAAAATGATGAAGAGAATGATTATACATAATTATTCCTACTGGTTTTACTGTCTTATTTTTTACAGTTTCAATAAGATTTGTCCCGTCATAAAATAAATGATGAACATGACTACAATGGGAGACTTCAGATGAACTTCCCCAATCCATATCTTGTTTAATGTCTATTGCATATGTATCCATATTATTATATTTACCAAGTGCACTACTAATTGCACAATCACCTGCTCCTATATCTACAAGAACGGATTTTTTCTGTTTTTCTAAATAAAAAGGTGTAATAATAGATTCCATTTGTTTTATTTTAGACATTATATAATCATCTACACTCATAGAATAACCAACAAAATTATCTTTGTGTAACGATTTGTAAAAAATGAATATACGATTAAAAATATCATAATCTGTCTTCATATTGTGAATATCTGTATAAATAAGATTTGTTAATAAATTATAATTTTTGATAGATAATTCTGTAAAACAATACTCAATTAATTTATGTAAATAATCTTTTTTTTGTTGAAAACTGTATTTGGATGTCATTGATTGAAATGAATGACTAATATAACTATTAGTTATTAAAGTATGGTCATAGTTATATTTACGCGTTTTTCGTATATTTCCTAAAATATTTTTTTTGCTCTTCATTATTTATATGAATATTTTAAATGAAATGTATTTAGGGAATATAAAGCCAACTTGTGTTACTAAAAAATTAAATGGGTACAAACATCAAGATATAAAACAAGAAATATTTAGTGAATATCATTTTATTACAACAGAATTAGTGTTGGAAAAATTAATTGTATGTAAAATGAAATGTTTGTATTGTCAACAACCCATGTTATTAGACTATGAACCTAACGATAAATTACAATGGACGTTGGACAGAATTGACAATCGAATGGGTCACAACAAAGACAACATCGTCATTAGTTGTTTAGATTGCAACTTGAAACGACGAAATCGAACCGTTGAAAAATTTAAGTTTACAAAACAATTAAAAATAGTAAAAATATAATATATGTCATTTGAAGTTACCAAATTATATAAAGTCAAGATTCAAGCGTCCAATCTGTTGGATGATTATTATTCCTTGAAAAATATATACGATGAATCCGTTCGAAAAAAAAATAAACGTAAATGTATTCATTGCCAAAAAGCATTCATGACTTCACTCGTGTTTCAAATGAAAGACCGTAATTTGATTAGTGTATGTCCTACGGACGGGTGTGCATCCAACATGATTGTACCTATTGAAACATGTACAATGTATAATGATTTTTACCATGAATCGAAACAATCCTATGAAGATACAGTAGATACTATTTTACGTACAAAATTTAAAATTTTATTTGGATATGCACATGAAAAAGACAGTGATATTGGTCAATTAAAAGAACTCTACAAATCCAATCATGAACATTATATGCAATGTATTGAAGAGTATAAAGATATTGTCTATCCAAAACAACATACTATGATTGGTTTTGAACAACGACGGGATGACTTAATCGAACAATTAAAAAATCCAGATGCAGATGTTAAAAAAATATATGACGAGTTACGTCCCATTTTATGCGAAATACGCAAATTAAAATATATTACAGAAATACCAGAAAGTACACGAGTCATTTACAAACCATATTCTGTTGCCGATTTACAGCATTGTTCTGCTTCATCTATAGTTACACTTAGCGAGTATGACCGTGAAGAAATATTACAACAAACTGAACATATACCATTACCTAAATCAAGTGAAAAAGAAAAAAGGAAAGAACCTAAACAAAAGAAAGATTATAAGCCTAATAAAATTGAAAAAGAAATAGTTCACTCTACAACAGAAAATATGGGACAACCAGGAAAAGTATATTTGGCGAGCATGAACCTTCGCGGTGAATGGGCAAAAGCACCCGAAGGAGCTACTAAAGTAAATGTAACGAGTGCACAAGGATTATCTAGCAAAAACCGCAGAGATTTCTCGCCTATGACACCCGTTGAGGGCGGATACAAAGGATTTTACAACTTTGAAGCTTTTTGGCAAAGTGGAAAAGTATTTGAAGGTATCGATGAATCCGACGTCAAAAAGTATTGGCACAGTATCAAAGAAGCAAAACGCAGATATCCAAATTCCAAAGGCAAGAAAGTGTTGTATGCTCATTTTGAGCATGACCCTGCACAGTATGATTATGTAACTTCTCGCAAGAAAATATATGTACCTCTTTATTTTGACATGATGAAAGATAAAGAAATGGCACAATTCTGGAAAAAGGAAGTAGAATTAGGAAAAGATATTGTAGTCTATGATTTTGATGGGCCTCGATTGGAAGGGGGTAAAGTGACATGTGAAGAAGTAACTCCTGAATTTATCCGGGAAAAAATCAACGACCCATCGTTTCCATTTGGTCATGGGTATATCGTATCTGCTTGGTTTAAAGGTATACTTCCAGAAGAATATATTTGATTCGTTTAAAAGTTAAAGATTATACATTACACTACTTCATATGATATCTGTTTTTTTACAAGCAGGGCTTGGAAATCAATTTTTTCAATTATTTACAGCAATAGCTTACGCTATTGAACATAATGAAAAAATGGTTATTCCGACGTTCAAATGGGATGAAGAGACCCGTCCTCCCTATTGGGATAATGTATTCAAACGTCTTGCAGGAGGGTTAGACCCTAATATGAAACCCGGAGACATGCCGCGATTAATGGAAAAACGATTTGAGTACGATGCTCTTCCTAAAAAAACAAATGTTATTTTGTTTGGATACTTTCAATCTCCCAAATATTTTGACAAACATTATGAAGCTATTTATAAAAAATTAAATTTAAAAATGGAACAAGAAATGATTAAAACTAAATATTTGACCATTAAAGAAACTATATCTTTGCATTTTCGAATTGGAGATTACACGAATTTACAATTTCATTACGAATTATTAAAAGACGATTATTATATCAAATCCATTAACGAAATTATCAAACGAACCAAGAAAGAAGATTGGAACATTATTTATTTCTGTGAAGAAAAGGATAATCTTCCAGTTAAACAGAGATTAAGAAAAATTAAGAAACAATTTCCTACTCTTTCTTTTTTCAAAGCATCTGACGAAATGAAAGATTGGGAACAGTTGCTTCTCATGAGTTGTTCTGACCATAATATTATTGCCAACAGTACGTTCAGTTGGTGGGGAGCTTATTTAAATCGTAACCCTGATAAATGTATTTGTTATCCATCTGAATGGTTTGGACCCTTGAATACGAATAAAACTCTAGTTGATTTATTTCCGTCCACATGGATTAAAATATGATAAACGACAATGTAAAAATATCAATTAAATATTCCGTGATATAAAAATAGAATCTAGGAAAAATGAGAATAATGGAAGTATTTAAGATTTACCAACTCCAACATATAGCGGGGGTAAAACAAAACGTAAAAAGAATAGTAAAACAAAACGTACTTAGAATTTACAGTGTAATTACTTTTATGTTAAAAGTAATTACATCTCCATGTTCCATGTATCGATACGCTGCCTTGTTTCAAAAGAACATTTATTATTTTGGTCACCCTGAAATATCAACTTTTATTGATGGAGTTCAACCCCATGTGCGTTCTAAATATATTCAATTCTGTTTAGAAGATGACGAAAAAAACAAACAAATCCACCAATTAATTCCATGTACACCCATGTTTGAATATTATATTTTATGGGGCTATTCACGTTCTCTTGATATAAATACAAACCATTTAAATTCATTATTGTGTAAAAAGTATAAAAATATTGATTATTATTATTAATTTTAACATATAATATTCTAATTATACAATGGCTGAATTACCTGTTGCAACTGAAATAGTAGAACCTTTACTAGAAATAGTTGCTGAATCAGATTCAACTGAAATTCAACATCACCGCGAAATATACAATCGAAATGCTAGAGAAGTATCAATTATGTTAACAATTACAACTTGTATGACCATTTTTTATATTTTATATCTATTTTTACATTTTTTTTAAAATTGATTAAACATAAATTTATATGTATAATCATGCTTGAATCAGAAGGTGTAATACCCACGGCAACAGAAGTAACAATCATTATAGCTGAGCCTATTGTAGAAACAAATCGAGATAAATGTAAAATATCTTTTTGTGCAGCTGTATGTTCGGTAGGGTTATTTATGGTTGCATGGTTAATGTTTGTTTTTTGGAATCAACGACCTCATTAATGCTTCCTTTTTTACAATAATAAAGATTTGTTCTTTACTAAACTATGTTTATTATAGAACAATCATTGCCGACCTGTAAAGATTATACTACTACCGACCCTATACATTTATTTTTACAGTTTTATATTGACAAAGATGAAACTCATCGTCAAGAAATTTGTTTTGCACTTCAACAAAATGTCAACAATCCGTTTATTGATAGTATAATATTGTTGAACGAACGTATCTATACAGACGAAGAATTAGGTGTTACTAGCCCTAAAATAAAACAAATTGTCATCCATAATTGGATAACCTATTACGATTTTTTAAATTACACTATAGATGGATATAAAGTATTAATCAATGCCGATATTTTTGTAGATGAAACTATCCAAAATATTCGTACTTCGGATATACATTTGCATAAAAAAATGTTTGCATTGCTTCGGTATGAATATAATCATGGTAATCCTGAATTATTTTGTCGGCCTAACAAAACAACGGGAAGAGAAGATAGTCAGGATACGTGGATTATTCATTCCAACCATTCTTTCAGTAAAAAAGAATTGGACATTTTTAAAATCAAATTAGGACTACCTGGATGCGACAATAAAATAACTTATTTGTTCAAAATAATTGGATATGAAATTTACAATGACCCTACTTATATTAAAACATACCATTGTCATGAAAATAATCACCGTCAGCATACACAACTTATGAAACCTCCTTTTTGTCACATTTTTCCTGCAAATTTATCTTATAATCCTCTTATACCACAAATTACGGATGATTCCATGATGATATATTCATTTGCAAAATCAAATACCGATTTATACGATATGTTACAAACAAACCAACCCATGTTGATACCACGTATTGCAGGTGTTGAAAATAATTTTGTCATGACATCAGACCTTACCATATTACAACAACTTATGTCTACTATGAAAAAGAATGCTGGAATACAATGTAATTCAATCCATTCAATTGAACAATATAAAAAATGGTATTTATCTGCATTTGAAAAATGTTCGGTGTATGCTGCATGGGAACCATGGGGGAATGTGTACAAGTACATTTCCAAATCACAGAATGAAATACAACGGCTTTATCCAAAACCAATACTTTGGGCATTTGTATTTGATATTTTTCATTATATTCATAAACCGTGGACACATGCTTTAGCCAATAAACGCATACTTATTATATCCGCTTTTGTAGATAGCATCCAAAAACAACAACAGGCTTATCCTGTCGATTTATTTCCCAATTGCACTTTTATTTATTTAAAACCACCGCAAACGAATGGGTCTAATGCAAGTTTAGATTGGCATATAGAATTTGTACAATTTTGCAACAAAATCAAAAGGTTAGAAAATGAGTTTGATGTAGCACTGTGTTCATGTGGTGGCTACGGCAACCCACTGTGTTCCTATATATATTCTATGAACAAAACAGCTATTTATGTAGGAGGAGTATTGCAAATGTACTTTGGTATTTATGGAAATCGATGGTTAAAAGAACGCAGAGAATGTATGAAATTATATATGACTACCGATTGGAAGAGGCCTTCAGAACATGAAAAACCGTTAAACCATACTACTATTGAATCGGGATGTTATTGGTAAAATAATATAATGAATATATATGTATACAAATCCAACAGGAAGTAATTTGAATTTTAATTTGTATCGCGGAGGAAAACGATTTAGAAAAACAAGAAAATATGGTTTTCGAAAAAACAGAAAACATACACAATATCGGGGTGGTGAAAGTTTTTTTCGACCTAAAACACCAGAACATATTGCTTCTGCTTCTAAAAGATGTAATACAGATTGTGAAAGTAACGCAAAAAAATTATGCGATGTTACATGTAAAGCAGCCACTATAGCGGCATTAGATGTAAAAAATACTGGAATTTCAAGAGAATTTATTGACGATTTAACATCTCGTATCAAAAAATTCGAAGAAAAAAATATACAATTGACCAAAGAAAATGAAATATTAAAACAAAAATATGACATGCTTTATGCTGTTTCCGCTAAACATTAACAGCATTGGCAGCAGAATACGTATTATCTTCTGTATATTTGAAATTTAAATGTGTAGGAGTAACAGATTGAACTAATGGAACAATATTGTTTACTACTGTTTCTTCTAAGGTAACTTGAAACTGATTGGTAGGTGTAAAAGGGGTTTGAGATGGTAATTCATCTAAAATAGGGTTTATTTTGCTGGATTTGGTGTTGGTGTTCATAATAACTTCATATCCAGCAATCATACCGAATACGCCTAAAATGGGAGATACAGAGAATAAATAAAATACTATCAATAAAATAATAATAGTGCCAGGAACACTACCCACTAGAGAATGAATATCAGGTGGTACAGAAACACCTCCCGCAATAATGATAACTAATACAACCATGGTAACTATCTCGAGAATATTCATATATGTATAAAAGATTATAATTAAAATTGATTAAACAATCTAAAATTTGTATAAGTATAATGTATTTAGGTCAAAAAGGTGTTACAATTCTTAAATCAACCATTTCTGAATCCCAACAAAAACAAATTAAAAAAGAACTTACCATTACGCCTAAAAACCTATACCAACCTTTACCTCCTTTTTACATTTATCGTGAATCTCCCAACAAATTGTATGTTCCTCGATTTTATAATTCGTATGCAGCTCCTTCCCAATTACCTGAGGGGGCAACCATTCAAGTACCTTTTACAGGACAAATACGAGATATGCAACAACTTGCTATAGACGCATTTATGAAATCAAAATGCGGACTACTGCAATTACCATGTGGATTTGGAAAAACTATTTTGGCGTTGTATTTAATTAGCGCGTTGAGTAAAAAAACATTGGTGATTGTGCACAAAGAATTTTTGATGGACCAGTGGATAGAACGAATACAAGAATTTTTACCTTCTGCTAGAATTGGAAGAATACAAGGGTCAATTATTGATGTCAACAACAAAGATATAGTGTTAGGCATGTTGCAATCGTTATCGACTAAAACATATCCGCGCGAAGTGTTTAACGATTTTGGATTTACCATTATTGATGAAACCCATCATATGGGTGCAGAAGTGTTTAGCAATGCGTTGTTTCAAATCGTCACACCTTATATGCTTGGATTGTCTGCTACGATGGAACGTAAAGATGGCATGACCAAAATATTTAAAATGTTTTTAGGAGAAGTTGTTTATTCAGCGCAACGTGAAACTGTAGATAACATTGTGGTTCAAATGATTAAATATCGAACAAACGATGCTGACTTCAATGAAACCATTTTAAATTTTAAAGGTCAAGCCAACTATTCCAGCATGATTAAAAAGATTTGCGAATACAATGGTCGCACTGAATTTATACTTACGGTTCTTACTCATTTACTCCAACCATCCGATATTAAACGGCAAATCATGATTTTAGCACATAATAAGTCAGTGTTAACTTATTTGTACGATGCGATTCAACACCGCAAATTAGCAACAGTGGGATATTATATAGGTGGAATGTCTGCATCCGAGTTGAAAGAAACGGAGAGCAAACAAGTCGTTATTGCTACCTATGCCATGGCAGAAGAAGCATTAGATATCAAATCGTTGAATACGTTGATTATGGCAACGCCTAAAACAGATGTAACTCAAGCAGTTGGACGTATTTTAAGAGAAAAACATGGCCAACCTATTATTGTAGACATTGTAGATTCACATGATACGTTCGTACGCCAATGGTCCAAACGTAAAAAGTACTATAATTCACAAAATTATTCCATTGTTCAATCATCCAACACTACGTATCCTGCAGTAGAACCACTCAAAGCTCGTAACTATAAATGTCTCATGTAATTTATTATTTTTTTGTTGCTTGAACTATGTATAATCCACCTAACATCAATTTTACTATTTTTATGTCATCATACCCAATATGATTAAGTTCTTGAGAAAATTCTTCTACCGAAACAAAATCAAGGATACTGTAATAAATATAATTATAATATTTAGCATTTCCATAATACCATAATCCATTGAGACTTGTCCAAAACCACAACAACGGTAACCAGACCATTCGAAATAACATATTATTTGGATAAAAAAAGTCAATCACATTGATAGTTCCGCCCGATTTGGTTGCACCATGCACAAGTTTCAACGTATTTTTCCAATCAGGAACGTTTCTAAAACAATATCCTGCCGTACAATGGTCAACACTATTTGTACCCAAATTCAACTTATCACAATCTTCTAGTTTAAATGTTATGTTATCAATTCCTGTTGTTTTTGTCTTTATTTTTGCAATGTTTATCATTTCTTCTGAAATGTCATACCCAACAATAGTTGCATTGAATTTTTTGTAAAGCATAATAGACAAATCACCTGTTCCGCATGCCAAATCAATAATATGGTCTTCAGGTTTTACCCGCATAGTATCTAACATTATCGTTTTCCATACAATGTCTTTGAAAAAAGATAAAGAAAATGTTGCTCTGTCATACGTACTGGATAACAAATTAAACATTTTTTTATTATATTCAACTTTATTGGTTGCATCTAATTCCATATTTTTGAAATGTGTATCTTTATCAATTGTAATCATCATTCGGAAAGGAAAAAGTGTTTCTATCGTTATATTGTTTTTAGGAATACCACTTTGTAATAAGAGTTCCATTATTTCTTTTCGTGTAAATAATTTTTCCAGTGATGTGTATCCATCATGAATAGCCACGTTGTTAGTTATTAGAAATGATAATATTTTCCAACCCATTTTTTGTAGTGTTACATTTACATTTTCTAAATCAACCAGAATTAATCCTTTATTTGCCATTGCATAATGATGTTTCACAAAATCTATAAATTCTTCATTTGTCAAATGATGAATCCTATTTGAACATGTAATTATGTCATATTTTGTATTTTTAGGTTCAGAATGAAATGATACATTTGGTTTTTCATATTTTTTACAAAAGGTCAAAGATAATTCGTTTCTATCTACCGATTCAACCTGTAGTGTAGGAAACGTTTCAGCTATTCTGTTGGCCATCCATCCGCTCCCTGAACCTATTTCTAATAGGTTGGTTGGAGTGTAACTAGATATCTTTGATAAATAAGTAGATGATTTAAATAAATAAGTATACAATTTATCAAAAACAGCATAGGTGTCATATACGTCTTTTTTTATATATGATTTAGTATAGTTCAATGGTCTATCCATAAGTTCGCGGCGATAGGACCTTTTCATTGTATTAGATACCAATGCATTTTTTTCAAGGATACATTCATGTATTAAATAGTTGGAAGAATTTAACAGTTTGATTAGGGTCATTTCAATTGTCATTCCTGGACCAAATGCAATGAATAATCCATATTTTTTTAAATTTTCCTTGTTATTCATGATATATTGGTTTAATACGAAAAAAATGGTACAGGATGACATGTTACCATAATTGGTTAATGTATCAAAAGATGGATTTAATGCAGATGTTTCAAGATGTAATGTATTTATTATTGTATTTAATATGGCAGGACCACCCGGGTGAACAATAAGCTGTACATCATCATCTGAAAACGGACAACTTTCTTTGAAAGTATTCAATGCATTTTCGATATTGTTGGATATATTTTCAATAATGGATTTATCAATTTTCATTAAAAATCCATTATCTCCCATTTTCCATGTTAAATGATTTTCGCTGTTGGGTAGAACATAGGTCATTGTATGTAGTATTTCATAACCTTTTGATTCAACTTCAGAAGAGACAACGAACGCACTACATCCATCTCCAAAAAGAAGGTTGTTTATGATATTCATTTTAATCTCATGTAGACTGTCTGTACTATTGGGGAGAACTGCATGCAAACTACATAATTCTAAACATATGACTAAAACGGTGTTGTCTTCTTTTTCATTGGCCAATGAATTAGCCAAATCTAATGCTTTTACACCAGCATGACAACCCATATATTGCAATTGAATACGTTTGCATGTTTTGTTCAAATGAAAATAATTGGCTATTCTGTCTTGTAAAAAGGGCGAATATGTTCCAGTACAACTAACTGCTAATACATGGGTAATTTTATTTTTATCTATTCTTTTCATCAATTTATCTAGTGTTTTTGTTGCTAAATAAAATGATTCTTCTTCATAAATTTTCATTTTTTCTTTGTACGATTTCTTATTATAGTAATCTTGTGTATACATACATACGTTTTTTGTTTGTACACCAATTTTATTCATGATTTTATCAAATGAAGTATTTTGAATTCCATAATGTAAACAAGAATTAATCATTTCAAGTTGGTCAGATATGGATATTTTATAATCTGGAATTCCAAGTTCATAATCAATAATTTTAGATGACATTAATAATAAAAATACTATGTATTTATATAAATTTATAAATACATAAAACTATACAATTAATGCACTTTCATAGGCGATAGAATGATCAAATATCGTAGTTGCTTTATTTCCTATCCATTCTACATCTGAATTAAATTTATCTTCATTTTGTTGTAATGAAATATAATAAGAAGACGTTATCCTATTGTAATCGTATGTTGCAAATATCATAAAACTACCCAATAATATAGCACTAATTACCAATGAAAGATAAAAAAACATTACCTATACATGAGATTAAAATGGACGTTGACCTTGTAAATAAGGTGGAAGAACGGGCATATATAATTTGGGTGTTTCAAAAAAGGAAATATTTTCAAATGTTTTTAAATCGGGAACAACTTCAGGTAATGGATTTATGAAATTATTTGCACTAATTCCATATAAATAGGTTTCAATATCAACTGGATTTCTAGAGAGTTCATTGGATGGAACATGTTGTACGTTGATACCTGAACAAGGAAAAGCGGGTCGGGGATTTTCAAATTTATAGTTGGTCATGAACCAATCTTCTTGTTTCTGAAGTTGTCGTTGTTGGTCGCAATAATTTCCAACTGTATTTTTATTTCGTGTACTTGCCATAGTATACCTAATTACTTTTATTTTTTTAATACAGTTATTAATTCTTCTTGAGATTGTGTTGTATCTTGTTTAGTTATGATTTTACATAATAAATCGTGTGTATACTTGAAATAATCATAACTAAATAATACTAAAAATAATAAGTCGGAATCATCTGAATATTGAAAAGAAACATGTTTTAATATATCTTTTATAGGATAGTCTAAAGAATTGTACAAGTTTTGAATAGAATTAACTAATGAATCTGAATAAGTATTTAATCCAAAAACAGCTAATAATTCAGTTTGATACATTTCATTTGATAGGTCTGTATCTTCTATATTCATGTAGGTGCATGGTAATGTAGTAGTGTACATAATTCATCTTTTTATTTTTTTTGTCCATTTTTAGCGTAATCACGTGTCATTTCGCGCGAAGGAATACCACCACGAACCCACCCATTAGATGCAACCCCTTCTACTAAATAAGAAGGGTTGGTCACTGTTTCTTGAATGGCAGGAAGTAATGGATAATTGGTGAGAGGCATATAACTTATTTCGGACATGGTATTTACACTTTTTTTGTTATTAGAAAAAGTGTCGGTTTGTTGTAATTTAGATTCTAAATCTGGATTGAAAGGACCTTTTCCTAAATAAGGAACGGTTAAAAAGGTACGTTGAAATAAAGAAATACGGCATTTTGGGTGGGTTTGTAAAGAGCCTAACAATAATTCTGAATTTTGGTCAATATTACACCCGCCTAAATCACATTGATTTCCAGCCCCACCTGCAGCACAATAATTGACGTTGACTTGACTGGTTGCAAATTCAATAGGTTGTCTCATATTACAATCGGTTGTATAGTAATTTTCAAGCATGTAATCACGATACGATCTATTAAACAGGTTATCTTGTGTTAAACCTCCTTCATCTTCGCCTATACGTGTTGATTTCAAAAACTCCATATAACTTATAAATATAATTTTATTTTACGTTTTCTTGTTTTTTTACGTTTCTTTTTTTTATGTTTTGTTCCACCTGTTTGGCCTTCTTCTATATCTTGTTTTTTACCTTCTTTTTCAGCATTTTCAGGAGATGTTTGGGAAGTGTTTTGAATAATTGCAATTTCTTGTTCAGTCATTACTTCATTGGGGTCTTCTACAGGTGGTATTTGAACAACTGTTTCTACTTTTAACAAAAATTCTTCAGTTACATTTGGTTTTGGGAATTGTTCAACTCCACCACCCACCATACCTGTTTTCTCTTCTTCGTCTACTGTTGCTTCGTCTACTGCTGCTTCTGCTGCTGCTTCTGCTGCTGGCAAGTCCGCTATTGCTTCTAGTTTTGCGTCTACTGCTGGTGCTTCCTGTGCTGCTTCATCTACTGTTATTGGAGCTTCATCTACTGTTGCTTCTGCTAATGCTTCTTCTGCTTCTGGCAAGTCCGCTATTGCTTCTAATGTTGTATCTACTTCTGGTGCTGCTTCGTCTACTGTTGTTGGTGATTCTACAGCCGGAGCTTTTGATAAAGAAGTTAATTCGATTTCTTCAACATTTGTACCAGTATTTGGTGAAGATTTGTTAACAGGATTTAATGGTTCCGGATTAGTTGATTCAATTGCATTACTTTCAGGAACTAAACCATTTATATCCATTCCACTTGCAGTACCTTTTAACTTTTGTTTAATAGCAGCATAATTTTCTTTGGTTACATAAACATCTTCAAGGAATGCACCATTTTGTTTACGAAAATAAGTTAAATTAAAATAAACAACTTTTAGATATGTCCCATCGTAACAACATAATTTACATGCCGTATCTTTATGGTTATTAAATCGGTTGATTTCAACGGGGTCTTGTTTTTTTGTATTCGATTTAAGATAAAGGTAAGGGTCTAATGCACCTGCAAATAAAATACCAAGATACATACAGTGATAACTTATTGCTAATGGAAAATTAAAAGAACTGCTGTACCAACTTTTATTTTTTTGGGTACAATTTAATGGTAAATCATAATTAGATGTCATAGCAAATTTTTTAGGTAAACATCGTTTGGAAAAACTATTGCTCACTTGAGGGAAGCAATCTCTAAATACTTCCTGACGAATTTTTACTTGTGATTTATCTGAACATGGATGTTGATATTCGGTTACTGCAGCGAATGGCATAATAGTTACAGGGTCGTTTGTTGTTTTCAATCTCTTGTATTCAAATAATTTTTGAGTTGTACACATGTTACAAAAATCAATAGCAGCATCTTTATTAAATACTCGTGGAGCACCAACAGAAATACAGCATAACTTATCTTTTTTAATACTAGTTGTTTTCATGTAGACATAACTAAATAGTGTTGCTAATGCTCCTCCTAACGAATGTCCTGTAACGATAAGTTTTATTTCTTTATCACTATTTGTTTTTTTACGTAATTGTTCTTTTACGTCTTCAATTGTATTCAGGATAGTATGGACCATTTCAATCATGATTTTATATATACCGGTAATAACTTTAATATTACCTTTATCGATAATAGATTTTAACACAATATATTTAGGCTGCATGTAAGACCCTGCTGCCTTTATACTATATGTTCCACGAAATGCAACACCAACAACATTTGGCATACGTGTATCTGCAAAAACATAACATCCACTATAATTGGACGTTGAAATAGATGTAAATATTATGTTTTCACTATCAGGTTGAGGAATATTGAACGATACATCGCAATTTGTAGCTTCCGCGGTACGATTATTAAACAAACCTGATTTTTTTACTAATGCATCTTCTCCAAGGATAACATTTATTTTTTGAGCTAAAGGTAAAAATGGAATAAAATTGTTTAGATAAGATGAATCATTTGAAACTCGTTCCATCAATGTTTTTATTGTAATATTATTTGTTGTATTTTTTTTTGTAGTGTCTCTCCACTGTGTAATATCAACATCATCTTTAAAAATTAGTTTGTAAGCAGCAAGAAAATCTGTATTTTTCATATAGGCTAATCTGGACCATACTGTAGTCATAAATTCTAATATAGTAACATCGCCATATTTTTTATCAAATGGATAAATAGTTGAATTAGGTACTGCGCTTTTAACACTGTTTGATACCGTAGGCGAACTTATTGCTCCTTTAAAAGAACTAAGTAATGAATCAGTTATAGAAGGTTTAGTTGGTTGTCCTGATGGTTGTCCTGTTGGTTGTCCTGATGGTTGTCCTAAAATTGAACTTGATGCTCCCATATATAATAATTGTATTATTTAATTTTGTTGGTTTTACTAAACAAAATTAAATTAACCTGGTAACGAACCTAATCTAGGTTGTTGTCTAGCTAGTGCAATAGGGTTTCCTTCTTTGGCTGAAATCATATCTCCGTACAAAAATTGACTAAACCCTTCTTGGTCATTTGGAATAGTGGTACTTGCAGTTGTATAAAAATTTCGCATAGAATATTCTAAATTTAATTCATTATTTACACCTTTAAACAATCGTTCGTCTAATCGTTTAGATACTTGTTCTTTTACTTTAGTGTTGATTATTTTTTCTGTTTCAGGTAAATAAGATTTCAAAGCCGATTTACGATTTGAATTTCCATTGATTTCTGGTAAAAGAACATTCATCATTGGATTTTGTTCAGTAGGTGTTGTATGTTTTAAAAAATCTTGTTTTTCAAAATTTTCTATCGGTTTGTTATTTAATTTATGATAAGCAATAATACACGCTATTGTAAGAATACTTATCCAAATAAAATTTAAATTTTGTGTTGCTATAAAACCAGTAACACATAATAAAACGACTAAACGAGTAATTGCATTTAATTTTTCGTTCATAGGCATAGAATCCGTTGGCCAAAACACTAAATTATATTTATTCAGAAGTATCGTTGGGTCGTTTATCCAAAACTGGGTCATGTATATTGTTCTTATTTTTTTTCTTTTTCTTTATCTTTTTCTTTATTTCAGGATTTACTACAGGTACAGCTTCTGCCTGTTTTTTCTTTAATTTTGCCTGCAATCGCTCTTTCATTTTAGATTGGCCCATTTTGCTATTCAATTGCGATGCCATTGCATTAAAATCCATTTTTCCACCAAATTTATTAAACATTTGCTCAAAATGCTTCATACCAGGCATGTCTTTCATTTTACCCAACATGTCCATCGCTTCTTCCATCAGCTCACTTTCTTTCAAATCGCCCGATTTAATTTTCTTATCTATTTTATCACCAATGTTATGCATCAGACCAACCATTTGGGTAGGATTGGAAAACATATTTTTAAAAGCATCATCTGCTGTTTTAGGGTCGTCTAAATTTCCAATTGATTCTTCAGCAATCTCTTTTGCTAAAGAACCAATCTTTCCCGACATGAGACCGTTCAAATGGTCTTTCATTTCTTCTGGGTCTGGAATACTGTCTTTATCAAAAAAAGAATGAATATCATTCATGGTCTCGTTTAATTTCTCTTTCATGTCATCCATGTTGATATTTTCAAACAATTTGGAATGTTCTCCTTCACCTCCTAAAATCATCAACAAAATGAGCTTCAAGTACTTCCAAATAACACTTTTGGTTTTTTCTGTAATGTTGTCGTTCCACAACACCTTAAAATCAATACCTGGGAGAAGGGTGCGCGATTCTTGAAACAATTCAGTCTTTTCATATAAAATATCGAAAAAACGTAACGGAAATTCGTGTAATACATGTTCGTACACAACTGTGTAACTTTGGTTCAATGCATCTGAACGAGGTTCAATTTCTGATTCGCGAATGGCCCGAAGGTCAGGTGTCAATGGTAGTTCAGGAAAAGTAGTGACAATATCTTGGATAAAATCCTTGATTACTTTGTAGAAATTAGGTGGAATCATGCTATTTGTATATAGAATGATTTTAAATTGAAGTCGTTAATTATATAATTCACTTAATTTACACAAATTTTGAATATATTTCAACGACATTTGAATATTTTCTTGGTTCATGGTTTTAATGACTTTTCGCAAATCTTGTATAGCATTATCGATGGTATCATTGTAATTGGTGGAAATGTCTTCTTTGTAATCCTTGTTCAAAAAATAATCAATATTTCCGGATGCTATTTGCTCTTTGTAAGGAATAGCAATTTTAGATTTCCACAATGTAATGAGTAACTTTGGATTACCTTGTTTAATGGTTTCAAAATACAACTTACACTTGATAAATCGTGCATCATTCGGTTTATAACACGAAGTAATGTCGGCTAGCCATTCGTCTAGTTGTTTGATAAAAGTACCTAATACAATAGTATTGTTCATTTATATATGACCTAAAATTATATTTAAATCCATTTATCTTCGTTTAAATCTATTGGGTTTTATTAACCATAAAATATAGTATATGGGAAATGCACCATTGCAAACAATACAACAATCTAAAAAACATATTGTAGTGATTATAAACATTCTGATATTGTCAATGCTATTACAGTATTATCTACCTATCAAATAGAATCAATGGGTGATTGTGCATCTTGGTTACTAAGAGAATTGTTAATATATAAAAAATATGACCCAAGACAAGTTGATTTAATTTGTAGTATTGTAAATAATACTAATCATGTATTTGTATTGGATAAATTAGAAAACTATTATATCCGAACAATTTGTAGATACAAAAGGATAACCATCATTAAATACGTTTGAAGAATTGGGATATACAATAGCAGGAGAAAACACAAATGAAGTTTGCAAAACATTTTGTAAACAATCATGTGTGTTATATGATAAAGGTAATCCAATTATTAAATGAAATTAAAAAACAACTTGGAATGTCAGGTGGAAAACGAAAAAAACACATAAATTTCGGAAAAAGAAACGTCACATCTAATATCTTCTTGTTTTTCTTTTCTTTTTTTTTCTTTTTGTACCACCCATAAAACCTTTTATATTTTCTCGAATGTTTTTAGTTACGCCTGGAATACCAGGTTTTCTTGCTTTGAGTACTAACCCTTTTTCAACAGTATCCACTTGTGCACTTTTTATTATTTCTTTTTGGATAGGTGTTAATAATTCTGAAGGTATCTTTTTAATAATTTGTAAATTATGTTGATATTGTTCATCAAATAGAGGTAACGTTGCAGCTAATTCTTCACCCGAAACATGTTGTGCGTATTCAAATACTAATTCTTTATCATTTTTAACATCACTACTAGCCTGTGTTAATACAACTGGATTATGAACCATTATCTCTCTAATAAACTCTTTATCTGATTGTAATTCAGGAAAATACTTTATTGTTTCCCATTTTTTTCTAACAGATTTTTTTTTAAATTCTGGATTATCAAACTCTTTATCTGTTTTTAAACCAGGAAAATACTCTATTGCACCATAATTTATTCTTATACATTCTTTTTTAGTTTCAAGTGGCATATGTTTTGATGAACGTCCTATCATACTTCCAATAGCGTCATAGTTATTCTTTACAGCAGCAAATAAAAATTCATCATTGGATTGCAGCCGATATGGAATCCAATGCAACCACGTTCCATTTATAGACAATAGTTTTAATATTACATTTGTATTAGCCTGCATCTTTTCGGGTAATTTATCATATACTCTATAATTGTGGTTTAATAATTCTATTACAAAATCTTCATTGTATAAAATACTAAATACATATCCACTAAAAAATTCTCTTTCATCTTTTAAAAATACCTTAAACATAAATTTTTTATCATTCTTTAATCTATCTGAAAGATTGTACATTAGGTCGTGAAATACTCTAGGTTTACAAATATCAAGTAGTAATAACGCAATATCTTCATTATCTTTTATTTCATCGCCAAAATGTTCAAGACAATATGGTTGTTCATATAAAACAGCAGTTGCAACCTCAATATTATTAAGTATTCTTGGAGATAAATATTTAATAATCGCACACCCTCTACTAAATTTTAAAAGAGCAATTGCAAAATCTATACTATCTTTCATTTCAGGAGATAATTTTTCTAAATATGTTACAAACTTATCTCTGCCATGAATTTTTTCTAAATCAGACATTACTTGTTCTACTGATTTTGACATATATTACCTACATACAATATTTTTTTCTTTTTGATTTTCTTCTCTTTTTATTTTTTATTTTTCGTGTTCCACCTTCTACACTTGCTACTCCATGTTTTACTGCTTCACGTACAAGTCTTCGTTTAGTTCGAATATCATGATATAATTCTTGGTCAAAACACGATGTATCTATGATTAACACATTTTTACGACCAGCATCTATTAAATATTGAACTACTTCATTGGTTGTAATAAACACATCATCTTCTTTATCTGATCTTAATGTACGAGTAGGTCTACCATTATGTTCAAGTATTCGGTCAAATAAATGTAATTTATCTAATGGCGTCTTACCGGGTTCATCATATAAAATTCGAACAGGAATTCCAAATGTTTTATCAGGTACTAATTTTTTATTTAACCATTTGTTTACGGTAATTCCCCATCCTTTATCACTTTCATAATTTTCCCAATCTCCTTTAAATAATTCTAATTTTTGTTGAGCACTATATTTAGCGTTTGTATCTAGTATAAATTTTTGTTTTAATTGTCTAAATTCTTTTTGTAATTCAAGTATATCTATATTACGTGTCCGTAATTGTCTATTCACAATTGTTTCAACTTGACCATAAAAAGTTGCAAGGTCCTCAATATTGATTACACCAGGTTTAGTAGCTGTAATAAATGTAAAATTTGAATCTGAAAATTCAGGAACACCACATACAGGATATAAACCTGGTGTACAATATCCTGCTTTAGTCATCTTTAATCCAAAATCAATGGTTGGACCATCTACACTTTCTTCTAATAATACGCCATGTAAATCTAAATATACAACAGTATCATATGTTTCACGTTTACTATTTAAAATATCTATTTCACCTTTTATTTCGTATAATTCTAATCTCAATTTCTCTTGTTTTTTTCGTGGTTTTTGGCGTGAAATATACCTTTCTATTTCTTTTTCATTTGTAAATTCAACTTTTGTATCAATATACGCTAATGTTGGTGGAGGTCCATAATGTAAATCTGACATTTTCCATGCCAATATAATTTGTATTATTTTATATTCTTCTTTACTTTTAACAACTTCAAATACAGGTATAATTTCACGGCTGTATACTGTTAACATTTTTTCTTGTGTTGCCGTGTCTACATCCAAATTAGGTAATGTAATATCATATGTATTAGTTAATACTAAATCCGTATTCCCTTCATATCTTTTTAATTCTATAGGTTTGTGTTTACTCCATATATCATTTAATTCTTTATAATATTCAGGTATAGGTATAGTATCGGTTGTTTCTACTTCCATAGATGCCGCTGCCATACTATAGACAACTATTTTATTATCGTTTACATCTTTTTGTTTTTCTTTTCTTTATTTTTTTAGTACGTTTTCCTCCTTTACCAACTCTTGTACTTTTTACTAATCTTTTAAATCGTCTTAATTCTCTAGGAGTTTTATATTTACATTGGTCTCCACAGGAAGCATCAATCAACAATATATTGATATATCCCAATGCTAATAAATATTGTATAAGTTCATCTGTACTAATATATGGTTTATACGGCGTAGTAGTTTTACGAAATGTTTTAGGATATCTTCCACTAGATTCAATAATGTCATCAAATGTACGTTTATTAATTAAACTTTTTGTGTCACGAATCACTTTAATCGGCCATTGGAATTCGTCATCTGCTATTAATTCTTTATTTAACCATATATCGTTATCTATTCTCCATCCAATATCATGTCTGTAATTATCTATTGTTTCACGATTAAATTTTTTGTAAAAATCATCTATATTTGCATTTATTTGTTTTACATGTTCTTTTTTATTTTCACATAATTCTTCTTGTAACTTTAATATATCCAATTTACCACTATAGTCAGATAAATGGATTACTGAACTGCGAACTTCTTGTGCTAATTGTAGAGGATTTAATATATGACTAATACCTGGAGAAGTTGCAGATAAAATTGTAACATGTTTGCCCCTTGCTATTTCGTCATCTGATAAACCAAGTATAGGGAATGAACCTTTTATTGGTTCAAATTTATCGTTTAATCGCATTTCATCATCTAACGCTTGACCATCTTTTTCTACTTTATGTTCTATAAGAACACCATGTAAATTTAAATATAAAATAACATCATAATCAATAGGTTTACTAAATCCATTCAAAACGTCCATTTTATTTAACAAGTAAGATACAAAATCTTTCATCAAATCTTGTTTGTATTCATCTGCCTGAGTTGCAATATATCTTTCTATTTCGGGCATATTATTAATTTCAATTATTTCATTATCTGGCCCTGTTCGACTAAATTTTACCAATCCTATTGGTAATTCTGGGTCGTCTGCTAAAAAATCTCGTAATTGTAATTCTTTGTATTCAAATTTTGTTTTAATTTCTTCTATTTTTGGTAAATATTTACCTGTAAATAATTCTTCTATGTCAGTATTATGTAAGTGTTCTAAATCAGGTATAGTAATATTGCCGTCTGGAGATAACACTAAATCTTTAGATATAGAGTCATCTTCAAATACTTCAGGAAACTTTTCTAATTCAGCTAACCATTCTGCATTTAAATCCGTATAATATTTAGGTAAAGTTTGAAATGATGCAGAAGTACCTAAGTCTGCTTCACTATCCATTTCAGCAGCCATACTATATACCACTATTTTATTCGTCTTCTTTACGTTCTTTGAAATAGTTCAAGATATCCTTTTTAAACTGTTTGGAAAATGATTCGGTTGGCACCAAAATACCAGTTGGGTCATAGGTAAGATGTTGCAACGGCGAATATTGATGCTCTATCAATATTTTCCATCTCTCCACATATTTTCGGTTTGCTTTCGTACCGTGATAATGATGACGTATCACTCCAGGTACATATCCTAACCTTAATGATTTAGCCTTTTCTTGGTAGTCTAGCATACTTTGTTTGTAATCAGGATGGTATTGATAATTCAAATTAATATTCACTTTGTTGATTAATGATAACGCCATAATACTGTCCCCTGACCCCAGCACTCCTTTGTCGTAAATGCCCACTTTATCATAAGCTTTACGATTCATTGCCCATGCATACCCTGGATGCCAATAATCTAACCCTTTAATCGTGTATGGTTTGTTTTTAGAAAAACTGTAACCAAAACTGTTGAATATGTTTAAGGTAGATTCATCTTTGGCCATATCTATGCAGTGGCTAAACAATTGAACCATATCTTTTGACCCGTTTAATATTTTCAACGTATCTAATGCCCATGTCGTATTCTCAAATTCTACATCGGCATCAATCCAGGCAACGGCTTTCCAGTTAGCAGGCAACAAATAACGAATACCCAATTGAATCATATTTTCTTTATGCCATATAGGGTGCTTTGTCTTTAGTTGCAAATGGCAAGGATTGGACAAACTAGTCACTATGAATTTTTGGTGGTTGTAAATCATTTCGACTATATAGAGTTGAATGTGTTCGTCGTCTTCCAACCTTCGTATAAATTCTTTGAATAATTTGTAACGAGTTGCATATAAACAAGGATTCGAAATAACCACCACCACATGTAATTTATTTTCAATTGGGTCGTTGTTTTGAATCGCATACTTGATATCATTGACTTTATAATCAATACAATCAATTTCAATTCCATTAATAACTGTCATATAGTATAGTATTTATTATATTCTATATTGTTTATCTACTTTTATATTTTGTTATCTAGAAGATAATACGTAGGCGTTATTTCTGAACCAACCGAAAAAGTAGATAAGCTCCCAACAGATAAATACTAGCTGCATACACTTGAACCATTTTATCATCAGGTATAGTACGAGTTGTCATACCACTTCTGCATGGTACACCAGTTACTGGATTAACCCGATTATAAAACCAACATGGGTTATATTCTTTGATATCGGATTCGCAAACATGTTTTTCCTCTACCGTTTGATTGTTGTTGATATCACGTATAGGCATTTTTATTTTTTGGCACGGTGATTCTTTATCAAATGCTTTGAATAATTTAGCAGGGTTAATATACGCTATATTTCCCAACACACCAGGAACAAGACCTTCAAATGAAGTCATATTTTGACCCATTGCAGAAGATATAAATGGAATATTTCCATCTGGTATGTTATTAATATATACATAACGTGTTTGTTTTACACCAGCAGAATCTTTGCATTTACCACCAGTGTCCATAAAATAACGATTTCCTAAAGGATTAATACTCTGTGCATTTGAACGTCCACTGGTTAATACTTCTACATAAGAAATAAGGGCTTTTACGTCATTTTTAAGTGGATTTATACCAGCCTTAGGAGATGCGCCTAATAGTTCTGGTTGTAAAATATATTTAGAATAAGGATAAGTATTTGAATCGGACATACTATAGTATAGTATTTATTCTTGAGTATATTGTTTTACTTCTTGAGTTGGGACGTTTGTTTGTAGTTTAAGTGTGTTATTGGATAATTTAGTAACTTGCTCTTGTATTGTATTCAAAAATTCGTCACTTATAGTAATTTTACTTAATTGTTTCCTAAAAGTTGCAATATCACCTTGATGTTCCTCACTTATGGCGTAAGGATTATTAAACCCTTCTTTTTTCTTAAATACTACCAACGACAGAAAAAAAAGGATGAATAAAAAAAATACTAGAATAGACCACATTATTCATACTATATATTTTATTTAGGTAAATTATATACTTGGTCTGTCAACGAAGATAATTGGGTTGTATTTGCGTCTATTTGTGTTTTAATTGAATCTATTTTACTTTGTAAATCTAATATTTTTTTCATATTTTGTTCCAACGTTTCTATACTATTTTGATTTTGTTTAGCAATACTTTGACAGTTAGATTCATCATACTCTGTAGTAGCACCTTCTTTGTATGTATGAGGCATATAATTAAGTAAAAGTAAAAGTAATAATATACCTAAAATAAAAATCAACATAGTATTAATATATATTTTTTAACATCTAAATATATATGCATTTTATACCTCCAACATCTACAAAACAATTAATTTATACCTATAAAGTTGAAAAAAATGTTTCTAATACAGCCTTTAATACCCAATATTACCCAACTTGTCGTCCAATTAAACATTATCGTAAACAAGGTGTACATGCTGCTTTACCTAGAACATTTGAAAATCAAGCAGGGTTTATTAATGATAACATAGATCAGTCAAATAAATGTGATTTTAACTGTTCTCGTTCAAAAGAAGTAGGTTTACCTATAAAAATGTTAGCTAAAAATAAATATGGTCAAACAACTACGTGTTGTGAAAATACCCAGGGTCCAATTGGGCCCAACGGACCTGCTAGTTCCAATACAGGAAACATAATAAGTTTTAGTGGAAATGCAAAAATAAAAAGTGCTATACAACCTAACAACAAATCATATTACACTGAATCCTATTCTTATTTAAAAAGTCGTGGTAATACATTTGATACTAAAGATAAATTTAGAGGTACCCCAGTAGCTACACCAGATAGTAGTTATTATGAGTTGCAAGAAGGGCTTCCGTCATGTGGAAGTCCTTCTTACATAAAAACTACCTACAAACCTAACAACAAAAAATTCGAAAAGCAAGGAGCAGTATCATGTGATACAAGATTAAATCGTTTAAAACTTGATACTATCAAGAAAAATAATTTGTCTTATGTAAAACTGTATAAAACGGTAATTTATTATTCAGAAGACCCAGTGTTTTTTGAAAAAAATAAAGTAAATAATTGCGAGTTGAATAAATGTTACGAAAAACCAACAACTCCAGCAAGACAAGCGGCATTATTTGCACCATAATTAAAAATCAGAAGTAAACATAGTAGCCGTTGTTTTAGTCGTATCGGCCATTGCATATTCACCTACGCGTTTTTCAAAAAAATTCGTTTTTCCTTCTAACGATATTAATTCCATGAATGAAAATGGATTGGAAGAATGATAGATAGGTGAATATCCCATTTGAATACATAGACGGTCAGCTACAAATTCAATATACGTACTCATAGCAGGCGCGTTCATTCCAATAAGCCTACATTGAAGTGCATCATTAATAAACTCTTTTTCAATCTCAACGGCTTCTTTTACTATTTCAAGAAATAGTGTAGATGATAATGCAGGTTCTAATTTGTACAATAAAATGGCGAATTCAGTATGCAATGCTTCATCTCTACTAATTAATTCATTGCTAAATGTTAGGCCTGGCATGATTCCTCTTGATTTTAGCCAATAAATACTACAAAAAGCACCAGAAAAAAAGATTCCTTCAATGCATGCAAAGGCCACTAGCCGGGTGGCAAACGAAGAAGAATTGGTAATCCATTTTAACGCCCAATTGGTTTTCTTTTCAATACACGGAAAATTTTCCATAGCGTGAAACAATGTCAATTTATATTCAGGGTCTTTGATATACGTATCAATCAACAAACTGTACATTTCTGAATGTATATTTTCCATAGCAATTTGAAACCCGTAAAAAGCCCGTGCTTCAGATAACTTTACATCCATCATAAACCTGGATGCAAGATTTTCAAGCACAATTCCATCGCTGGATGCAAAAAAGGCCAATATCATAGAAATAAAATGTCGTTCTTGGTCGGTTAATTTTTTCCAGGATTCAACATCCGAAGATAAATCAACTTCTTCTACCCTCCAAAAACAATCCACTTGTTTTTTGTACATGTTCCAAATAGATTGGTTTTGAATAGGGAACATGGTGTACGTTTCCGACATAGTAATACTATAGTGTTAGATTTAAATTGAAATATAAATCATATTGGTACTATAGTAAAAAATGGAGTGTGTTCAATCTCCAATCCAGTTGCAGTATGAGTTGAATAAATTATTTGTAGAATTATTTACACAACTACCTTTTATCCCATCTTATCCTATTGAACAAAATGAACCTTTCGACATTACAGCAGTTACACTTACCGGACGGGTATTAATCATCCAAATTCGAGCGTCAGATACCGTGCTACGTATCAAACAAGAAATCTACAAACAAGATGGCCTAATGATAGACCAACAGCGTATGGTATTCAACGGTAAACATTTAGAAAATAATGTGTGTCTACACAGTTATGGAATTCAAGCCAATTCGCGTATCCATTTAATCTTGCGACTGCGTGGCGGAATGTTTCATGCATCCTCTTCCCGTAGTGATTATCTATCCCTATCTTATAACAGTAAAGAACTACTAGAAAAGGGGTCATCGATGTTAAAGTATATGCGAAATAAATATGATATGGATATTCTAGATAAAATTCATGAAAAATGGATGGAATGCAAAGAAGAAGAAATACCATCTATTTTAAATGTAATTGAAAAATATTATGTAAATTAACCAAATATTTTTTAAATCAAATAATATATGTTTCTCATGAAAACAAATAAACAAAAAGCATCTTTACCAATCTATCTGGATAAAAAAATAAATACGCAGTATGTGATACCCTTCAACTTATATCAAACATGGTATACGTTAGATTTGCCACCAAAAATGAAAGAAAATGTAGAATTATTAAAATTACAAAATCCGGAATTCACATATTCGTTGTATGATGATGACATGTGTAGAAATTTCATTAAAGAAAATTTTGATGCAGATATTTTATACGCGTTTGATAAATTAAAACCAGGTGCATATAAAGCTGATTTATGGAGGTATTGCATATTATACAAAAAAGGAGGAATTTATTTAGATATAAAATACAATGTCAATCCACATTTTAAATTAATATACTTAACAGACAACGAATATTATGTAAGAGATAGACCCTATGTTGGTATGACTGGAATATACAATGCATTATTAATTTCTAAACCAAACAATAGTATATTATATAAATGTATCCAAACAATTGTAAACTATGTAAAATATAATATAACGGGTTATAGTAGTTTGTATATAACAGGTCCACATTTAATGAGCAAGTTTTTTACGATAGAAGAAATTAAATCATTCCCGTTATCATTTAATGGAGATTCTATTTTTTTACACAATACTCCCATATTATCTATATACAATACATATAGAATAGAACAATCTATATCACCTATAAAACATTATAGTCAATTATGGATTGAAAAAGATATATACAATTATCCTGTATTAACTCCAATTCGTAGTGTAGATACCCATCAAGAAATACTGCTTCCTTTTATAATATTAAATTGGTTTCCACTACAATTTAAAAAGGAAAATACAATACAAGTAAAACCAATACCACCTTATTTTAAAAATACGACTCACATTTCTGGTTTTATTTTTGAAGATACTATATGGTTTTTATTGTATAAATGCAATAAATATTTTTTTGCTATTTTTGATACAACTATGAATTTACTTCGTTATTCAGAATTAGTCATATTAAACAATCCTTCTATCCTAACAGTAAAAAAGGATTCGATTGTATTAAATAACAATGAATATAGCATGGAATATATTAAGCACCTAAAATGGTATACAAGTTAATGTTCTATAATTTTAGTATAAATGAATATAAATAAATGTTATAATAACTATAATGACTATACCCAAAATTATTCATCAATTATGGATAGGTAATAAACCACGACCATCTAAAATGATGGATACATGGAAAACCAAACATCCTGATTTTGAATATATTTCATGGTCTGAAGAAGAGATTTATAAACGAAATTTTAAGTTGCAATGTAGTGAACAAATCGTTTTGATTAAAGAAATTAATGGTAAAGCAGATATAATTCGTTGGGAAATATTATACCATTACGGCGGTGTATATTTAGATGCTGATTCTATTTGTATAGAACCATTCGACAACCATTTAATGGAAAAAAAAGCATTTTGTGCCTATGAAAATGAACATTGTCGACCCAACTTAGTTGCAACTGGAACTATGGCATTTCCACCCAAACATCCTTTGTGTCTTGCCGCAATTAAATGGATACTAGATAAAAATAATTTACAATCGATTATAAACAATCCTGCATGGACTACAGTTGGTCCACAATTATTAACTAATTTATTACCTCATTTTGAAGACGTTACCGTATTTCCTAGCTTTTATTTTATACCTATTCATTATTCTGGAATTAGATATAATGGGCACGGAAAGGTATATGCATACCAAGAATGGGGGTCAACAAAACAAAATTACGATGTCATGAATTCAATTACATTGCCTGATATTTTACAAACACCCATCGAATCTATTTCTATATTAATTTGTAGTTATAATACAGATGTTTCATATGTAAAAGAATGTATAGAATCAATTGCAAACCAACAAGGTGATTTTGAAATTGAACTTGTATGGATAAATGATGGTTCAAGCAGTGAATCATCTATTCAATTAGAATTATTATTACAATCTTTTCAATCTCTTACACGATTTTGCAGTGTTAACTATATTAAAAATCCACAGAATGAAGGTGTTGGAGCATGTCTCCATAATGGACTATTATTATGCAGCCATGAAATAGTCATTCGGATGGACAGTGATGATATTATGCTACCTACTAGAATATTAACCCAACTCGAATTTATGAAAAAAACATCTGATTGTGTATTGTGTGGTTCAAATATTTCATTATTTAAAACAGAAAACAATAGTAAAATTCATGTATACGATACACACCATCCACTAACGTTAACATGGAACCAATACAAAGATACAAAATCACATTGGTTTATTAATCATCCAACATGGTGTTTCAAAAAATCTGCTATAATAAATGTAGGAAACTACAATAAAACACGTTCAAAATGTGAAGATTTTGAGTTAGTACTAAAAGTATTGAAAGTATATGGAATAATATATAATATAGGAGATAATTTGTTATTCTACAGACTACATCCAACCCAAGTTACATATGACCATTCAGATAAAAATACATATATTAATTTACAAAATGAATATATTGATAAAATGATTCAATCAGAAGATACAGTTGAAAATGTTAGACAACTAACATTATTCGATTCTTCAAAAAAATAATACAATTTTACTCAGATTTTGATACAACTAATTTATCTTGAACAATTTTTTAATATTTTCTTATATATATGAGTATACCAAAAATTATTCATCAAATATGGATAGGTAATAAACCTAGACCATCTAAAATGATGGATACATGGAAAAATAAGAATCCTGATTTTGAATATATTTCATGGTCAGAAGAAGAGTTTATAAAACAAAATATTAAATTTCAATGCAGTGAACAAATAGAAATGATAAAAGAAATATGTGGTAAAGTAGATATAATGCGATGGGAACTGTTATATCATTACGGCGGTGTATATTTAGATGCTGATTCTATTTGTATAGAACCATTCGACAACCATTTAATGGAACAAAAGGCATTTTGTGCCTATGAAAATGAAGATTGTCGACCCAACTTAGTTGCAAACGGAACTATGGCATTTCCACCCAAACATCCTTTATGTCTTGCCGCAATTCATTGGATACTAGATAGACGTAATTTACAATCAATTATAAACAATCCTGCATGGACTACAGTTGGTCCACAATTATTAACCAAAATGTTAGACAATTCAAAATACAAAGATGTTACTATATTTCCAAGTTATTATTTTATACCCATACATTATACAGGAGTTAAATATACTGGCCATGGAAAAGTATATGCTTATCATGAATGGGGGTCAACCAAAGAAAATTATGGAAAAATGAATTTAATTAAGTTACCAGATAGTTTGAAACCACCCAAAGAATCCGTTTCTATTGTCATTTGTAGTTATAATACAAAGGTTTCACACCTGAAAGAATGTCTAGAGGCAATAGCAAACCAAGAAGGACATTTTGCAATTGAAATTGTCTGGATAAATGATGGGTCCACTAAAGAAACAACTAAACAACTAGAATTGTTATTGGATAAATTTAACACTACTACACGATTTTGTACCATCAAATATGTTAAAAATAAAAATCGGGAAGGGGATGAATGTATTGATAACGGTATACAATTATGTACAAACAAAATAATTTTTAAAATGGATAGCAATACTATCATGGCTCCAAATAAAATATCAAAGCAACTTGAAAAAATTAAAAAAATGTAAATTTTGGTTAAATAACTGAATTAGGATAATCTGAACAAAATTCCGGTATCATATCAGGTTCATTTTTAATAGTAAGAGCAGTGGAAGTGTTGATTGAATTCGTTGAAAGTTCTTGTTGGGTTTGTGTTTGGTTATTTTTTGTACGTTTACATGGTTTTATCAATGGTTTAATATCCTCAATTAGCATGTCTTTTTTAATGTCTGTTTTAAAAATATTGGAACTGTCTAATAATTTTACATATTCGCTATAGGTGTCATTTAAAAATACGTGACCGTCGCATTTCCTGTTTTCTTCGTCCAATTCCAATATTTTATAAATGTTTATGCTTAATAAATAGAATTTTTGAGAAAGGGATTCACTCTGATTAATAGAGTCGGATAAATTGAGGTATAGTTTAATGGATGTTAAGATGGCTATAAACATGCTTATAGCTGTATTGACCATAATTTTATCATATTCTGGGACACTTTGAAAGGATATAAATGTGCTGCTGAATATTGAAAGTACAATAACGGGTAAATCAAAATATCTAGAACATTCTTTAAATTCAATGTATCTATTTTTATGTTTAACACTCATAAAATAAGAATTAATTCTTATTTTTTTTAACATTTCAATTACATCATCTGTCCATGTTGTCATAGTAGTAGTAGTATAAAAAAATAAAGCAAATATTACAAATCAGCCAATGTCAATCCTTCACGCAACCATTTGCAAACACGGTCAGGGTGCAATGCAACCGAAACCAACTCTTCTCGGATTATATTTGTTTTTGCTTTAGCCATGTTTGAATAGTTGTATTCAAATATAGCAGGATTTTGAGACAACCAATACCAAGCAATTTTATCTTGATTTTCTTTTAACAGTTCAATAGCAGCTGGATTGGCAGATAAATTTTCCCAATTGACTTTTTCCAGATTTTTTCTCATGTGTTCAATTGCAAGTGGATGTGTGTTTTTTGAAAATTGAAACCAATAAATACGGTATGGAAGTTTTAACAATAAATGAATAGCCGCTGGATTAGAACATAAAATGTTCCAATCCACTTTATGTAGATTTTTTTCAAGGATATGTATTGCAGATGGATTAGCTGATAATCTTTCCCATGCAACATTGGATAATACATCGATATAATCTTCAATTAGTTGCATGGCAAGAGGACTTGTATTTTTAGCCAATAAATGTAAATTACCTTCAATATAACGTGCATCTACTAAATGAAGTGCGTTGGGGTTTTCCAATAATCGTTCTTGTACATAGGGTACTTTAATACATACATATTTTTCTAACAATGGAATAATGGCTGGATTTGGATTTTTAAGCCAGCCAGCGTAACCTGCATTATCCAACATAGTAGGGTCGTTGTACATATAACATAGTGCGCCAGGATTTTCTGATAAAAGAGTCCACATTTTTGGAATATGGTATTTTTCAATATGGTCGATAGCATTAGGGTTCATCTGAAGCATGGTGAACGCCAATTTGTTGGAAGGTACCCAGTTGAGAAGCTCCATGTTGTTTATACCTTTCTCACAAGTAAAATTATGTTTCAATTTTATTCACCTAATTTCTCTAAAATTCTGTGAAGCAATTGTTTGATAGCAACCAATTCGTGTTGGACATCCACTGGGTCAAATATGTTATAGAGAGGAACATCGGTACTTTGTTGAATGGTTTGTACACGTTCTTCAAAAAACGTTTCGCGGGTAGACGTTTCTTTATCTTCTACTTTCAGTTTATTGATAGCAGGAACAAACAACGATAAAAATAGTTTATTTTTATCCGTTAACGTTGTATCTAATTTGTCAGCAATTAAAATATTTTGTTCAAACAATTTCATAATTTCTTCTTTTTGTAATCCAGGTCGAAATAAATCCATTTCGCATACAAGGTCCCACAACATTCGTTTATTATCGGTTGTATTCATATATTACCCTATTGTTATTCTCTTTATTAGGAATTAAAATATTTTTTCCGTAATTTTTCTATTTTTTCATCTGGAAAAGTAGTTTTACCTTTAAAATAATCATAATTATGGGTTTTTAACATGGTAATGATAAAAAATAACGCGTACATTCCACATTCGGAATCTTTAAATTGGTGTTCTTTGGGATGATTTTCAACAAATTTGTAACTAGAATCTTGTCCTTGAACTTGGGTGACAAACTTTTTAATATTTTTAATAATTTTGTCACCGGCTGAATCAAAATAGTAAATTATTTTTTTTCGTCTGTCTATGAACATCGACACCCAGTGTATTCCTTCTCCTTCGTGTTCGTCTATGTTGAATACAATTCCAATATCGGTATATTTAGTGTTATTGACATCAAACTCGCATAATTCAGGCCAAACGCATTGTCCATCTTCTTCTTTAAAATCATAATCGGATGGAGATGGTCCTATGTATTTGAAATGAGGGTACGTTTTTTCATATTGTTCCAACACATCTGTAATTTCTAAACTGGACAACCATTCATTCTTATTTTTTTTCCAGGAAGAAGGACTTTTAGGGGCAAACACTTCATCTACAGGAACGTCGAGTTCTTTCGCCCAACAAGATTCTTTTTTGCATTTGGTAAGTTTAGATTCTAATTCTTTCCAAATATCAACTGGATTGTTTGTATTTATTTTTTTTTTATGTGTCCGATTGTATTTATGTTTTAATTGATACAAATGATTATTATTGTAACAAGTATATTTTTTATTCTTTTTATAAAGCGGAGAACATATTTCAGGTTTTACCATGTATTAAAAACATATTTTTTTTATTCTTTTTTACAAGAACGTCTATTTTTTTAGGAGCAAAAATGAACTGGTCGCCATTGATTGGTGCAATTTCTATAGTTTTTTCTAATTCTTTTTCCGAATCTTGCTGTTTCAAATATTGAATACAATCATGCACATAGTTTCGAAAGGAATGTTGTAAACCACTATGGGTATTATCAAACATGGAAGAAGTTAATTCTAAAATACGTTCTTTATAATCAACATCATACTCTTGTGCAGTAACAACAGTTGTTTTACGTTTTGGATTGAATAAATAAGTAATAGTTGGGTCCATATTACTTATTTATATTATGAAACTCTAACATTAATCTCATGAAAGGGAGTTGAACCCTTGACCTGCGGATTTACAGTCCGTCGCTCTACCAACTGAGCTATCACGAGATACGTCCAAGGAAGGAATTGAACCTCCCAACCACTTTATCGCCTTATTGTGGTTTTACCATATTGGACATATGGTAATATGTACCATTTATTTAAGTGCCTTTTCAATAATTCATATTCATGCTTAAATAACTAACTAAACCAACTAACAATGACCGAATAATTAAAGAAGTGTCTTCATCACGAACACCCATTCGTTTTACATAACGAAATGTATAGGACGATGCAAAAATAATGAAAACAATCATATTGAATAAACTGCCAACGACTTTATAATCCATACTTATAGATTATATTTTTCCTAAATTGGAATAGAAAATTCAGAACACCAATGAATCCATTTTTCTTTAGAATCGTCCGTATATTGTAAATATTCAAATTGTATTTGACCATACATGGCATTGAGTTCATTTATTTTGGTCATGAAATAATAAGGTATTATCAAATTTTGATAATTATCGATTTGTACAATTTTTTTGAAATTAGTGCAAACAATATATTTTACTAAACTACTATTACTAATCGCTCGTGGTTTACAAATATGTACATTTTCATAACAAGCACACAATACATAAATAAGCTGAATGGTATCTTGTTGTGTGGTATCTGCAATTCGAAGAAAACACATACCTCCTGCAATTTGATGATTCAATATATACAACACTTGTTCTTTAAAATCATCGATATCACCTATAATCAATTGGGTTGATTTTGTTCTTAATTTAAAAGAAATATTTTTTTTAATCCAATCAAAAGCTTCTAAACATGCATCACTTCCTACATACGTAATTTCTGTAGTATCTGGAATACGGTTTGAATGTAATAATTCCAGCATTACAAAAAAAGAATTTGATTTAGGTTTGTATTTACTTAACATGATTATTTTATTTTCTATTTCGTTCGTAGGTTCAAATGTAGTTAAATAATGTTGCAACGAATTAGAAAGAATAGAGCAATGTGTTTCATTTTCTTTATAGGAAATATTTACATGGGGTAATATATAATTCATAATTGTATATACCCTTTACCTATTTAACTAATTTTAATTTTTAAATAGTGGTTTGTTTCTGTTTCATATACTTTTGTACCACGAAAAGCTATATGTTTTTGTTTTTGAAATATGTAATATCGGTTTAAATACGAGATAGCTTCTTGGTTTGGCTCGGACGACATGTCTTTAAATTTACTTTGTACTGTTTTAAATAAACCAGTTCCATTAGGAAAATCTTGAAAGTTTGTAGCTAATTCAAACCCATATTTTGCCATAAGAGGAATGAAATATTCTGCAAATACTAGGTATTCTTCAAGAAATTTATCTTTATTCAACGATTGTTGTTTCACTCCAATAGATAATGGAACATAATGACCCTTCTCTTTCATATCTGAATCATCGTATTGTTTTCGAATATTGGAAAAAGGAACATAACCTTGTTTTACATCGGTAGACAATTTGAACGTACCAGTATCATCGTGAGCGGTAGACATAATTTGTCCTTTTTTGATATTTTTTAATAATTCCATCATACTTTTTCCATCAAAACAGGTAGCACAGAAATAACCTCCTACTTGAATACAATCAATTAAATTGTAAATAAATTTCATAATCGATTCTTCTGAATCAAACATATAATGCAGCGCAAATTGTATACTTCCAATATCAAATCCTTGTTTACAAAATCCGTAAGGTATTTGTGTTTTTTCAGATAACATGGGCGGATACGTAGATTCCATACCAAATAAATACTGTAGAATTCGATTTTCATAATCATGTTTTAACGCTTCCCCCTCTTTGATAAGCAAACTACTGCTTCCTTCTACAAATATAATGGGTAACAACTCTTTTTCTTTACGTTTAGATTTACGATTTTTCTTTTGTACAACACGTAAAAAGGCACCATCTATCGTATTATGTAAATTGTCATTGTTGATATCAATACCAAGTACAAACCCAGCTTGTGCATCTTCCCATTTTTGGAGGTCACCACCTTTACCACATGCAAAATCAATCAACAATGGTTTTCTTCTAGTACTCGAACGTACTTTATCAGAAATTTTGTCAATCAACATTCGTTTGATATCGTTGTGGAAATCGCTCATCAATTTACCTTCTTTCAAGTTACCTTTTTCTGTTTTCAACGTATAATATTCTGTATCTAATTCGATAGGACGTAATGATTTGCTTACTACACTTTCTTTCATTGGAGCTACCAACATTTGATACGTAACTGGATTATGTATACTTATCCAATTTTTCACAGCAGTACTGTATGCATTCGGGTCCGTTTTATCCCAACGAACGCGAATTGGAGTCCATCTCCAGCCCTTTTCTCTTGTAGCGTCATATTTAAATTCAACAATAGAACCATGTTCAAGAACTTCCACTGGTCGTCCGTCACTTTCTGTACAAACATTTCCTTCTTCGTTCGTATACATGTTACACATGTAGGCCGACACATCATAAGGTCTACCGCCAATAAAAGGAATTCGTTGTTTGCCATTGGAAATGATGTCAAAATTTTGATAGACAGAAACGGATGGACATACTGTATAATCCGTCTGTTCTCGAGTGGGATACGCGTTGTACGAAGATTTTAATGTAATGACTTTATATTCTTTTCCGGTGATTGTTTTTTTTGGGGTAGGGTCAATGTCTACATAAAAATCAATTGTGTTTTCTTCTGCAGGTTTCCATTTAAAATTTAAATCCCATGTGGTTCGTTTGTTGGAAATGGGAGAATCTACACTTGATACACCAACACCATATTGTATAGGGGTAAAAATGAGACCGTCTTTATGATATGGCTTGGGCATTTCATACAACATTTTGCAATTGGCAGGTGAGAACGTTAAAAATTGTTTATATTGAATAGCATATTTACTTTCAGATAAATTGGTAATCGATGTAAATACAGAATTGATGACGCGCATTAAGACTTCGCGACGAACAGGTAGAGTATAAGCACGAACATCATTGGTATTGATACTAAGATTATTCCTATTTTGTTCAGTCAACGGGTCAATATTCAAATAATACATATCAAAAGCATAAAATGTATTATGCATGTTATTATGTGAATCTTTCACTACATGTTCACCGTCTAATACCATAGGTCCAATCGGTAACCCTTTTTGAGGTTCCAATGTACAATTCATATTTTCAACACGACCTGATGTTGGAATCAAATACATTTTCATTTTTTTAGAAATAAATAATAGTTTACGTTCACCATCGGCTTTATCTGTTACCATAAAATCATCTTCCGTTAACATTGGAAGATTTTCATGTTGCAATGTAACTGTATTGGGCCCAATAAAATTCAAATCTTTCAATCGGTCGCCTACAGGAAATAGTTCTTTGTATTCTTCTTGAACAGCTGTTATTTCCTTGTACGAAATAGGGAAATTGGTTCTCTGCAATCCTTTCAATACATGGGTAATCATAAATGCTATTTCACCTTTTAATTCTTTCATAGGAAGTGTTTCAAGACATTCTGCTTCAATTTCATATACAGGTGTAATGTCAAATACTTTAGTCATTGTTTTGTTAGGACTATTACGTAACATTTTTACAATACTGCAATCAATGACAAAGGAGGGATGGTCTGGGTGGTATAATTGAATACGTTTCATAAATCGAAACGTATTTGAATCTGGCATAGTTTCAACCCCAGGTTTAACCGTTTCAGAGTTTAAAGAAAATTGTACGTTGTACCCTTGATGTGTAAAAGGTTCAGCTATTTGCTGTTTTTCTACATATTTCATATGTTCACTGGTTTGGTTTGCACAATACTGTTTAATGGCGTCAATTCCATCTATTTCAGCACGAATATTTTTGCCTAAGGATATTCGAAATAAAGATACACGTTGTTTTATTTTAAACCCGCACATGAGCAACCATTCAATCACATTATTGTAATCGCTTCTGGTAAGCGGTTCTAAATAATGTTTAAACCGTAATTCAAATTCGTATTTTACGGAATCTGAATTTTTATGTTTCAGATAGGTTTCTATTAATTTATCCATTCTATGCTATATACCTATACTTTTTATTTAATCAATTTTAATATATGATTTTTAAGTATATAATATATGAAAGGTGGTGGTAAATGTTCTGGCGATCCTATGAAAATAACTGGTATGCAAATAGGTAAATACTATATTGGAGAATGCGCATATAGTGGCAATTTTTACGTTTATAAAGTTTGTTCTCCTTCTGATATAACCGATTGCGATGATTTGTTAGCAAAAGTGTATAAAATAACTGAAAAGGGTTGGATTACCGAAAAAGTATTAGAAACAGAAACAGCACATATGTATTACATAAATTCATTGGGTATAGCCCCTAAATTTTATGGATTAAAATTTATTAATTATAATGATGGTTTGTATGGAATATTATTAATGGAACATTATGGCGGCAAAGATTTAAAAAATTCAGGTACATTAGACGAATTATTACATGATTTAACAGAAAGTGGTTATGATATGACAATAGATGAAAAAGGTATAAAATCAAAAATAAAACAATTACTAGATATATTATACGACCACAATTTACAATATAATGATTTACATAGTCATAATTTTTTATATAAAAAAATAGATGATACCTATGAATTCAAAATTATTGATTTTGGCGATGTTACTGTAATTCCAGCAGATAAACGTATTCGTAGAAATTATGAAATTGAAATTGTATCAACTAAAGGTAGTATAGATGTATCTAGAGGTGGTGGAAAAAAATACAAACGTAAATCTAAAACACGTAAATATTTCAAGTTACATGAATAATGGTTTGAATATCACTATATATTTGTTTTTTTGTTTTAGACACTGGAATGTGTAACTGGGTGGCAATCGTTTTGAGTTCATCTAATTTATAATGGGATAATGCATACAACGGTTTTGTAACATGATAATGAGTAGAGTACGGTTGACCATCCCATGGTATAACTGTATTGTTTTCAATGATATGTGTAGGTGGATGATTACCAATAGGATAACATATATGTTGTTTGATAATCCAAACGTTGCATTTTTTCCATTTACATAGGTCTATCAATGTTTTTAGTGTTGTTGCGTTGGTCTCAATTGAATGTACAATAGAAGTAGGTGCACTATTTAAAATGTGTATTTTTCGCAAACCGGTAACTTGTAAAAAAGAGTTAGTATACGGGTCACAAAACAAATAATTATCAAAATTTGATTTATTCAAAACAAATTTTGGTACTTTCATATACTTATTTAAAAAATAAATCTTTAAGCTCATCTTTTTGTAGTTCTGTTTGGTTAATTTGCGATTCTTGTAGGTTAACATAATCAATGTATTTTTGCAATTGTTCTAATATTTCATAGGATATGTTGGATAAATTAACAAAAATACCGTTTTGATTTTCATTATGTGTAATTTGATGTTGCCCAATTAATATTTTTCCAATTTCAATTTGGTAATGTTTAGGCATGTTTTCAATCCGTTCTTTCATATCTTGAATATTCATACATCATTCATTCCTTTATTTTTTAACTCTTTTTAAAAATTGATATACATTTAGAATCATTATAGATTGTACAAAATGGAACGCCGTATTTTAGAAAAAATCAATTCTCAAAATGAGACCTATACTAAACATCTTATACATGAATTAAATAAATTGCCGAATGAGTTGTCTCAACCACTTTTGCAATGGGTACATTCTACTAAACCTGTTGATATTACTAAATCAGATTTCAGCAAACGTAAACGAGCTAAAAATTGTGTTCCACATGATTCAAGATGTGAAGCGCGGTGTGCCAAAGGAAGCGGTCATGAAGGAGAACAATGCACGCGTCGTAAAAAAGATGGTTGTTTATATTGTGGAACTCATACAAAAGGACTTCCTCATGGAATTATGGTAAAGCAAGAACCGGCGTTCAAAGAAAAGACCATTTGGGCAGAAGAATATCGTGGTATTATGTATTATATTGATGAAGACCATGTATATAATACAGAAGATATTAAGAAAAATAAAGTAAATCCTGAAATTATAGGTTCATGTACTAAATCGGGAAATTCTTATATGATTCATTTAAAATAATCTATGTATATCCTATGGTAGTATGTTCTCCAAGTATGGAATTTCAAGATTGCGAATTAGCTATTTTACGTTTAAATGTAGATAAAGTGGAAAAAGAACAAGGAAAAATATTAGTAGAATCACCAGAAACTAAAAAAACAATTAAAATAGTGGAAGGTTTTATTAAACGTAAACAATTAATTATTTATGGGGGAACAGCAATCAATAATATATTACCTAAATCTGACCGTTTTTATAATTATAATTACGAATTACCTGACTATGATTTTTTTAGCAAAAATTCATTAGAAGATGCAAAAGAATTAGCCGATATATATTTAAAAAATGGGTTTACCAATGTAGAAGCAAAATCTGGTGTACATCATGGAACCTATAAAGTATTTGTCAACAATATTGGTGTTGCTGATATTACTTATTTACATCCTGAAATTTTCAACAGTCTTATGAAAGATATTATTACCAAAGAAGGTTTATTGTATGCCCCTGCTAATTTTTTACGACAAAGTATGTATTTAGAATTATCAAGACCCAATGGAGAAATAGATAGATGGGAAAAAGTATTAAAGAGGCTTATTTTATTAAATAAATATTATCCATTAAAAATAAAAAAGTGTAAAAATAATATTCAACGTGAAATGACAACAAAATATATAATTACCGAAAAAAAAATATTCAATATTGTTAAAAATTGTTTTATAGATGAAAAACTTATTTTTATTGGAGGATATGCAAATGCACTTTATTCATCTTATTTACCAGATTATAAAGTAAAATCATTGCCTGATTTTGATGTTTTATCCAATGACCCTCTCAAAACATGCAACCATGTAAAAAAAGAACTTGCCAAAGAAAATATAGAAGTTACTATAAATACATATCCACCTATTGGTGAATTGGTAGCGGAACATCATTCATTGCAAATTGGCGAGGAGTATATTGCATTTGTGTATAAACCTACTGCATGCCATAGTTACAACGAAATTAAAATAGGTAATTCAAAAGTTAAAGTAGGTACCATTGATACATTGTTGAGTTTTTACATGGCATTTATGTATGCTGACCGACCCTATTATGATATAAACCGGTTATTATGTTTATCTACCATGTTGTTTACCGTTCAACAGCGCAATAGATTAAAACAATCTGGATTATTAAAACGATTTAGTACTACTTGTTACGGAAATCAACCTACGTTGTCCGATATACGTGATGAAAAAACAAAAAAACGTAATGAATTGGACCCAAAAAGTAAAGAATATGAAGAATGGTTTTTAAATTATACACCTAATAAAACAAAAAAGAATAAACCAAGAAAAAATAAAACAATGAAAAAAAATTGATATAGCAATATTCAATGAATAGAAGTATACAATGGCTGACCTTTCCCAATATGTTATGCGTAACGAGCACGACCACGTATTGTTGAATCCTGATACCTATGTTGGTTCAGTTGAAAATGTAGAAACCGATAATTGGATTTTGAAAGACGGTAAAATTCAAATGGAATCTATCCACTACAACCCCGCTCTACTCAAATTGTTCGATGAATTGATTGTAAACGCCAACGACCATCACATTCGTACCAAAACAAGTGAAAATCCAGTCACTCATATTCAAGTCATTATTGATAACGGCAGTATAACCATTATCAATGATGGAGAAGGAATTGATATCGCAAAACATCCTGAACACGACATGTATATTCCGCAACTCATTTTTGCTACTTTGCGCACTTCGCGTAATTTCAATACAGAAGAAAAACGAATTGTTGGTGGAAAAAATGGATTTGGTGTAAAACTAGTGTTTATTTGGTCGACCTTTGCTAGCATTGAATGTGTCGATTCAACAAGACAACTTAAATATACCCAAACCTTTTCTGATAATCTAAAAACAATCAATCCACCTGTGATTAAACCATGTAAAAAGAAATCATATACGAGTATTACTTTTAAACCCGATTATGCTAGGCTGAAATTACCTGGATTAGAACCTACCATGTTATCTTTAATTGAACGGCGTATTTACGATATTGCCTCTCTTACCGATAAATCCGTTAAGGTGTCGTATAACGGTTCGGTTGTTCCTGTAAAATCATTGACAAACTATGTTGATTTATTTGTAGGAGCTAAAACGGAAATGCCTCGGTCTCAGTTTTCATGCGACCGATGGGAAGTAGTCGTATGCAAATCTCCGAACGAAGAATTTGTATCTATTTCCTACGTGAACGGAATTCATACAGGTAAAGGTGGTACTCATGTCAATTATATTTTAAACCAACTTCTTCGAAAACTCATTTTCTACATCAAACAAAAAAAGAAAGTAGATGTAAAATCCACTACGCTGAAAGAACATTTGATGCTGTTTATTCAGTGTTCCATTGAAAACCCAAGTTTTGACAGTCAAACCAAAGACTATCTCAATACGCCCAGTTCCTCGTTCGGGTCTAATTGTGAATTGTCCGATAAATTTATTGAAGAAATTGCGAAAAAAGGTATCATGGAATTAGCGTTGACGATTACTAAATCCAAAGAAATGGTTGCCGCCAAAAAAACAAGCGATGGAAGCAAAACACGTAAAATTGTGGGTATTCCAAAATTGATTGATGCCAATTTCGCAGGAACAGTGAAATCTACCAAATGCACGTTGATTTTGTGCGAAGGAGATTCTGCTCGGTCTGCCATTCTATCAGGATTTACATCGGATGACAGAAATACATATGGTGTATATCCATTGCGCGGTAAATTGCTGAACGTTCGCGACGAATCGATTACGACCATTAGCAACAACAAAGAAATCAAAGAATTGATGACCATTATGGGATTGAAATACGGAAAAGAATATACTCCTGAAAATATTAGTGAATTGAGGTATGCGCATGTGTTATTTATGACCGACCAAGATTTAGATGGAAGTCATATTAAAGCTCTGATTATCAATTTGTTCGCTTGTTTGTGGCCGTCTCTGCTACCGTGCCATGATTTTATCGGGTTCATGAACACGCCTATCATTAAAGCTACCAAAGGAAAAGAAGAAAAATGTTTTTACAACGAAGAGCAACATACCAAATGGAAAGAAACCAATCCAAAAGGATGGTCTGAAAAGTTTTACAAAGGATTAGGTACGAGTACTGCAAAAGAATTCAAAGATTATTTCTTGAACAAGAAAATCGTACATTTTACCAGAACACCCGAATGTTGTGGACAATTGGATATGGTATTCAATAAAAAACGAGCTAACGACCGTAAAACATGGTTGGAACAGTACACACCTCAAAACTTGAACACCGATGTGCACAATATTTCCTATACTGAATTAATTAACAAAGAATTAATCAAATTTTCCAAATATGATTGCGACCGGTCGATTCCAAACATGATGGACGGGTTCAAAATCAGTCAACGAAAAATATTTTACTGTGCTCTTTTGAAACCGCTTACCCATGAAATTAAAGTGGCTCAGTTTAGTGGGTACGTTTCAGAAAAATCCTCTTACCATCACGGTGAAGCCAGTTTGAATGGCGCTATTGTTAACATGGCCCAGAATTTTGTAGGGTCCAACAATATCCATTTATTGAACCCCAACGGACAATTCGGAACACGGTTGCAAGGTGGAAAAGATAGTGCTAGTGAAAGGTATATTTTTACGCAGTTGAATAAATGCACAAGATACATTTTTCGCAAAGAAGATGACGATATTCTAAACTATTTATCCGACGACGGAACTAGTATTGAACCTGACTTTTACGGACCTATCATTCCTATGATTTTAGCCAATGGTTGTAACGGTATTGGTACTGGGTTTAGTACCAAAATTCCGTGCTACAATCCAAAAGATTTAATTGACTATCTTAAAAACATGTTGTTGTTTGAAACAGCATCCATCACGATAAAACCTTATTACCGCGGATTCAAAGGGACGATTGAAGAAGAAAAAGAAAACAGCGGAAAATATATTATTAAAGGTGTATACTCGATAAAAGAACTACAAGTTACGATTACAGAACTTCCTATTGGTATGTGGACGGATACCTACAAACAATTCTTAGAAGATTCGCTGGGAACTCTTATTAAAGATTACACAGATAAAAGTACAGATGTCGATATTCATATTGTAGTTACGTTGCTTGCACCAAGTAGTAATGTAGAATCTGATTTGAAATTGACAACGAGTATTAGCACGACCAACATGCATTTGATTAATGCAAAGAATCAACTTCGTAAGTATAAGACCGTTTATGAAATTATAGACGAATATGCAGAAGTTAGGTTGCAAATGTATACGGTTCGCAAACAATATTTATTGGATAAGTTGGATAAACTATTGGTTGAAATAACGCACAAAGTAAAATACATTCATGCGGTATTGCAAGGAAAGATTGATTTGAGAAATAAAAAACAAGATGAAATTACGCAACTGTTGAAAGCATATGATTTAGTACAGCATGACGGAAGTTATCATTATTTGATTAAAATGCCAATGGACAGCGTATCCGATGAAAATGTAAAACAATTGGAAGCGGAATTGGCCAAATTAACTAAAGAAAAAGCATTGTTGTCGTCTACCACTGAAAGACAAATGTGGTTGAACGAACTGGAAGAATTGAAAAAACAATTATAATTTAACGCCAACTTGCATATTGCATATGTTGTAAATAAGTTTTATCATACAACGATATATCATATTTATGTTTACTTCTATGGTAAACTGTAGTAATGACATCAGGACCACATATCCATAATATATCTTTTCTAGATATTTTGATATTTTTTTCAGATATTATATATTTTAACCGTACAATACATTCTTCAATGACTTCTTTTAAAAAAGGATGGTGTAACGTATTGGTTCCAAAACAATAATTGGCAATACGTACTACGTTTTCAGGATTTTTACATTCTCTTAGACCCAATTCATTTACTGATTTACAAATGTATTCTGTAAATACCACCATAGATGTTGTTTTCCATTTTTTTTGAATGAAACAATCTGCATCACAATAAAACCCACCATTAAAATAAATGATTAACAATCGTAATAAATCAACATGAATCACCCAATGAGGTATTTGATAATAAAGTTCTTCTAATTCAGGGAAGATATTATTTTTTATAAGTATATTGATATTATCTGGAGTGTGAATCAAATAATTAGAAATATATTTTGAATTGGTATCAATGGCATCCTTTGGAAACGGGTGTCTTTCGTTAGGTTTAAAATTCCACATATAATGAATATGATTCATAGTTAAATCATGTAAAAAAATAACTATGAATTAAACGACAATTAAGTTTTTCTAGATTTTAAACGATAATTGCGTACACCTCCTATACCACCAGGTGCCAATGTGTGCGATTTGTAATACACTTGTGTATTGTTCGTATACAAACTTCCCATGGTCATTCTACGATGAGTTGGGTCGGGGACAGGAGTTATAGTAAAAGAACAAATAAACCCTGCAAATGTGTTTTCATTAAACCAAACTATTTGACCTATATTTGTGATAGATTCATCAGCGTTATATGATGCAGATATATTAAAATAAGAAGTAACTTGAGGTTTGTTAGACATTGATTTTATTACAACACCATATAAATCAAACTGTTTCCATGAAGATAAATATGCATTATCAAATGTAAAATATTTATTATTATTTAAGTTGTTATACCTATATAGTTGAAACCCTAAATATTCAGGTGGGTAAGGAGGAGTTGATTTTATATTAGAAGTAACTAATAAATTATTGTTATAATTGGTACTACCATTTATAGTTTCATAAAATCCAACAATTATATTTGAATTTACAACAAAATAACCTTCAAATATTGTTATATTATCTTCAATAATATGAATTAAATACCAACTTACCATAGTATTATACTACTATTTTAATTTTGCAACAAATGGTTGGCTCTTGTATGTATATACCAACATAGTACTACATGGGTGCTTACATAGGATACGTCATAAAAAGGATTGAGTATATGTATGTACAGTAACAACAATGAAATAGTAAATAATTCAATACTTGGATTCGAGTACAACAAATAAAGAACATCTAACCCAAAAGACGGCATAGATGCATTTGAAATATCAGATGGTAAAAATTGATAAATGTACATTAAATTCATAAAGTGTGTATATAAGGCAACTACACTCCACCCCGTTTGAAGCATATATAGGTAACCTGATTGATATACATGAAAAACAGTTACATCTAATAATATCCAGTTGGATTGAATCGTAGGTATACCATAATAATGATTGGCAAGTTCTTTGTGGTACAAATAACTAGATATTGCAAGTAACACCGACATTAAATTTGTAAATGTTAATGTAGGATACCATATATTCATTATTACACTATTCACAATCATTGTATAGGAAACAATATGTTGGGTTAATACATTCAAGTGCATAGTTTTTAATGGTTTTGCCATTTTTTTGCACAGAAATACAAACCAATATAAATTCAAACTGTATAAAGCTACTATGGGAATAATTTGCACAGTTGAAAATGTATATTCTTGAAATACAAAATACCAATCAAAAATACGAAATTTAAAAAATAAAATAAAAAACAACAATTGTAACCCAGATTGATAGTTTTTAGGTAAATAAGGTATTACATTTAAAACTAACGTAGACCATTCAAGTCGTGTCAACGTTATCCTTATTTCTGGTGTATAAGGATATACCAAATCTATAACACTAAAAGAAGATGTTATGATATGATGTAGTTTAAAATCAATTGTTAATTTATTACATATTAAATCATAGGCAAAATAGGACAGAGGTAATAGATAAACAGAACGATGTAGTTCAGGTTGATAGGATATACATAACATGAATATGGCAGTACTCGTACTTAATATATCTTGTAACATAGTAACTTATAAATAAAATTATTTAAATCCTTCAACTAAACTTATTTAAATAATATAACAGTGGCAAACTATGAATTATACAAAACAAAATGATTTATTATTAGACAAATTAAAAACATTTTATGAATCCAATCAATACAAAGAATTAGACCGAATTCTCAAAATTTTAAATGGTGATTCGGTCATTTCTTTACGAATTTTAGATTGGTTTGTTACCAATTATGCTAAAAAAAATTATATTGTATACACATTGACCAATGGAACGCGATTCAAAGTGTACAACGATTATAAATTAAAATTAAAAGCTTATTCGAAGAAGAGATTCGACCCGTTTTGCCGATGGGAAAAGATTACCATTCCTTATAAGAACAATACGCTGATTCAAACAACGATTGGTCAATTGAATTTCTTCAAATGGGTGTTGGAAAACGAAATTATTGAATACATTGAATCCGAATATGCAAAAATTGAGCAAGACATGAATTTGCGCAACAGTACGTCAAAAAAAAAGCCTCTGGACCATAAAACTCGTAAAACACGTCACGAGTTGTCACCATCCGCCATCAAAAATATTCAAAAGGAATTTATCCAAATTTCAGTTACTTTTGATTAAAAATTGAAATGAAAACACACACTATTTTATAGTATATGATAATGGACGTGTCAAAGCAACTCTGTGTCAACCAACTGGGGCTTCCTGAAGAACTTCATGATATCATTAAAAGTTATGCTTTTGATGATAGGACTCGGTACGCGGCAAAAACTAGGAAAAAAACGATACATACTCTTATTCAATGTACCCGATGGTCTGGTCAATATAGACATAGAAACAAACCTCATCATACCGGATTTTTATTTTGGATAGAAGAAGATGTAAACTGTCGTCAATATCAACCGCATTTTTGCTCTAAATGCGGAAATTACGCAACCTATAATTCACAAGAATATGAAAAAATAGAATGTAAATGTGATTAAATCTAACTATAGTATATGGCAGAAGTTAGAGATATATCTATTGTTCCTCCATTAGATGACGCCTATCATTTGTTTGCAACACAAGTAATGGCAACCCAATTTCGTGAAACAGGCACAATGCGTGTAATGACTAGAAGTATTACTTCGCCAATTGCATGTAAAACATCAGCTATTATATATGTTATCATATGTATATTAATTGGTCAAGGTAAAATAAAACCACCTAATAGTGAATTATACATTGAAGATACTGATATAACCAGACACACATTAGATGCAATTCGAGGTGATTCTATAATAGGTAAATTAATAAATGATAATAAAATTAACCCTCGTGAATTACGATTAGTATATGATATTTCTACAGAATATTTAGACAGTAAACAATTATTTTTTATGGTATTATTGAATGTATCAGAAACAGGAAAATCTTTTGATAGAGGCGGTATTGGCAATATATCCCATTATTTTGTCATCGTTCAAAGAGAAGGTAATTTTTTTTTAATTTCATCTTACGGAAGTTCATTTTGTATTCCACAAAAAGAAGTTGAACTAAAAATTAAAGATTGGGAATATTTTGTACGTGTTTTTACTAACCCAGATAAAGAAGTTAAAAAAAATTCTAAACAAATGATAAAACTATTACACAAATATTTTTTACCATTAGGCTATGATGTTAAATTGAATAAACCAGATGAGGATGATGTTGTGTATGAAAGTATTGAAGAAGCAATTCAATCTGATGTAGATTTTTACATAGAACATGAACATCAAATAGTTTCAATTGATAACATAGTTGAACTTATACTTCCTTATGTTCGTATGCCTGTTGAATCATCAGAACCAGGTGATATGAGAGAATCTCGCGAATATTCACAAGAACGTGGTTCATTTGGAGGTAAAAATAAGAAAACACGAAAAAAGAAAAGAAAGTATACAAGAAAGGCAAAACATTAATTAGGATGAATACTGCGTATAATGATATCAAAAAAGAGCTGGGTTAAGAATATTTTAAACAAAGAATCACTTGGAGAAGGAACTACTAAATTTCGTCGGAACACATATTGGTCATTCTGATTTTGTATGGTAATCCAATTATACGTTTCGTCAATATCGTAAGAAACAGTTATTTTGGAACACTTATGTTTTGTAGGAATACTGATTGTTGGAAATACTTGGCTTTCCACATCGTATTGAACACTGGGCAACCATGCAATTTTACTTTTATTTTCATCTTTCAAAAAGACAGACCCGTACATATTTTTCTTCACTTTTATAAAACCATATTTTTTGATGGGTGTAAACCGTATGGTGTTATAATCAATCATTAGTTCTGACCCAATATATTGGGTATCTGTCGACGCAATCAGCGACCAAAACCCGCAAAAACGTACTGGAAACATTATACAGATTCTATTGTAGACATGGGGTTTCAATTTTTATATTTTCTTGATTTTCGTAACTTTTTTCTTTTGTTTTTTGTTTTTTTTCCACCATGTGCTCTTCTGCGACCTCTAGCTATCCAACCTTGTGCAATTGCATCTTGCCTAGCCATACTAAGTCCTTTTTTAGAACTGAAATCAGAATCAGCTTCTCCAGATTCCCATTGTCTTAATTCTTCTTCTGATAATTCTCTTGATTTCATTAATTCTGTACGTATAGTAAGTAATAGTTGAAAACATTCGGAATCATATCCTACATTAGTTTTATCTAATGTTGATAGTAATTTTATTAACTTATTTACAATAGTTCTACTACGGGCGGCTTCTGCATTTTCACCAACAATAATATTTTCAAATATTGGTTTTACATCAAAAGTATGATATCCCGAAATTTCCCCAACTGCATAATAAAATACAATCAATACTATATATAAATTTCTATAAGATAATATATCAGCTATTCCTTCAATATTACCAAACAATTTGTTAATACAATTGTGTTCTAATAATTGTTGTGTTAAATGTTGTATTGTAGCTTTCATATTAGGGTCGCAACAATACTGAAATTCTTTAGGTGGTATTCCTTTTTCTGCTAATATACCATTTTTTAAGTCTGAATTAATAACAAATGCACTTATTACGTTATCCATTACTTCTTCAAATATAGCGGTTTGTTCAGTTTTAGGTAACTGACTTCCTACTAATGCAGCCATATAGTATAGTAACCTATAATATTGAAATGAATTGTTATTTAAACTGTATATAAAATATGGGGCACTCGTTACTTCTTGTTGGTCAAGCTGTTGACCTATCTATTCTACAAACACAATTAAATTATTTGTTGGATACCACAATCATTTGTATTCGTGAAATAATTGCCATTTTTCCAGGCGTCTATATTGTTGTATTTAATTCTGTTACTCCATTGTTATCCTCTTTGTATTATAATTTGAAGATTGACGATGCTCGTATCGTTTTACCATGCGGATGCTACACAACGTGTTTTGCTGAAAAGACACAACGGTTTTACATAGAACCGTGGCCCTGGAGAACAAAAGGGCCTTATTCTCCCAACATCATTTTATACAAAAGAACTGCACAATTAAGTTATACATGTGAATGTCACGAATAAACTTATATTTTTTTAATAAAATGGTCGGATGCTTCAACCAATGCAATAGATATTTCTGGTTCCATCACGGTATGTCCACCCGGCACAATTTTGAAATCACACGTTGTAAATTTATCTTTTAATTTATACGCCATGTCGAAAGGAGTAATTAAATCATACCGTCCATTGACAATGTAACAAGGTATGTGTTTTATTTTATCCATGTGTTTATAAATGGTATTTTTAGGTACGAAATAATGATGTCCTTCATAATGGTTTCCTACCATGGCAAGAGATTCTTGATGGGGTGGAGACATGTGTTGTTTTTTACTAAAGATAGAAACACCATTATCTTCGCTTAACAGTTGAACCATTTTTTTACGTGTTTTATTGGTTTTAGGTTTTTTCAACAGTTTTGTTATTTTACGCGATTCTTCTGAATCTTTATTGGTTTTCAACTGCAAAAGATGTTTCAACTCTTCTTTTTTGTCTTTGAACACCGTATCCAATACACAATTATTTTCGCTCAAGTCATACACTCCTCTTAATATAAGACCTGTTGTACGGTCTGGATGAGATTGTGCGTATAATAATGCTAAAGAGCTTCCCCAACTTCCACCGGATACTAACCATTTATCACAGCCAACGCATTCTCTTATTTTTTCCATATCGGAAATTAACAACTGGGTAGTATTTTTTTCAGTATGACAATGGGGTTTGGATTTTCCGCACCCGCGTTGGTCAAACATGATAATGTTGTATTTTTTTGGGTTATACAAACGTCTTACGCGTGGATTAATACTATCGCCTGGACCGCCGTGCAAATAAACCACAGGGTAACCTTTTGGATTCCCTGAACATTCTATGTAAACTATAACTTTTTCACCGGAAGATAATGTATCTACTTCTAACTGTTTTTTTTGATACGGTCTAATAGATGGATACATACTATAAACATATAAATTAACTTTGTTTCATACCATATTTTTTATAAATAATGAGGGCAATATTTAAAAATGTGATAGTAATTAATTCCACTGTTTCAACCCGCATATAACTATTTATATTTTTTGTTTAAATAAAAAAATATAAATTTATTCAAACTTATGTGGGAAAACATAGTTACGATGGTCGAGTGGAGATAAATGTTTTACCGTAGTCCAATCAATATGTAAACCATAATGTATGTTCCCTACAGGATAACAAATAATATGTCGAGGATTACCTCGTAAGGATAATAGAGGAGTTGCCCAGCATTGTTTTTTTATTCTCCACGGTAAATAAACCATTCCCATAGGACCATTCAGGTCTTCTCCAGTAAATTCCGTAATAATTACTCGAGGGTCATTTTCAGGCCGTCCTTCGAATGTAATTGTATCACCTATTTTAAACACTTCTGAATAACCTGTCTCTGTATTGGTGTATCGAACCGATTCTTTAAATTGTTCCCAGCAGATGTTTGTAGATGACATAATGTAATTTTATATACAATTATGTAATTAAATCAATTTTTTTGTTTCGGTTTCTGCAAATTCAAATACTTTATTGATGTAATCTCCACATGTAATTAAAAATAAATTTGTACCTGCCATAAAACAAATACGTTTATCTAATTCTGTGAATATTCCTAATGTTCTAAAGTCATTAAATTTATACATTAAAAAGGAGGAAATAATTACTTTGATTAGAAAACTAACATAATCATAGATGGCAGGTTTAGATATAATACCTGCTATAACCGCAATAATAAATAATAACCAAATCCAATTGAAAAGATCAAGTAAATGATGTGACTTCATACTATAGTTATTTAAAATAATTATCGATTACTGCATTTTTTTTATAAATTACAAACATTAATATGAATGAAATGATTAACACAACATAAAATGTAGATGTAGGTTGTTCTGTATCTTCACCCCATGCTGTATATACATTAAATGATAACGGTATTGATTGAATTAATTTAATCAACGGCTCTAAATAAAAAACAATAATTGCACCAAAAATTACAAATAAATAAGTATAGATATCTATATGTTGTTCTTTTACACTATATGCTATAAATACAATGATAAAGGATATTATACAATAATTCAAAAATTTCAACCAAAAAATAACCGATTCTTGTTCTTCTATTACATAATATGTTTTACGATTATTTGTAGATTTATTTGCATTTTCTTTTTGTAGTTGTTTTAATTGTTTCATAATGTTTTTTAACATTGTTAATTTTACAGTATCTATATTTGTGCTATAGGTTCGTTGGGAATTATAATAAGACAACGAATGAAATGTATTTTTTATATCTTCTTGATGATTTACCAACATTTCTTTTTTTAGATTTTCTGCTTCGACTTTATATTTTTCAAATTTTCTTTTTTCATACCCGACAGCACCATCTTTTAATGTATAATATTGTTTTTCTGCATTTTCTATTCTTAACGGTCCAGATTCATACTTACTTCTAGCATCTAGTAATTTATTGTTTAATTCTTTTAATTTATCTTCACGGCGTTCACTTGGTGTTTTATTCATTTCTATTTGATTATTTTCAACTATCTTTTTTAATTTTGCATCTAATGAATCCATACTATAATACTTTAAAAAACTTTCAAGTTATTCCTTAATAGGCATGCACTCGAATTTTGTACTTTTTTACCAGTTCAAATAAATCTTGTTTGTAGATAATCCAATAATAACAACGCAAACAAACAATAACATCAATAATAGAATTGTGTAAATCAATTACTGAAGTATTGAACAGAGTTCGGTGGAGTTCATTCAAAGTTGGCCATTTCATTCGTGGCAAATTGCACATTTGGGTACTAGATTTCATGGTACATACCGTTGGTTTATTTAAAGTAAAAGGAATATGGTATCGCATACATTCTGCTTGAATCATTTGAATATCAAATTGTATATTATGCCCAATCAATACATTACATTGGTCTAAACATAGTTTAAAAATGTCATAGATACATGGGAATGAAAATCCTTGTTCTTTATTCATGGAAAGAGTGATACCGTGAATTTTGGTAGATTCTTCTGAAATATAAGGAGCTTTAATAATATAATCATATTCCGTTAATTTTAATGTTTCCGTGTCAAACAATATAAAACTAAATTGAACAATATAAGGCCATTCTTTCAGCGTTTCTTCATTTAATGATTTTTTAGGAGGCAATCCGGAAGTTTCAGTATCGAAAATTAACCACAACATTCTATTTCTTTTTCTATTTAAGAAAAACTTATATCAATTTTTATTTTATTGTTATATGTATAATGAACATGACGATTCTATTTTTACTATTGTTATGTATTTTTTTAGTAGTTGGTTTAGGAATTAACTATAGCAATATATTTACTCAAACAGTAATCAATATGAAAACACCTATTTATACATCTACACCTATGGAACAAAGTAAATACAATCAGGTTGACGATTATTATTTAGATGCAAATGCTACACAAGGTGTATTTTCAAATACAGTAAACTTAAATAATCATATTTTAGAACCAATGGTTTCTGGAAAAAATAAATTGTTACCTTCTGCAAACACGGATAATTGGGATAGATATAAAGGACCTAAAGGGTCTGCGTACGATGTAAAAGGGGAAAATAATAAGGGTTTTACTTTTAAAGGTAAAAATGGAAAAATATTTAACATGCCATTAAATGTAAATAAAACATGCGAAAATTCACAGTATGGTTGCTGTCCTGATAATGTAACTGCTAAAAGTGCAGATGGTAGTAATTGTGCATCATCTCCTGTACCATCTACACCTGTTGGTGGATGTGCTGG
>Ga0114960_10000036_pt1 | contig 102771 bp, 89 predicted proteins | sample C_130625_MF_Meta_FD_92637 | JGI IMG/M metagenome (GOLD analysis project Ga0114960, IMG submission 92637) | Freshwater microbial communities from Lake Croche, Canada to study carbon cycling - C_130625_MF_MetaG | ecosystem: Environmental > Aquatic > Freshwater > Lake | place: Lake Croche, Canada...
AATTTCTCGGCCTCTTCCCACCACACGGCAATCAATTCGGCCAGCAGCTCTGGCTGCGACTCGGCGAGGTCGTGGAACTCGGACAGGTCGTTACGCAGATCGTAGAGTTCCCACTTGTCGTCATCGAAGGACTGGCCTTGATTGTGACGGGTAACCGCCTTAAATCCGTTGCGGTAGAGAGCGCGATGCCCACCCATCTCGAAATACTGGGTCCGAGGTCGATCTTCTCCACGGTCGCCGCCGAAAGTATCGGCCAAGGACAAACCTGCCAGTGGCATCTGTTCAAAACCTCGGTATACGGCTGGTACATCCACCCCGGCTACTTCGTAGAGCGTGGGCGCAATGTCGGTGACGTAGGCAAAATCTTTGCGGATACCGCCCTGGTCGGCGATTCCCTTCGGCCAGTGAACAATCAGGGGAACGTGCACTCCCCCTTCGTGGGTGTTTTGCTTGTACCACTTAAAGGGGGTGTTGCCGGCCTGCGCCCAGCCCCAGGGGTAGTTGGAGTGGGAGTGTGGTCCGCCAATGTCGTCGAGCTTGGCGACGGCTTCGTCGGGCGATTCCAGAATGAAGTTGAAGTACTTCATTTCGTGGAGGATCCCGAAAGGTCCTCCTTCTTGGCTCGCACCGTTGTCGCTCATCAACATGACGATGGTGTTATCCAGTTCGCCCAGGGCTTCAATGTCGTCAATGAGGCGTCCGATCTGAGCGTCGGTGTGCTCGAGGAAAGCTCCGTAGGCCTCTTGTAAACGCGCCGCCAACCTGCGTTGGTTGTCGGGCAGGTCATCCCAGGCCTCGACGCCGGGATTGCGGGGGGCGAGTTCGGTATCCGGGGCAATGAGGCCTTCGGCCTTTTGCTTGGCGAACCACTTTTCGCGGGCCACATCCCAACCTTCGTCGTAACGTCCACGGTGCTTGGCGAGATAGGACGCGGGGGCTTGGTGCGGGGCGTGCATGGCGCCGAAGGCTAAGTAGGTAAAGAAGGGCTTGGCCTTGTGAATCGACTTGGTGTCGTGGATGAAGGAAATAGCGTGGTCGACTAAGTCTTCGCTCACGTGGTACCCGTCGGCCACCGACTTGGGTGGGTTGACGCGGTGGTTGTCGTAGACCAAGTCGGGTGCGAACTGGTCGGTCTCACCTTCCAAGAAGCCGTAGTAACGGTCAAAACCTCGTTGCAGCGGCCACTGATCGAAGGGGCCCGCGGACGAAGCATTTTCCATCTGTGTGAGGTGCCACTTGCCCACCGCGAAGGTGGTGTAGCCGGCCTCGCGAAATACCTCGCCCATAGTGGCCGCATGATTCGAGACTTGTCCACGCATGTGAGGAAAGCCCGAGCTCCAGTTAGAAATTCCGCGCATCCCCACGGTGTGGTGATTTCGACCCGTCAAGAGAGCGGCCCGGGTCGGCGAACACAAAGGGGTCACGTGGAAATTCGAATAGCGCAGTCCCCCGGCGGCCAAACGGTTGATGTTCGGGGTATCGAGGTCCGAACCAAAACAATTGAAATGCGAGAAGCCGAGGTCGTCAATCAAAATCACCAGCACGTTGGGCGCGCCGTCACGTGGGCGCACCGGAGTCGGCCACCAGGGCGTGGACTCGGCAAAGGTGCGACCAATAACGCCTTCAAAAGGTTCATACTGTTTCATGAGATCTCCGTTTCGTCAAAGAGCTGGTGCAAAGCGTGGCGCAAACTCGTAATAATTTCTTTTTTTGATTTTCCGAGAGCGGATTGCAAGTAGTCCAAGGAATCAAAACTCAAGAGGGTGTCTACCATGCTCACGTCGTAGCCGGCAGCTACCTCGGTGGCGAAGTGCGACAGCACCTGCCCGTGCAGGGCGTCACGATTTTCAAAAAGCCGTTGCTCGATGACCGGATTTCCCGTCGCCGCGGCGCGGGCTGCGCGGTACATCTGTCCGGTCTGAAAGAAGAGATTGACGCGCGTCGCGCAGATGCCGGCGATTCTCTCCGTCAGATTTCCGTGACCGTGCGAGGGGATTTCGGTCATGTCGGCGAGCTTGCTGGCTTGGTGGTCGATAGCCGCGCGAATGAGTCCGTCACGATCATCGAAATAGCGATACACCGACCGCAAGGACACCCCGCTGAGGGTGGCCACGTCTTCGGGAGTCGGCAAACCACCGGCCGTAAAAATCTCAATGCAGGCATCCAGAACGCGCAATCGATTGAGGTCGCGTCGTGCGGTGCGACCATCAGTGGTTACTGAATTCTCGATTTGCGTCACCTTGCTCCCCGTCTCCACGAAACTACCCTACATGTGGCGTAGTTACTGACAGAACTAGGAGGCGGAAGGGCTACCCGTCGCGCGGCCGATACCCGGCTGCGTCCAGCGCTGATGCTCATCCTCAGTGGCGGGCCGCGTTTCGCTCTCCAGCAGTACCGGGATAGACCCCTTCACCGGATAGGCCACGCGCGTGCGGGGGTTATAAAGAACCGAATCCGATTCCACGTAGAGCAACACCTGGTGATCCGCAGGGTCTTCGATCAGACTCAAAACAAAGCTGTCCAAGGACATTATTTCCCTTTCGCGGTCGCGATAAGTTCGCGAACCTCCTCGATACGTTGTGCGAGTTCTTCCTTGCTCGACGCTTCGACGTTGAGGCGCAAGAGGGGTTCGGTGTTACTCGGTCGCAAATTGAACCACCAGGTGTCGTACTGTGCCGTGAGTCCATCCAGGCGATCCACCGTTTCGCCACGCGCACGTAGCAATTCGGCCACGCCGTCCACGCTGGCAGCCGGTGAAGCAACTTCCGTGTTGATCTCACCCGATGAGGCGTAGCGCTCGAAGGGGGCGGCGAATTCCGACATCGTCCCGCCGGAGAGGCTGAGGAGTTCCAAGATAACTAAGGCAGTAATAATTCCCGAGTCCGCCCGGTAATTATCTCGGTAGTAATAGTGACCGGAGTGCTCGCCACCGAAGATGGCCCCCGTTTCGGCCATGACCTGCTTGATATATGAGTGACCCACCCGTGTCCGCACGGCAGTTCCGCCACCTTCGGCGATGACTTCGGTCACCACGCGCGAGCAAATTAAGTTGTGCAAAATCGTGGCTCCGGGATGACGTCGCAACATGGCCGCGGCCACCATGGCGGTGGTCACCGATCCAGAAATGGGCTGCGCCTTTTCGTCGATAAGAAAGACGCGGTCGGCATCACCATCGAAAGCCAAACCGATATCCGCGCCCGTTTCGAGAACGCGGCGCTGAAGGTCGCGAAGATTTTCCGGCTGGATGGGGTCGGCGGGGTGATTGGGGAAGGTCCCGTCGAGTTCGGGATAAAGAATTTCGACGTCACAACCGAGACCGTCGAATACCAAAGGAGCGATGAGCCCACCCATACCGTTAGCCGTGTCCGCGACGACCTTGAGGGGTCGCAGATTCCCCGTGTCCACGAAGGAATGAACGTGGCGAACCCATTCGGGCAACAGCGACTTCTCACCCATCGCGGCCAAAGGCCCGGTGGCCGGCTGCTCGTAGAAGTGGTGAGTGAGGGCCTCTATCTCCACCAATCCCGTGTCGCTCCCCACTGGCTTAGCTCCGGCTAAACACAGCTTGATGCCGTTGTATTGGGCTGGATTGTGCGACGCGGTAAACATCGCTCCGGGAACATCCTCGTACCCAGCAGCGAAGTAGAGAAAATCGGTCGACGCTAAGCCCAAATCGGTAACTTCGACGCCGACGGCGCGTGCACCTTCGGCAAATGCGGCGGTCAGGGTCACCCCGGAAGGTCGCATGTCCCGGGCCACCACGATGCGCTCGGATTGGACAAAGGTGGCGAAAGCGGATCCGATTGCACGCAGCAGGCGCTCATCGAGTTGGTCGGGATAGGTACCACGAATGTCGTAAGCCTTGAAAATAGCGCCGGTATTCACTCGGTCAGTCTACCTTTCGCACTCGACCTTCCCTTTTCGGTGCATTAGCGTTATCTCATGGCATCTCCGACTCCCACCATTTGGTTCACTGGCCTTTCCGGCGCGGGGAAGACAACCACGGCCGCCGCCCTCGTGGCCGAACTTCTCGGTGATCAGATCCCCGCCATTCACCTTGACGGCGACGATCTACGGCGTGGTCTCTCGGCGGACCTCGGATTTAGTTTTCAGGATCGCGCTGAGGCCGTCCGCCGGGCTGGCGCGGTTGCGCTGATCGTCGCGCAACAAGGTTTCGTCGCGGTGGTTTCCATGATCAGCCCCCAGCATGATGCCCGGCAAGCCGTCCGCACACTCCACGAAGCCGCCGGTGTTCCCTTCGTCGAGGTCTACGTCGCTACACCATTGGAAGTCTGCGAATCACGTGACCCGAAAAAGCTCTACCAACTCGCCCGTCAGGGTTCCTCCCACAACATGACCGGAGTGAATGACCCCTACGACGTGCCGTCGCGTCCCGAGCTCGTCATTTCCACCGATGGTTCCTCGGTACCGGACTTGGTTCGTCTCGTTCGGTCCATCAGCAATTTGTAGCGTCGATGTCGGCGAGCGAGCCACCAGAGGCCGAGTGCTGAGAGCGCACTGCTGCATTCACCTAATCGCATTGACAAACTCGCGCCGTACGTGAGTTCCACGTGAGTGGACGTGGGCACCACCACCATCAAATTGGGTGATACACGATAGGGACCTTCGGCCCCACGGACACGCCACCGGGGAAAGTAGGAGATCTTGACCAAGGTCGCCACGCCGATCCGCGACGTGGTGAAGGACAGTTTGTTGCTCGTGACCACGATCTGACTAATTTTCTCGCTGACCTGCGGAGGACTGCTCGTGACGACCATTTTCGTTCGGGGCCACGATGGAGGGCCGGCAGCAGCAAGGACGGTGGAGGGCAAGGGATAGTTCAGCCACCAGCTTTGGTTGGCAGCCAGCCAGTTACTACGTGACCCGAGCGCTGGATTCACTGCCGGGAGGTGACTAAGCCCCGTCACCAACTCCGAATTTTTCACGACATAGATGTGCCACGCGGCGGCCGGGGCGTGCAAGGCGTGAGTGGGAGTGACCTCCACGAGCGCAGGATTCACCTTCGCCTCGGCAATTACCTCGGGCGAGAAGGCCACGAAATAGCGCACGCCGAGGGCCTGCAGGTGTGAGACCCCTTGCGTCATATCGAGTCCCCCGTACCGCAGACCCACTTGTGCCTGGCTCGGAGCCACCGACATCTCGGACTGATTCAAAAAGTGATACGGCGTCGTCGCCGAAGATTCAAAAAACAGACCCTCCTCTGAGTCAATGCAATTATTGGTCCAATAGGGCATGAGCATGAGGGCCATTGGCGTACCGAAGCGATTTTGGGTGGCGGAATATTCCCACATGGCGCGGCCACAGCCCGTACGAGCACCCACCTCGGACATTTCCGTCATGAGCTGGTGGTACTCGGGCCATGCGGGCTTTCCTTCATAACCGCTGTAGTTCCAAGTCGCCCACGCCGATGCCTGATTCGCATCCGTCGTGATTCCCAGCGCTGTCGCGGCACTGGGGATCATCGGAATCACGGTCATAAGAACACTCACGACGATGGCTGCGTAAATGCCGGCGCTGACAAAATTTTCTCTCCCGTCGGGACCTTCGTGTCGTTTGGACCACCACCCTGCCAGCCACCAGAGCAGGTACCCCACGAGCCACCCACTAAGGAGATGCACGCACAGAAACCAAAATGGAACGAGGCGTTCGTTCCAAATCACACTTTGTGGATCTGCGACAAAAGCAACGAGGGAAAGAATCGCTCCGGCGCTGAGTAAAACCCCCACGCGCTCACGCGTCCACAACGCGACCACGAGGGCGAGGCCGGCCAACACCAACACCCAGCGGTCACCGCTGACCCCTCCCGTGGCGTTCCACCAACCAAGCTTTTGGAAGATTTGGTGCCAGGACCCAACAGTGTCATTCGTGTAGCCCATGGAATTAGTAAGTGATTGGCTGGCGGCGAAGGGCCACAACCACCACATCGACAGACCCACTCCACCGAAACCGGCGAGAAGGGCGAACGATGTTGCTCGTCGCGATCTTCCACGGATCACGTCCGTCGGGTCAGTAAACCATCGCCACGAGCGGACCCATTCCATCCCCACCGCCGCGACAATCATGACGATGGCGAACAACCACGGCAATACGTGGGCCGCCAAGGTGGCCGCCAGCATGAGCGCGGCGCGGGCGTGACCACGTCCCGTGCGCATCCCACGGAGGAAGAGCCCAATGGTTAAAAGAGCGAACGACAGGGAAAGGGAGAAGGCGTACTCCCCCGCCAGCGTCGAGAAGAGATTCCCACCGTCAATGGTGTAGGACGAGTCAAAGAGAAAGGGCAAGGTAGCGAGGCTCAAGAGGGCCGGAATGGGCTCCTTCGCCCCCGCCCATCGCCCGAAGGCGAAAGCGGATATCGGCAGCAGGACCGAACCCACGACGGTCACTAATTTGAGAGCGACCGAAAACCCCAGGATATAGCTCCCCAGTGCGGCGATCAGATCGGGAAGTACGAAGTAATAACTGTAAAGCGGCATGCCATCAAACCACCCCGGATACCACGAAGTGAGACCCGACGACACGTGTTGACGCAGAAAGGCCACCGTGGCCAGGTGGGCTCCGGTATCCCCCCCGGTGATCGTGCTGCCCGCAAGCAGTAGTGCCGGATGGAGTGACCACACGGTCACGTAGATCACCGCGGCGACGGCCAGAAAATTCGGAATCGAGATTCCTCGGTACCAGCGATTCATCCGTGGTGGCGGCTCCACACCAAGGCCATGACTGCGAGCGAATTAAAACCGGCGTGCATCAAGATGCTGGGAGCCACACGAGACGTCCGCAGAGTCACGTAACCAAAGATGATGCCGGAAACCGCAAGAGCGGGTAACTGCAGCATTTCGCCGTGGGCCAGTCCGAACAGTAACCCGCTCACCACGATGGTGATCAACATCTGACGCCGCGCACTCCCCCACGAGGTGACCACCCGGCGAACACCCTGCAGGAGTACCCAGCGAAACAAGAGCTCTTCCGCTACGGGGGCGCCCACCGCTGTGCCCAGAGCTATCGCGGCGAAGAGGGCCCCGTGCGCTCCACCGAACAGGGCGGTAACGGGGTCATTCAGATGCCGGAGATGAAAAGGTGCGTAGGCAAGGTCGACGAGGATCTGCAGACCCACCCCCATGGCGAAAAATTGCAGGTCGTTGCGACGTACTTTCCACGCACCCACCGGGAAGAGTCCCCTTCGCCGATGGGCGAACCAAATCGCCATTGCGAAGCCGCACCACTCGCCGATCAAGGTGGCTGCAATACCCCATCCCGGTAACTGGTGCGCCAAGAGATCGCCGAGACCATGCCGGTCACCGACCGCGCGCGCCGTCAGAGCCACCGCTACCAGCGCGGTAATTTGGCCCACAATAAAGCCAGCCACGGCCAGAAAAATGAGTGCGCCACCAAATCCCAGCGACGTGGATTGGTCGTTGTCACCCGCAGGAAACTTTTCGGCGGTCACAAGACAGAGGCTAACAAAGTCCCTGTGCATAACTCGCAGACGGTGTTGTTACGCAATGCGTTTAGCATGGGGGCTCATGGCTCCCGCGAAATTACCCCGTTCTCGTTTTTCGAAAGATCCGAAGGATCCGAAAGCACCTAAGACCCCCCGGCCCGACATCCGCCGGCGGATCTTCACCATCTTTCTTGTCACCGTGGCGCTGAGTCTCGTTCTGTCGCCCTATCTCAAAAAGCCTGCCCACGTCACGCACATCTCGTACTCCTCCTTCTTGACCGATGCCAGTCAGCACCACGTACTGACCGCCGTCGTTGACAACGCGAGTGGCACTATCACCGGAACGCTGGATAACGGGAAGAAATACACGGTCGCGGGAGCCTTCCCGGTCATCTCTAAGGACATCGATTCGCTCCACACCGACGGTGTCGAAGTTACCTTCACCAACCCTTCCGGGTTTTTGGCGCTCTGGGGCCCCTACCTCATCTGGATTTTGATTTTTGGTGGATTCATGTTTTTCGCCAGTCGCCAGGCCCGCAGCCAAATGAACGGCATGATGTCCATTGGTCGCTCCAAGGCCAAGCAATTTGACGAAGATCGCCCCAAGACCACCTTCGACGATGTCGCCGGCTACGACGGGGTAAAGGACGAGATCTCCGAAGTCGTGGACTTTCTAAAGAATCCCGATCGCTACAAAGAGATGGGTGCCTCCATTCCTAAGGGCATTTTGCTCGTAGGTCCTCCCGGAACGGGAAAGACGATGTTGGCGCGAGCCGTAGCTGGCGAAGCCGGCGTTCCCTTCTTCTCGGTGTCGGGTTCCGACTTCATGGAGATGTTCGTGGGAATTGGTGCGAGTCGCGTCCGCGACCTCTTCGCCACGGCCCGCAAGAATGCTCCGGCCATCATCTTCGTCGACGAAATCGACTCGATAGGTCGGCGACGTGGCACCGGAATCGGTGGCGGTCACGATGAGCGCGAACAAACTCTCAATCAGATGCTTTCCGAAATGGACGGCTTCGATCCCACAGTCGGCATCATCATGATGGCCGCGACCAACCGTCCCGACATTTTGGACCCCGCGCTCCTGCGTCCGGGTCGCTTCGACCGCGAGATTGTGGTTCCCCTTCCCGATCTGCGCGAGCGTTTACCGATACTGGCCGTGCACAGCAAGAACAAGAAACTCAGTGACGACGTATCACTCGAAGTCGTCGCCCGCGGAACTCCCGGCATGAGTGGAGCGGACTTGGCCAACCTGGTCAATGAGGCCGCGCTTCATGCCGTACGCGAGAACCGCCAAGAGATTCGCATGATCGACTTCGAGCGCGCACGTGACCGAGTCACTCTCGGTCAGGAACGGGCCACCATGGTTCTTTCCGACAGCGAAAAGCGACGTATTGCCTTCCACGAGTCGGGACACGCCGTCTTGGCCTACGTCCTGCCCAAGACCGACCCCCTCCACAAGATCACCATTATTCCGCGAGGAATGGCGCTCGGCGTGACCTGGACCTTGCCGTCTGATGACGCGCACATCTCCACCCGCGAGGAGATCGAAGACTCCATTTGTATGGCAATGGGTGGTCGAGTCGCCGAACTGCTGATCTTCGGGGATATCTCCACCGGAGCATCAAATGATCTCGCAGTCAACACCCAAAATGCCTACCGCATGGTGGACGAGTGGGGAATGTCCAAAGAAGTCGGTCCGGTGAGTTGGTCCACGGAGCGTGCCTACTCTGACCGCGCGCACAACATTCGCGACGAGGAGGTCAAGCGGATTTTGTTGGAGCAAGAGTCTCGGGCCATTGAAGTCCTTACTCAGCACCAACGTGGTCTCGAAGCCCTCGCACAATCCCTGCTGGAGAACGAGACTCTTGACGGTGACGCTGCCGCGGCTCTCATTGATGCGGCCAACGGCTCGCCCGTTCACCCCGCGGGTACCAAGACCGTGGGTACTTTCTCACAGCAGATGTCTGCCGCCGAGAATCCTGCGCCTAGCCAGCCGGAATAGCACCCACGACCCTGTCGTCGACGCGCATAACCGCCACGGGTTCGGTCGACGTCACGAGCACTACCTTGCCCGCACTCGTGAGCTGATACGACGCACTTCCACGTAGTTTCACGACACGTTGCGATCCCGACATCGACGTGACAGTTACCACGGCAGCCCGTGACGTCATGTTCGTCACGGCGAGCGTCCCCGAGAGCGTGGTGCTTAGAACCAAGTGAAGCGCTGAAGGGGTGGGAGCGACAACTGATCGAAACGAGTTATGGATGTGGACAAGGCCCGACATCACTGGCAGGTTGGAGCGAAAAGCCACCTCAGCCTGCGTTACGGGGGTGACCGCGGTATTCGGAGACAGCGTGTAACTCACCAGTGAGTTCGGAGGGACTTCCACGCTGAGATGAGCCGCGTCGGGTGATGAGCCGGTAACAGTGATATTGACCCTTGCGCTCTGCGACATGGAGGGGTTGGCTACGTCAATGACGGTGGGGTTGGCCCGTTCGAGGGCCACGTTCGACCACAGCGCGTGTTGTAGTGGTGTCGCGTCACCCGTAATCCAACTCGTTCCCGCCACCGACGATTCCACATCGGTGGCCACGAATACACCACTTTGTGCCGACACCCGCACTCCCACGTCGCTGGTATTCACTATTTCCGACCCGAGGTCGACAAGCTGCAGCGACTTCGGACCGATGACTATTCCTTGGAACGACTGGGGGCTCAGCGGGCCCTCTGCCGTCCACACCGCGACGTTCACCACGCTGGGCGTTCCCGTGGGATTAAACAACTCAAGTTGATTGCTGGTCCCCACCACCGTAGAGAGACCAGCTGCTGCCCACTCCGACGTAGGACCCGTGGCGCAGGGTGCACTGACCACGAGCGAGCCGCTGGCAGAGCGTCCTTGCATCTGGGCCAGAACCCCCGCTCCCGACACCACGGCCCGCACGGCAACCAGCGAGGAGACGGGCAGTTCGTACGTGGTCCGCGCGGGGAGAGTGAGGGTCAGCGAATGAGGTGCACCCGTCGCAGCAATCTCGTCGACGTTCACGTGTAGGCGACGCGAGCTGGTGTTGATGAATTGCACCTCGTAGAGCGCGACCGTAGGGGTGGGTCCTAGACCCACGCAGTAATCGGCCGTGGACTCGGCGCTGGAGTTCACACTCACACCGAGGGGCACTAACGACGAGTTCGTGCTGCGTCCGCCCAGACTGGCCCCCACTCCAAGAGCGAGGACGAGTAACAGCACAATTTCTAGTCTCCGAGATACTCGCAGTAGCTTCATCGGGCACCGCGCTCACGAAATTGTCGCGTGACCGAACGGGGCGTGGCGAAACGGCGCTCCGTCCACCCCTCGAGGAAGGGGACGAGTCCGAGACCAGCGGCGAACGCGAACCACATTGCCAGGGTGAAAAGAGCCAAAATCCCATTGAGGGGAAATTGATGCAAGGTGATCGTGGCGTGACCAGACCGGACACGGTACGTGGCACCCCAGCCGAAGGCACTACTGCGGGTCGCCGGGGAATTATTGACGCTCACGCTGAATGCCGTGGCCGGTGAGAGGCCGAGGTAGAGGGATCCGGTGGTAACCCGTCCGGCGCGCTCCGCAAAATGCAATTGAGGAGTCCAACCCGCGAGGCTGGTGGCGTCGCTGCTCGATGCAGTACTCGACAGAGCGCTTCCCCGCTGCGCGATGATTCCCATAAAAGCCGTATTGACATAGACCTCTACCCCACCGGTGTGCGAGGTCAGGGCGAGATCGGATTGTTGCAAGAGCGCAACTGAGAGCTTCGCCGGGACCGACATCGACCACGAGCCCTGCAAGCCTGGGATCTGGGGCGCTGAGTTGTTCATCACGACAATCGACGCGATGCCACTCGGCGCGAGGAGTTGCCCCAGTCGAATCGTTTCTCCGCGCATGGCTTTGTCGACCGCGGCGGTCAATTCATCTGCAGGACCCGACGCCGGTGCCACGAACATTTCATCGGCGCGAGGGGTGGCGTAGGAGGTCGCCGCCGCGAGACCCGGTGAAACGGTCCATCCCGGCAATGGCAGCACCGCTTCGTTCCCAAGCCACAGCACTCGATATCCGCCATTGGTCGTGGGGCCCAAATTACCCATGGAGTCCGACACACCCGACATGGGTAATTGATAACGGCCGCTTACCGAATCGCCCAGGAAAAGAAAGACACTCATTATCAGCAACACCACCGAGATAGCCGCCGCCACTTGATGCCGCCCAAAGCTCACCGAGGCCAAGTCGAGCTCGATGGCATTGACGCAGACCGCCACCAGCACCGCGATGCCGACGGCGACAACCACCAGCAGAGTGTCCACATCGGGTGCGAAAGCCCCCGTCCAATGGCGACCCACCAGAGTGGCCATGGTCAACGTGACCGCCATGATGCTGGCGAAGGTCGCGGCGATCTGTCGTCGCGACTCTCGAGCGATGATCAAAGATGCGAGCGAGATAGCGGGCAGAATCCAACCCGTCCACGAGGTGCCGAAGGTTCCGTTCGCCCCACGCCAGAGGTGACCCAGGCCCAAGCCGGACCACGAGCCCTGCGGAAGACCGAATACCTCGAGGGCTCGAGATCCCGCAATAACAGCATCGCAGGTCAGTGGCAGCAACAGCAAGGCCACGCCCACGAGGATGTTCCCGAGTGTCCTCCACGGTCGATCCAGCGAGCCTTCTGCCTGCAGTACGAATCGGTGGCCGAGGTTCACTCCCAGGGTGACCAAAATCACGGCAACGACCGTGGCCGGAACGATGGCCGTCATCACGGCGATCTGCAACATCACAATCGCACTCTGGCCGGCATGAGTGGAGCGCCACGTTCGTCGCCCGAAGGGGACGACGGCCGCGAACTCTTTCGTGCGAAAACCCGTCACGTTCAGGAGCGAAAAGAGACGCCGCAGAGCGAAGGGCATCATCGCCACCACCACGAGAACATCGACGCGACCGCGGCTAATGAGATTGATGCCCACCGGAAAGACCATGTAGGCGACCGCGCCCATCAGACGTGCCCGGTTCGATACGAGGCCCCGCAGGAGTTGCCAAATGCCCCATGCCCCAAGGGGTACGGCGAATACCAGCACCGCTCGCGGCAAGACTCCCATGCGACCAAAAACAAATGTTCCCGCGAAGGCCACCACCCCGTAACCCGGCATGCCGGGAGCACCCGTGCCGACCCCCGCGGGCGACCAGGAAGCGAAGAAGTGCCGCCAGGTGGACCACCACGAATCCAAAGGCATTAATCGTCCTACGTTCGGCAGACGCGACCCGAGAAGGTTTCTTACTCCGAATAACCACACAACGACCATCGCTACGGTGGCCGCGAGTTGAGACCGGAAACTTGTGAAAAGACGAAAGAGTCGCGTGGTAGTTACGGGTTCGAGAGGCGACTCACTCTCGAAGCTTTCGTCGTCGTTGAAGCCAGAGGCGAAGCCCACTCCATCTCGCTCAATCGGAGCGGTGACGAGGGCTGGCGCCAAGATGCCACGAGCGACATCAATTCCGTCTTGGAAGAGAGAGACCAGGAAGGTGCTCGCACGGCTCGATCCCCCTACTTGCAATCGTCGAATGTCGACATCGCCGAGCACTCGAGTCCGAGCAATTTCGTGTCGTCGTTGGCGAATGTTCTTTCGACGTCGCCAAATCCAACGCCACGATCCCGCAATCGCCCCCACGCGATCTAGGTCACGTCCAATAGCGGCAATAAGAATTTCAGCGAGGTCCAGAAGAAGAATGAGCGGCACGACGCTCAACAAAGATTTCCAGGTCCAGCAGGTCACCACGGTGGCCAGTTGATTTCGACGTTGCAGGTCGGCACGCGACGTCCGGCGCGTGCCGGCAGCACTCACCGTTCGCTCCCCGGTGGCAATGGACTGGCGGTGCGCGACCACCGCCGCGGGCGCGACCACAACACGAGCTCCGGCAATCTGTGCTCGCCAGCACAGGTCCACGTCTTCGCCGATAGCGCTCATCAAGGGGTCAAAACCACGAAGCGTTTCGAACAGGTCCACTCGCACGAGGGTCACCCCGCCCGGAGCCACGAACACGTCACGTTCGAAGTCGTGTTGTCCGTGATCTATCTCCCCTACTTCGATTCGCTCGGTAACCGAACCGAAACGGTCGGATTGCTGGCCCACGTGGGTAAGAAGCTCGGCGTCGAAATAGTCCACGAACTTCGGAGTGACAATGCCAGCGTTATTTCGATAGAGGCAGGCAACCAATTCCGAGACGCAGGAAGGTTCCAGGCGTACGTCGTCATGGCAAAACAGCATCAATTCGGCACCCGACACCATCAAGGTGGCCTCGTTGCAGGCCGCGGCGTAGCCACGGTTCTCCTGGAGTACTTTCACCAAGGTCTGAGGGGAGACCGCGGCGACCCGATCCGCTAAATCCTCGGGTGCGTCATTCGCCAGCAGGAGAATACTGAGGGATTCGTAGTCCTGGGCCATCAGTGAGGTCAGAGTCGCATCTAAACCGGGTCCAGGACCAGTGGTAACGACGACGGCGACCACCGAGGGGATTTGGGTTTCCATCAGATAATCAGGCTAGTTGGGACCGCCATCGATGCCGTGGTGCTAACTATTGTTTTCACTTTGCTATACTGTAGTTAGCAAACAACGAAAGGCTGATTATGACTGACTTTTCCACCACCGCCACCACTCTCGGGCGCGCCGCCACCGCGAAGATCCGCGCCCTGGCCGACGCCAGCCCCTTGACCTCGTCGGCCAAGGACGTGCTGTACACCGCCATTGGAACCGGTCTTATCGGAGTGCAGAAGATCAATGTCGCCCGCAAGAAGGTCGTTGATCTCGCTCACGATCTTCCCGTTGACACCGCGGGCATTCATGCCGCCGGTACCGAAATTATCAACGACCTCCACGAGCACGCACGTGCAACCACGCAGCGCTTGGGCGACGTACTTAAGTCCGCCGAGCACATCGTGAGCATCTACGAGGAAAAGTTACCCGAGCCGGTGCAAAAAGTCACGAGCACTTTGCGCAGCGTTCTGACCGGAGCCCATGCGAGCGACGAGACGGAAACGACTCCGAGCGAAGAGGCCTAACTATTCATGACGTCGTGGAGCGACGTCGGAAAACTAATTGCTGGCACCCATTGGGTTGCCCGCTGAAGCTTCTCGCAACTTCCGAGTAGGAGGGGCACGTCAACGGGGCGAACCAGGGAAGAGTCCACTCGAAGGTCTACCCCGGGAGCGATGAGATTGCGCAGCGACTCGGCGGTTTCCTGCATGGACTGAGCAACCCCGCTCGCAACGTTATAGACCTCTCCGCTGACGCCGCTCATCACGAGCGCACGGTAGGCCCGCACGACATCACGCACATCGGTGTAATCACGTCGCGAGCTGAGATTACCCACGGGAATGTCGCTATCACCATTTTTGGCGGCCTCCCGCAAGCGCTGCACCATGGCCGGAATAAAGAAACTGGGTGCTTGTCCTGGTCCGCAGTGATTAAAGGGCCGTGCGATGACCACTCGTTGTCCATAGCCCGTGACGGCTTGTTGCGCCACCGCTTCGGCGGCTAACTTGCTGGCCGCGTACGGCGACGAAGGTCGGGTCGTCTCCACTTCGGTGATCGGCATATTCCCCATCGGTACCTTGCCGTACACCTCCGCTGAGCTGGTCACCAGAATCGTCGCGTCGGGACACGCACTTCGAGCGGCGGCCAAAACGCACGACGTTCCAATTACGTTGACCCGCAGGACCTCGGAGGGATGCTCCCAACTCGTCCCGACGTGGCTCAGTGCGGCTAGGTGGTAAATCGCGTCAGGTACGACGTCGCCGAAGACCCTCGTTAACGTTGCGACATCCGTAACGTCGTATTCGAGATCGATGGAAGTAACGAGGTCACCGCACGTCTCCAAATGTTCACGCAGGTGACGGCCAACAAAGCCAAATCCTCCGGTGATGAGCGCTTTCATATCTCTAGGCTAGTGACCGATTCGCCGGCGACCCTGCAACACGGCGCTCTCGTACGCCACCACGTGCTGGTCCACGCATGCCGACCAGGTGTAGGTCTCGGCGTGAGTGCGCGCCGCTGCCGTCCACGCCCTTCGAGTCGCCAGATCTTCGACGAGTACAGATCGACAACTCGCTGCCAGGGCGGACGCATCACCAATGGGTACCAAGTGAGCGTGGCCACCAGCGATATCGGCCATCACGGTACCGGAGGTGGTAACGACGGGAACCCCACTCGCCATCGCTTCGAGAACGGGAAGACCAAACCCTTCACCGCGCGACGGATACGCCACCACTTGTGCGCCACGAAACAATGCGGGGAGCTCGGCATCATCGACATAACCCAAAGTCTTGATGCGCGACGCGAATGGATGGTCGGAAAGCCGTTGACGAAACTCCTCTACCCCCCAGCCCAACTGGCCCACAATCCACAACTCAACGTCATCGACCTCGGTTGCTACCTCGGTGAAACCTTCGATCAAGACGTCCAGACCTTTGCGAGGCTCCAGAGTCCCCACGCACAAGATGTAGGGCACACCCTCCGAGCGGCTGCGCTCGAACTCGGTCTCGGGGCGAAAACGTTCGAGGTCGACTCCCAAAGGAGCAACGTGGGGTAGAGGGGCATCTGGGAATATTTCCAAAAACTGACGTCGCGTGAAATCGCTGATAGCCACCAGTCCATCAGCGTGACGTGCCGCGTAGCGAATTGCTTGACGGAAGAAAGGAACTTTCGTCGATTCGTGCCATTCGGGATTGGTAAAAAAAGTCATGTCGCAAATTGTGACCACGGTCGGGGTGCTCGAGCGACGGGGCATCGTGTAGTGCGGTCCGTGCCACACATCACATCCCGTCACGGTGGAGGAGTGCCCCGCCCACAGCGCTTCGTAGGCCACACGAAGTGGTCGAGCGGAAGGAACAACGCCCCGCACCTCGGCAATACCTAAATCACGCCAGCGTTGTTCGTCCCCACGGCGACTGCTCACCCGCAATGGCGACTGACGCTGAGCCAAGAGTCCGGCGAGCTCCGCAACGTAACGCCCCGCCCCGGCGGGGCGAAGGGGAACGGCTGATACGTCAAGACCAATCTTCACGAGACTCTCCTCATCACCGCTCCAGAAATCATTGCCGACGCTCCCATCTCTGACGAACGCTACGGTACAGCGACTCGTAACCGGCGGCGGCCACGGCAGGAACGAAATCATTGGCCCGCGCTCGACCCGCCGCAATGTGGATGGCGCGCCGCGCCTCGTCGTCCCACAACGACGCGACTTCGGCACCGAAGTGTTCGGCGTCATCGCTGGTACACACCACCGCCGCGCCATGAAGAATTTCTCGGTTGGTACGCGTATCGGTAGCCACCACGGGAACTCCTCCGCCCAGGGCCGATATGGCAAACGACGGGAACCGTGCCCCGTCGGAAAGGTGCACCAACAAGCGGGCATCTCGGAGCACGGCAGCTGCCTCCGTACGCGGGCGCAAAGTGGCGCGGATACCTGCGGACCGCAATCGGGCACGTGCCTGCGTGCTGGCCACAATGACGAGTTCCGATCCACGTCGCTCCGCCAAACGTTCGAGAGGTGTGCGCAAGACGAGTAGCTGCTCGGTGCGACCGGTCACATTAACCACTAGATTTCGACCCTCGCTCATCGCCACGGGTAGTGCGACGGCGGGAAACGACACGTCCACATCGTCGTGCTCTATCGATAACAACTGTTGGATTTCCCAGCGGGCACTTTCCGACGTAGCCACCAGTCGCGCGCCCGAGTCCACTGCCCGACGTAACTGCTGGTGGCGGTATACATCGTGCGTTTCGTCACGGAGAGGTCGAAGGTCATCAACGCTGACCATCACCGGCACGTGCCGCGATGGTGGTGTCGCCAAGCCCGCAAAATGGAAGACGTCGACGTTCTTGATGAGCACATCCAGGGGGAGCCCTCGTGAACGCTGCCATCCCGGATGCCACAGTCGGCGAAGAAAAATACGGTGATCCAGCTCACCGGCGGCACTCTGCGTGCGGAAGGTTGAGACCTCAACTACCGCTCGCTCCCGCAGAGCGTGCGCGAGATCATTCATAGAGTTACCGAGTGGTTCTAATGAGCCACTGAGATCCAGAGCTACTCGTAGAGCGCTCACGACAGCACCCCGTCGATCCATGACGGCCAGAGTGCCTTCGCCCACGGGCCAAATTCAATGGGCGATGCAGCGGCCAGAACAATGTCGCGCTCGGGGTCTACCAGTAAGAGGCATCCGGATTGTCCGAAGTGCCCATAAGCAGTGGGGGAAGCGCGGTGGCCCATCCAGTGATCTTTCTGTCCCTTGATTTCCAGACCCAGTCCCCACGGACAGGGCGAGAAGCGGCCCCATCCCGGGACGACGCCGTCGAGTTCGGCTAGGAAGGGCCGAGTGAAATCGTCCCGCACGTCCAGGGATATGTCAGCGCTTTCCCACCACGCGCATCCGAGTTGCACCATGTCGTTCACGCTCCCATGAACTCCCGACGCACATGGCCCTCGCAGGTCGATTTCTAGGTGCAGCGCATCTGCCACTTCCGACTGAAACCATGAATCAATAGAAACCCCCGCAGCGCACTCCGCGACCGCCAGATTTATACCCAGGTTGGAGTACACCCGACGAGTGCCCACGGGTCGCTGCGGATCACCCGCTTCCAGTCCGAGACCACTAGCGTGCGACAGCAAGTGCGCCATCGTGGACCCGGCGGGCCCAGCGGGGTGATCAAGGGAGACCTGTCCCCTCGTGACCTGGCGGGCCACTCCAAAGGCCATGGCCACCTTGGACACGGACGCCCAGGGAAAGCGGTGGTCGGGGTTGCCTCCCAACTGGTAGGTCCACCCCGCCTCGTGGCGCCGGGCCAGCACTGCCGAAGAACCGCTCGGCCAGCCTGACATATCAAGAGTTGGGCCCACGAGCAACCAGCCTAGTTAGACCCCATAAGGTCACTGGTGTGATTTGTGTTCTCAGCGGTGGTGTGGGCGCGGCGCGTCTCCTGCGCGCCCTCTCGGAATACGACCCCGCGCTCGACCTCCGTGCGGTCGTGAACGTGGGTGATGACCTCGTCATGCACGGGCTGCAGATCTGCCCCGACCTTGACACCATCACCTACACCTTGGCCGGTTTGAACAACGAAGAGCAGGGCTGGGGGCTCACGGGTGAAACCTGGCGCGTGATGCAAGAACTCGGCGCGCTGGGAGGTGACGCGTGGTTCGGTCTCGGCGACCGCGATCTCGCCACTCATCTCTACCGAACGCAGCGCCTACACGCGGGCTCGAACAAGACCGAAGTTGCCGCCGAAATTGCCCATCACTTTCAACTCGGTGTCGATCTCCTCCCCGCCACGAATGATCCGCTCGCCACGGAATTTCACACCGAAGTGGGAATCTTAAGTTTCCAAGAGTATTTCGTACGCCATCACCACGACGTGGTGGTGACCAGCATCGACTTTCGTGGCGCCGCCGCGGCTCGCTTGACCTCGCAGGCCGCCGAAGCGTTACGTGACGCAGACCGGATCGTCATCGCCCCCTCCAACCCGCTGATATCCATCGGCCCCATCCTGGCCATACCCGGTGTGCGGGAAGCCTTGCGTGAACGTCGCGATGACGTCATTGCCGTCTCGCCCATTATTGGTGGCGCGGCTCTCAAGGGTCCCGCCGATCGACTCCTACGCGAGCTCGGCCACGACGTCAGCCCGGTCGGCGTCGCCCGCTACTACCGTGACCTCGTGGGCACCATGGTCATTGACGAGGTGGACGTGGAATTACGTGCGTCCATCGAAGAGCTGGGTCTGGAGTGTCGGGTCACGACCACCATCATGAAGAATCCCGATCACGCCCGCCACCTAGCCGCAGTGGTGATGGCATGAGCGAATTACGAGTCTTTGCCGTGACCGGTGTCGGCGCCATCGTCGATGGTGACGACATAGCCACCATCTTCTACGACGCCCTCATCGCACAGGGAGAATCATTGCGCGACGGAGACGTGGTCGCCGTCACCAGCAAAATCGTGGCCAAGGCCGAAGGTCGCGTGGTCGCGTTCGATGGCAGCGAAGGCGGGAAAATTGCCCTCATTGAACAGGAGTCACGTCGGATTTTGCGCCGTCGTGGAGGCCTTCGCTTAACCGAAACCCATCACGGCTTCATTTGTGCCAATGCCGGAATTGACCTTTCGAATACCGATGACAACACCGCCGTCTTGTTGCCGATCGATCCCGATCGCTCCGCACGGCGCTTTCGCGGCGACCTCATGCGCCGCAGCGGGCGTGACGTAGCGGTGATCATCACCGACACCTTCGGACGAGTGTGGCGCCAAGGGGTCACCGACGTTGCCATTGGAGTCGCCGGACTCGTGCCCGTGCTGGATTTGCGTGGCACCACCGATGCCAATGGTCGCGTGCTCGAAGCGACCGAAGTCGCGGTGGTCGACGAAATAGCCGCTACTGCTGATTTGGTGTTGGGGAAAGCCTCAAATAATCCCTTCGCGGTTATTCGAGGTCTACGCCCCGAATTCTTTGGCGAAGGGTCTATTCGGGAGAACCTGGTTCGTCGCGCGCACGACGACCTTTTCCGCTAACTACTGACGCGACTCCCAGGCGCTTCGAACGATTTCTTCCAAGGACGAGTGTTGGGGAGTCCAACCCAAGATTTCCTTCGCCGCCGCTACTGACGCCACCAAGGTTGCGGGGTCACCAGGACGCCGTCCTAATTCGCGCACCTCGAGGTCGTGCCCCGTGACCGATTCCACCGCTCGCAAGACTTCTCGATTCGAGTAACCGACCCCGGTACCAAGATTGACCGTCAGGCTTTCTCGATTGGCCAAAGTATCCACCGCCGCCACGTGCGCGCGGGCCAGATCGAGCACGTGAACGTAATCGCGGATGCAGGTTCCGTCGGGCGTGGGGTAATCGGTACCAAAAAGAGACATGGGCGTGCCCGCGGCGGCGGCATCCAGGGCGAGCGGGATGAGATGGGTTTCCACCGCGTGGCGTTCCGGGTGCGCTCGCGTGGCTCCCGCGGCATTGAAGTAGCGCAGGTTGGCGGCGCGAAACTTTCCTTGACGTACGAGCCACGCCACGTAGTCCTCCACCATGGCCTTCGACGCGCCGTAGGGACTAGTGGGACTCATCGGACTGGCCTCAAGAATCGGCGAGCTGGTCACGTCGCCGTAGACCGCCGCCGAGGAAGAAAAAACGAAGTGATTCAGGCCACTGCTCAATAGGGTATTGAGCAGGGTCATCGTCTGGCCCACATTGTTCTCGAAATACAGTTCGGGGACCTCCATTGACTCCCCCGAGGCGATCAATCCCGCGAAGTGAATGCAGGCGTCAAAGGGACCCAGAGTCCGGATAGTGACGGCGTCACCGATATCTGCCTTCACTAGGGTTACCCCGCGGGGCACATTGCTGATATCACCCGTCGATAAATTATCCAACCCGATGACGTCATCACCGCGGGCAACTAAGAGCTCCGCCGTCGTAGAGCCAATGAAACCAGCGACTCCTGTCACCAAAATTCTCACGCAGGTCCACCCACGCGGACGTCGCCTTCGAGATGTGAATTTGCCGGAACGTGGTGTCCGTGAGCCACGACGCAGGTAGCCAGCAGACTGCTGTTGGCTCCGATGACGGCCTTGGGACCCACCACGCTGTGACGAATAGTGCAACCCTCTTCGATGACCGCTCCCGCCATGATCACGCAGTGATCGATCACCGTACCGGCACCAATGGTGGCACCCGATTCGATGGCCGAAGAAAGTACGCGCACTTTTTCCCCCAGAGTGACCGAGTCAGCAATCCAGTTCTTCCCAGAGATTTCCGGATGCGTCGTCATGGCGCGACGACCACTCAGGGCATCGAAATTTGCTTGTAAGTAGGACTCCGGCGTTCCCGTATCCAGCCAGTAGGAGTCGTCGGGCATGGCGTAGAGAGTCCCGCGTTCCACGAGCAGTGGAAAGGTCACCCGCTCGACGCTCACACGGGCGTTGGGCTCTATCGCGTCCAGCACCGAAGGTTCCATGATGTAGGTGCCGGCATTGATGTTGTTGGTCGGGGCTGATTCTCGTGATGGCTTTTCGATGAAGGTCCGAACGCGCCCGTCATCGTCCGTCGAGACAACACCAAATCGAGATGGATCCTCCACGGGATGCAAGGCAATGGTGGCCTCCGCCCCCCGAGCGCGGTGTAATTCCATGAGCTTCGTAATGTTCAAGTCCGTCAAAACGTCACCGTTGATAACGATAAAAGTTTCGTCAACTCCCGCGTGGAGTGCGGCAAAACGTATAGCGCCCGCGGTATCGAGCCGTTCTGGCTCCACCGCATACGACACCTTCAGCCCCACAATGCGGTTGTCGGGGTACTTCTCAAGGAAGCGTCCGGGCAGGTAACCCAGAGACAGAACGACATCGGTCACGCCGTGAAGAGCCAAGTTGGTCAGCACGCGCTCCAACATGGGTACACCCAATATCGGCAGCATTTGCTTCGGATCGACGTAGGTCAGCGGTCGTAAACGAGTACCTTCACCACCGACCAAGATGATTGCCTGCATGCTTAGCCAGCAGTGGTGCTGGTGGTGGCACTCGCTGCGGCCAACATCGCCTGCAAGGTTGCCGTGCTCGGTGCCGGCGGAGTAACGCCCTTTGGCTCGAAGCCGAAGGTCACTCGCATTTTGTTCATGCCGAAGTGCACCGACGACAACTTGGTTGTCGTGACCGGTACCACCGTCGCCAAGGTGTCCCAGTAGGCCACCACGGGGTAGGCCTTCTGGCCAGCGTATTTCGACCCAGCGGGGCAAAGCTCGCCCGCGGTGTGAGTGGCCAATGGCACAACGGACACGTATTTCGTCGCGGAGTTGGGCACGGAAAAGCGCGATGAGTTCAAGGTCAAGCTGGGGTATTGCTCGGCGAAGAGTGCCAAGGTTGAGCGAAGACCAGCCTGATCTGGCGAAAGTGGTTGGATTTTCACAATGTTCGTCGCCGACACCGTCATGGAACTTCCCACCGAACTTGGAGTGGGAGCGAAGGAAGCGGGTGTTTGTCCACACACGTCCATATTCAGCGCGGCGTAGTACGTGGTACCCACGGTCGGCTCAACGGCTGCGGCAACTGTGGTCGTGGTCGGGTGCTGGTATTCGTAACGTGAATACACGATGGAAGAAAGTCCAAGCACCATGATGATGCCCAGAACCCCGTAATAGTTCATCGGACGAGATTTGCGATAGGCCTTGCCACCGCCAGCCGAGCCGACGCGACTTACCCATTTACCAGTTGAGCTTTTTGCCACGAGCACACGCTACTAAAGAATTACCCGTTGAACCTCACGCGTAGGGGCGAAGGGACTCGAACCCTCACTGGAGGCGGTTTAAGCGCCCTGCCTCTGCCAATTGGGCTACGCCCCCATCGCGCGAGTACTCGCTACGGTACTCCGTTTGGAAGTAGTGGTGTGACGGCCCAAAATAATTGCGCTCCCCCATTAGGCTGAAGGGGTGAGAATCGTGCAGTCTCGCCGCACGGCGCATCTAGGGAGATTGACCCTTGTGGGATGCCTTATTCTCGGACTCCTTGGGGGATTCGAATCTGCTGCCCGTGGCGACTCCATTTCTGCGCTCACACAATCGATTAATCAGTTGTCGAACCAATTGGCTCTCGAGCAGCGGCAAAGTAATATTCTTTCGCAGAAATATGACGCCGCCACCGCGCAACTTTCTAACGTGCAAGCCGCCCTCAGCCGTCTCGCGGCTCAAGTAAAAGCCAAGCAGATCCAAATTGACGCCACGACGTCCCAACTCGTCAAGTCCGTGGTGTACACCTACGTCTTCGGCGTCCAAAATTCACCTCTCCTCGAGGTTTTTAATAAGAACGCCAACCAGAGTGATGCCCAAAACGTTTACGACTCGCTCGTTCTCGGCGATCTCCAGTCTCTATCGACCACCTATCGGCACCAAGAGCAATCCCTACAAGCAACGGTGGCTCTCGAGGCCGTGCAGCGCGACAAGGCCGCAGCGGCCGAACGACAGATTCAGTCACTCGTGGCACAACATGACAAAGCAGTGCGCTCGACCCAGGCTGCCCTAAATGTCATGAAGACGAAGTACCGAAATCAAGTAGTGGCCTACGAAATCAGCGTTGCGGTGGGGTGCGTCAAAGCGCACAACAATCCGTGCATCAATAGCGCCATTGCCGTCGCTGGGCAAGTCGGAGGAAACAGCGCGAGTAACCAAGTTATTAAGGCGGTCAATGCGGCAATGGCCGCCCTCGCCGTTTCCGTTTCCCAATCTTCCGCGTCGTCGGTTCAGGGACTCCGAGCGCTCAATGCCGCCAAGACGCAGCAGGGGCTGCCCTACATCTGGGGTGGCGAGACTGCGGGTCGAGGCTTCGATTGCTCCGGCCTGACCCAATGGGCATGGCGACAAGCGGGGTACTCGATTCCGCGCACGGCCGCCCAGCAGTACTACGGCATGGCGCACGTTCCGCTCAACAGCCTGCAACCCGGCGACCTTTTGTTCTACTTCAACCTTGACGGCGACCACCAAGTTGACCACGTTGTCATGTACGTCGGCCAATCAAACGGACAAAACTATGTCATTGCAGCTGCCCGGACTGGCACGCTCATTGGAATTCATCCCCTCTACACTTTCGGCCTTTACGGTGCCGGACGTCCATAGGGTGAAATACACGGTCATTATTCCGGCGCACAACGAGGCGGACCGCTTGGTCACCGGTGCGGCCCGACTCGCGCCGGTGCTACGCAGCATGGGCAGCGACCAGGTGGAGATCATTGTCATCGACGACGGTTCCCACGACGGCACGGGACCTCGCGCTGTACAGGCCTACGCAGAATTTCCCCATGTGCTCGTCGTACGGCAAGAAAATAATCGCGGAAAGGGTGCGGCGATTCGGCTTGGTTTCGCCCTCGCCACCGGCGACATGGTCTTTACCTGTGATGCGGACATGAGCATCGATCCACGCCACCTACCGGAGATGGCCGCGGCCCTGGGTGACGTCGACATCGCCGTTGGTTCACGCGACACCGACGGACACATTGTGTACGACAGCTGGTTGCGCACGTGGTCAGGCCGGCTCTTCAACGCCTTCGTGCGGTGGCGAATCGGAACTACGGTGCGCGATACGCAATGTGGTTGCAAAGCCTTTCGATTACCCGTTGCCCGAGCGCTGGGACTACTCGGCTTGCTGGATGGTTTTGCCTATGACGTCGAGATGTTGATGCTCGCGCAACGTCTCGGTTTCAGCGTGACGAGCGTGCCGGTCACCTGGGACGACGTCGCCGGATCCAGCGTGCACGTGGTGCGCGATGGTTTCGCCATGCTGGCCGATATCACGCAACTTCCATCACATTCCTACGAGGTTCCCAGCATCACCCTGCCCGCGGGAACAACGCAGTCCGACATCACCGACTGTGGGGTGGCGGCGCACATTGTCGGCCTCGTCGTGGCCGCGAATAGTTCATCCGAACGAGTGCTGCTGCCGCGCGATGCCGTCGTCGCGGCCATTGCGATGTCGACGAAGTTGCGGGGCAAATTAGGAGTGGTGCGATTGTCGGAATTGGTCGGCGCGCGCTGGTCGGTGGCCTAATTCAGACGCGGCAACAGCCACGTGGTGACGATCTCCGGAGCTCGCTGCTGCCATTCTTCCGCCGTGATGGCGTACCTCGCGTGGTCCTCCCACGCACCGTCGATTTCCAAATAACGTTCGGCGACCCCTTCGAAGCGCAGCCCCAATTTTTCAACGACACGACGCGACGCTGAATTTCGGGGGATGATATTGATCTCGACTCGATGTAACCGAAGCGATTCGAAGGCGTATTGAAGGGCCACCACCACCGCCTCGGGCATCAGACCTTGACCAGCTACCGCCTCGTCGATCCAGTAGCCGATGAAAGCGCTCTGGAGCGGGCCACGGCTAATGGACGAAATGGTGAGTTCGCCGACAAAACGCTGTTCGGTAAATATTCCGAATCCGAATCCGCTGCCCAATTGACGCTCGCGATCACGCACGCCACAACGGTGGGCAAAACTCCGTCGGTCATCCGGGAGCTGTGCTCCCTTTGCCGCGCGGGGCTCCCACTTCAGCAGCCAGTCGCGACAGCGACTACGCACCTCGAACCAGCCGGAATAGTCCGCTTCGACGAGAGTGCGCAAATTAATACGTCGGCCGTGGAGAACGAGCGAGCTGGAAGTACTCCGCATACTCATCTGCTCTCCTTTCGTCCACGTCACCTTATTGGCTTTCTCTCGACACGAGCGTGGCCGCAAGTCCATCGAGAATGTCGTTCTCCGAACTCACAATCACGGCACTTTCAAAGAAATCCATTATCTCTTCCAACACGACCAGCCCACCGACAATTACGTCGTGGCGGCCCCTTGTCATGCCGGGGTGACGAAGTCGCGCTTCGGGCTCCTCGAGCGCCAAGCGATGCAGCCACTGGCCAACGACCTCGCGCGAGAGCGATCGGTGATGAACGAGGTCGCGCTGGTACTGCGTCACACCCACGTCGAGCTGTGCGAGGGTCGCCACGGTACCAGCGACTCCTACCAGACGGCACTTTCCCACTAGTAATGACCACTGCGGTGAGCTCGCCACAAAACGTTCAATTTCACTCGCGACCATACCTCGGGCATCGAGGAGGGCGGCGCTGGAAATCGCCCCCTGACCGAGAGTCCGCTCGGTAATGCGCACACATCCCAACTGCATAGAGAAGCCCAGAAAATCATCTCCGATGCGTGTAGCTACTTCCGTTGAACCCCCGCCAATATCAATTACTACCGTGGGAACATTCATCGTGAGCCCGGCAGTGGCTCCGCGAAACGTCAGTTCGGCTTCTTCCAGCCCCGAAAGGGTCGCAACCTCGGCTCCCGTGATGTCGGCAGCCTGCGACAAAAATACCGATCCGTTCACCGCGTCGCGTACTGCCGACGTGGCGACAAGCGCACTGCGTTCCACTCCCAGCTCGTCCGCCATTATTCGAAATTCTTGGAGGGCCGTTGTGCAACGTTGGATAGCCTCGCCGGCCAAACGGCCGGTGACGTCAACGCCTTGGCCCAAACGAGTGATGCGCATCTCACGACGAAGAGTTATTCCCTGCTCGTCGCATACGAGGATTCGGGTCGAATTTGAGCCGCAGTCGTATGCTGCCACTCTCACGTTGCGACCAAGATCATGGGCGGAACGTGGATTTCCGAGACCACCAAAGCGCCAACCGCATCGTCGTGGCCCGCAAGATAATTTGCCACGTGGGCGTGCAGGCACTTCAATCCCCGTCGGGTTCCACCCACCCCACCCGACGGCTGTGGGCCTTCGTGGAGACTCACCGCGGAGCGGCGGCGTGCGGCGTATCGATCGTGAATCGCCTCAATTTCTTCGGGGCTGATGAGCAACTCGTAGCGATGGACACCACCCGTACTTTCCAGCACGCTGATCTGATCGGTCACCTCGGGGTCCACCAACCAATACAAAGTCGGCATGGGTGTTCCGTCACGTAGGTGGGGTTCGTTCTCAATCACCATGGGTTCGCCAGTGAGTCGGCGCACCACTACACGAAAACGTCCTGCCATCGGCCGCCCTACTAATTGCGCCACCTCGGCTTCGTCCAGCGGTGAGGCAGAATACTCAATCAACGCCAGAACTCAAGAGTGTGAACGACTCGGGACCACAATGATGATCCATTCGTGCGCGACGTGGTGAGCGAGGTCGCGCCCGACATCGCCGTGGCCAGCGGATTCACGATGGGCTGGTTGCCCGGGTCGCCGTTACCCAACTCGGTGCCTTGCTGATTCGTAGGAACGATCTGAATCAAGCTGTCACCCTGCGGAACTAACTGGTACTGCTCGCGTGCCAAGAGGGCCATTTGCTCCGGGGTGCTCACGGCCTTGGTTTCGGCAATCAGGGTTTGTTGCGCCATACGCATGGCATTGATTTGCTGCGTGGCGTTGGCGATTTCCGAGTTCTGGTGGAGGATGGTGGTCGCCGGGAAGGAGAAGGTCAGCACGGCGAGCGACACAACACTGACGAGCGGGACCAGCATCGTGTCGTTGTTCCAATGGAACGGAAATTTACTGTATGTGGCCATTTGCAGCTCCCGACAAAGCACGTCCACCTAAGAATGTAGCCCGTTCGCCGAGCTCTTCTTCTATTCGAAGTAACTGATTGTATTTTGCCACCCGATCGCTACGCGCTGGTGCACCGGTCTTGATTTGTCCTGCGTTGGTGGCCACCGCGAGATCAGCGATGGTCACATCCTCGGTTTCGCCCGATCGATGGGAAATCACCGCGCTGTAGCCAGCCTTTCGGGCCAGATCGATGGCGTCGAAAGTCTCCGACAAGGTGCCGATTTGATTCAACTTGATCAAAATTGAATTAGCCACGTGGTCGGTGATCCCCCGCTGCAAAATTGCCACGTTGGTGACGAAAAGATCGTCGCCCACCAATTGAATTTGGTCTCCTACACGCTGCGTGAGAAGGGCCCATCCATCCCAGTCGTCCTCGGCCATTCCGTCTTCAATCGACACGATGGGATATTTTTCGCAGAGTTCGGCCCAGTAGTCCACGAGACCAGCGGAGCTCAAGGTACGCCCTTCACCGTCAAGGTGATACGCACCGTCTCGATAAATCTCGCTGGTGGCGGGATCCAAGGCAATGGCAATATCGCGTCCGGGAGTTTTCCCCGTGCGCTCAATGGCTTCCATCAACACTTTCACCGCCGTCTCGTTATCCGGCAGGTTGGGCGCGAAACCACCTTCGTCGCCCACCGCGGTGGCTAAACCACGCTCGTCCAATACTTTCTTCAAGGCGTGATAGCCCTCAGTTCCCCAACGGAGGGCTTCGGAGAAGCTCGACGCGCCCACGGGCATCAACATGAATTCTTGGAAGTCAATGGAATTTTTGGCGTGGGCACCGCCGTTGATGACGTTCAGCATGGGGACCGGAAGCGTGGTTGCGTTAACTCCTCCTAGCGACACGTAGAGAGACAATCCGCTCTCCACCGCCGCCGCCTTCGCTACCGCCAATGACACCGCCAGAAGGGCATTCGCACCTAAGCGTGACTTATTCTCAGTGCCATCGAGATCGATGAGGGCCTGGTCGAGGCCACGCTGATCGTTTGCATCCCAGCCCAGAACCCGTGAACGAATTTCTCCGTTGACGTGAGCGACGGCGTTACTCACGCCCTTACCCATCCACGCGCTGCCACCATCACGGAGTTCCACGGCTTCACGGGCCCCGGTCGATGCGCCAGAGGGAGATGCGGCGCGGCCGCGGGCACCCGACGAGAGAGTGACGTCGGCCTCGACGGTAGGGTTTCCCCGAGAGTCCAAGATCATCCGTCCGACAACCTGCGTGATGGTACTCATGAGCGCCTCCTGCGACGAAAAACTACCCCTTACGCTACCCGTTCGCCTCTGGCGGAGTGGCGGAGAGCCCCTCACGGGACCGAATCTCATCACGAAGGCGTAGCGCTTGGTGTCGCAAAGCCGCTTCGAGGTCAACTCCCGCCTCGCGCGCACTATCGCTCACCACGGCCAGTAATTCTCCCCACGCCATCGACGACTCGGCGTCTACGACGGCGTCCGCCGCCACATCGTCGGGAAGCGACAGTCCCTTCAACACCGAGATGGCACGAGAGCGAAGAAGCTCTCCTTGCGCGGGTGCGCCGTCCATCATGTGCGCCTTGCGCCGCAATTTGGCGTACAGGGTCAACGCGGGCAGCTGGGTGGCGATTCCGTCGGTCACGCTCTCACGCTGCTTCTCGTCTCGCTTGAGAACTTCCCAACGTGCGGCCACATCATCGGAATCGGTGACGTCGACATCGCCGAAGACATGCGGGTGGCGATAAACCAACTTGTCCCGCACTCGGTCGGCAATGGAAGCGAGGTGGAAACGGCCGTCTTCTCGACCGAGTTCGGCGTGGAAGACGATTTGGAAGAGCAGGTCGCCGAGCTCTTCTTCCACGTGAGCGGCCGCGTCCGGGGAGTCGTGGTCGACGTAATAGTCCAGCGCGTCGAGAGCCTCGTAGGCCTCTTCAATGAGGTGGCGCGTCAAGGACGCGTGCGTTTGCTCTTGATCCCAGAGGCACTCCCGACGCAAGGTTTCCATCAACTCTGCCAGGTCGTCCATCGCCACACCGGGGGTGCGTACTTCGTTAATCCACACCGACGTGAGGTGATCGGCTTCTTCGAAACTTCCTAGTCGTTCCGCAGGGAGATCAACAATTTTCTCGTCCGGTAGGCCCACGTGGTGGAGCACCTGCACCAGAGTTCCCCGAGGAATACGATCACTCAGAAGAGACATCACCGCGGCGGAAAAGGTCTGGAGAACCAGAATGGGTCCTGGACCTCGGATGGAGGGACTGTCCCCGAGGGCGTCTTCAATGCGCAGCCCCACGGACATGGGATCACGCCCCAAGGCGCAGAGGACAGCTTCAATGACGGAAATGGCGGGTTCGAGCGAGACCTCGACGTCGCTTCGTGCCCGCAATATTTCGACACTGCGCTCTGCCACTACGGGCGAGCCGGGCACGACGTATACGACGGGGTCATCCGACCCCTGCGCCAAGGAGACCAGATTCTCCGCGATGGCCTGATACACCTCATCAAAGGATTCGCCGGCCTCGTACAGGTGGTCGTAGCTCTCGACATCACCGAAAGCCGCCACCGCGGGGTGTCGTGCCGTGCGAAATCGCACCGTAGGTGCGGTACTAATGAGATCTCGCGTTCGCTCGGTGAGGTAGGCCTCATCACCGGGACCGAGGCCGACGACGACGATCCGTGCGGGGCTCATCTATTCGGCAGATCCCAAAGGTGCCGGTACCAAGGTGGCTGCAGGGCTCGTCGGAGGGAACACGCCCATCACTCCGTTGCTGTCACCCCACATACCCAAGGAACTATCGAGTTCTACCCGAGCGCTTTTTATCAGGGCGCTCAGAGTTCCCTGACCCACCGATTCATTATGGGTAGAAATATCGTTCGCCACTTGTGCTTTTGATTGAGCAAAAGTCGCCTGCGTCGCGGAAGTCAAGATGAAATACACCGCTACTTGCGTAGTGCCGCTGGTGGCAGACACGGGATTGCCGAAGCGCCCCGGAGTGGTTCCCGCCACGGCGGATCGGGCGCTGGCGTAATACGGCGAACTGGGGCCGAAGCATCCGAGAGAGCCCCCCGTTGCCGCGTTGGGGGTGATGGAATACTGGCGAATTGCCGCCGCGGGACTTTCGCCGGACGCTACCGCATTTTGGAAACTGGATTGATTGGCCAGTGGTACCACCGCGTCGCTCACGCAGAGTATTTGATACTGCGTCGCGTTGGCTTGATAAAAGGCCAGCAAGTTAGCCGCGGTGGGATTGACCGAAGTCGTGGAGTAATTCGATATCGCCATACTGGCGGCGTGCGCGACCACCAGTTCTTCTTGAAGTCTCTGCGGCAAACTCCCTATCGCCACCGCCGCGGTGTCGGGACAGGTCCTCCCCGTTTTAGAAACGGTGGATGTTAAGGAGGCTTCTAAAGATGTCGCCGCGTCGGCGTATTGGGCCTTCGTCATCTGGAAGCCGAAGTGTGCTTCGTAGTTTTCAATGGTGTAGGACTGAATAATGAAATTAGTCCAGCTGGCCACGGCCGCCGTGCTGGGAGCGTTGGGATTCAGCGACGACGTCACGGGGACTTGGTACAGGGCGGCGAAGTAACACGAGAACGACGGCGATTGTTGGATTGCCGCCACGTCACGGAGAATTTGTGCGCGGTGCGCGGAGTGTCCGTTCACGGTCACGGCAGCGGATCCCGTCGCGCTCCCGAACCACGCACCGGCGGCCAAAGTAAGAATAAGAGCAAGGGGTAGAAAGACGCGGCGCATGGAAGTCATGTTAGTAAGGACTGTCTCGCCAACGGGCTACGTACGAAGAAACTTGATCACGTCACTCAAATCGCGGGCGTGAGCGCCCGGTGACATTTCGAGTCGTAATTGGTGCGAGGCATCGGTATACGTCACGTCGTCGAAGTTCTTTCGGCACCAAAGTTGCTGTGCTTCGCTCAGCGTGACGGGTGATAGTCGCCCCCACGGGCGCGATCGAATACCTGCTTTGGCGGGCAAAATTGCCGCTTCGGTGATACCCATTCCTAGACACTCCACCCGGAGTTCGCATACGGCCAAAAGGCCTTCGGCCTCTGCCGGCACGGCGCCATAGCGGTCGAGCCATTCATCGCGGATATCCGTAAGTTGCTCGTGCGTCGTGACCAGGGAAAGACGCCGATAAGCCTCGAGCCGATCGTCATCGGCTGGCATATAGGTCACCGGAATACTCGCGTCACCGCTGATATCAATGGACACTGCGTTCGGGACGACCACCACCTCGCCCTTGGCTTCGGCCACCGCTTCGGCGACGAGCTGCATATAGAGGTCGTACCCCACCGCCGCCACGGGACCCGATTGATGATGACCCAGTAAGTTTCCCGCGCCACGAATTTCGAGGTCCCTCATGGCAATTTTAAAACCAGCACCGAGTGCCGTATTGTCACCAATGGTGCGCAGGCGCTCAAAGGCGGTTTCCGTTAAAACGTGATCGGCAGGGTGGAAAAGATAGGCGTAGGCCCTCGCTCCGCCACGGCCGACCCGGCCACGTAATTGATGCAATTGACCCAGCCCTAGGCGGTCCGCTCGATCCACAATCAAAGTGTTCACGCTCGGCATATCGATACCGGATTCCACGATGGTGGTGCAGATTAAGACATCGTACTTTCGCTCCCAGAAGTCCACCACCACTCGCTCCAAGGTTCCTTCGTCCATTTGACCGTGAGCGACAGCGACGCGCGCTTCGGGAACGAGCTGACGGATCCGCTCGGCCACCAGGTCGATGTCGGCCACGCGATTGTGAACAAAGAAAGCCTGACCTTCACGCAGGAGTTCTCGACGCAGGGCCTCCACGACGGCGGCTTCGTTGTATTCGCCAACGTAGGTGAGAATTGGTCGCCGTTCTGCCGGAGGAGTTTGCACCATCGACAGTTCGCGAATACCGACGAAGGCCATTTCCAGGGTGCGCGGAATGGGGCTTGCGCTCAGGGTGAGAACGTCCACCCCTACCGCCCTCTTCTTAATTGCTTCTTTGTGATCCACGCCGAAACGTTGTTCTTCGTCAACCACTAATAGTCCCAGGTCCTTGAAAGTGATGTTGGCGTCGAGGAGCCGATGCGTTCCCACCACCACGTCGACGGAGCCATCCTTTAAACCGGCCAAAGTTTTTTTGGTTTCCTTCTCGTCCACGAAACGACTGAGCATGGCCACCCGCACGGGGAAGCCAGAGAACCTCTCCAACAGAGTGGCCAGGTGCTGGCTGGCCAAGAGGGTCGTGGGAACGAGGAAAGCCGCCTGTTTATTGTCCTGCACCGCTTTGAAAATCGCGCGGACGGCAATTTCGGTTTTGCCGAACCCCACGTCGGCGCAGACCAATCGATCCATCGGCTTCGGCGACTCCATGTCGGACTTCACCTCTTCGATGGCGCGTTCCTGGTCCACGGTAAGGGCGTAGGGAAAGAGAGACTCCATGTCGAATTGCCAGGGGGTGTCTGGACTAAAGGCGTGACCCGTCACCGCAATGCGCTCTCGATAAAGATCCACCAAATCTTGCGCCACCAGCATGGCCGCCACACGAGCTTTAGCCCGCGTTTTTTGCCACTGCTCGGAACCCATGCGGGCCAAAGTCGGGGCGTCTCCCCCACTGTAGGGAGTGAGCGCATCAATTTGGTTGCTGGGCCAATAACTGCGACCATCTTTAAATTCCAAAATGAGATAGTCCCGCAGAGCACCATTCATTTCGCGCGAGGTGGATCCGGCGTAACGCGCTACCCCGTGTTGACGGTGCACCACGTAGCTCCCCACGCTCAGGCCATCGAAGAACCCCGCCACGTTGCGCGCACGACTTCGCGGAGCTCGGTGGACGCTGCGACGACCCGACACGTCCGTGTCGCTCCATACCGTGAACTCCCCGTCGGGTGAGACAAATCCCTGCGGGAGACCGCCCACGACCACGCACATTTTCACCTCACCCACGTCATCGGGATCGTCCGAGACCTCCAGGCCACGCGAGCGCAGGGCTTCGATGAGATAGTTCGCCGTCTGCGTCGAAGTGGTAACGATGACCCCTCGCTGCGATGGCGACCACGTGGCGGCAATGTCCGCTACCCGAGTGACGTCGCCCGCTAGCGGAGGTGGCGAAGTAAATTCCACCAAGGGTGAACTGGCGTGATGGGGCGCACCGGACAGTGACAGCTTCCAGAGCGACGGTAAATCCTCCACGTCGCGTTGCCAGAAAAAGAGGGGAATGTCATCAGTGGCTCCCCAGGTCGCCCCCACGGCCCTCGCAAGGTCGCCTTCTTCGCGAAGAATCTCGCGCGCGCGCTCGTGTACCCGTTCACCGTCGACGACCATCACGAATGGGGTCTCGGGGAAATCGTCGATGACGCTGCGCCCTTCGGTGGCAAACCACGGCAGCCACGCTTCCATGCCGTCAAAAACTTCGCCGTCAGCCAATCGCTGGAAAATGTCACGGCCCCAGGGTTGCGAGTCCGCCAGCGTGGTGGCCCGTCTCCGCTGGGCGTCGTCCAAAGCCCATTCGCGGGCAGCAAATACTTCAATGCGGTCCACGTCGCGGAGGGAGCGCTGATTCGCCACGTCAAAAATCGTCAGACGCTCCACTTCGTCACCGAACAGATCGATGCGGACGGGCTCGTCCATCTGCGAGGGCCAGAGATCAACAATCCCTCCACGCACTGCGAACTCGCCGCGGTGTTCGACGGTCGGCTCGCGGCGATAGCCGAGAGTCACGAGTCGCAGCAACAACTCGTCTCTGTCAATCTCGCCCCCTCGTTCGACTGCGACCGGGGCGGCGACAGCGCCCACGGGAGTCACCTGGGTCACGGCGTGGACGGAGGCCACGACGATCAACGGAGCGCGGCCCTGCGTAATGCGCCATCGCAATTCGCTGCGCCGGCCCATCACCGAAATATCGGGACTGACACGTTCCAGCGAGTGAATATCCCAGGCCGGCCAGACCCCCACCTCGTCACCCAGAAAAGCTTCCAGCGCCAAAGCGAGTTGCTCGGCTTCCGAGGAGGTGGAGGTAATGATCACGCTGCGGTCGTGGCCGCGTGCCACGATTGCCGCGACCATGGCCGCAGCAAAATGGGGAACCACAATTTCACCGTGGCCACTCAGTGAAGGCCAACTCGTGGCGACTCGCTCACAGAGCGGAGCGAGAACCCCCTTAGTCACGAGACATGGCGTTGATGCGGCGCTGAGCGGCTTCCACGCTGGTTTCGTTGAGAAAGATATCGAGCGCATCACTCGCGTCGGCCACCATTTGTTCGTACGTTGCGCGACGCGCACCAGTCATTTTGGATAAGACCCAGGAGGCGCCCTGTTCTTTCGTGGGGGGTTTGCCGACGCCGATACGCAGTCGGAGGAAATCTTGGGTTCCGGTCGATCCGGCGATGGACTTTAAACCGTTATGCCCCGCGAGACCGCCTCCCACCTTCAGTTGCAGGCGCCCCGGCTCGAGGTCCAGTTCGTCATGGGCGATCACCACTCGGTCCATCCCTGCAAGGGACACGCGCTCGAGGAGTGGGTTCATGGCCGCGCCGGATTCGTTCATGTAGGTGGTGGGAACTGCCAAGGTGACCCGACCAATTGGGGTGGTGATGGTGGCGGTGGCACAACGTTGCCGGCTTTCCACCTTCAGTTGCGCTCCGTGAGCCTGGGCTAAGCGACGAACCGCATCTCCACCGACGTTGTGACGCGAACCTTCGTATTCACTGCCGGGGTTCGCGAGACCCACGATGAGAAAATCGCTGGGTGCGCCGCGCCGATCACTTGAGCGACGGGGACGCCGAAGCGCCACGTTGAACTATTCCGGGGCGCCGGGCGCCTTGGCCGTGGTCGCCGCGCGTCCCGCGCGAGTCGTCACGACCGACAAAGCGTGATCCTGAGCAGCTTGGACACCGGCCGGCAGAAGAACGTCTTCAATACGAATGGCGTCACCGGGCGTCAGGTGCGATACGTCAACGTCAATGTGCGTCGGAATCTGGTCGGGGCGAGCAATCAAAAGGATCGAGAACAACTGCTGGTCAACTTCCCAGTCAGCGTGACGGACTTCGACGGCGTCACCGATCATGTGCAGGGCAACTTCCACCGTGACGCCCTTGTTGGGGTCAACGACCTGAAAGTCGATGTGCGCGACGGTGCCACGAACGGGGTGGCGCTGAATTTCACGCGCCATGACCGTGAAGACCGCTCCGTCAGCATCGAGGGTGATCAGGGTGTTGAGACCTTGGTCACCGGACACGGCGGTACGGAATTCCTTGGCGTTCACCGCAACGGGCAGGGGCTGTACGCCTTCGCCGTAGACCACGGCCGGGATGTGTCCCTCGCGACGCAGACGACGCATGGGGGCACTGCCGATTTCACGATTGGTTTTGGCGCTCAGAGTGGCCTGCGACATGGGTAATTCTCCTCAGTAAATGTGACGCACCGCGGGTGGCGCACAGGAGAACCAGTCTAGCCGAAGGAGAGAAGGACTCCCGGAGGCGCTAGAGAAGGTTCTCTCCGTTGAAGATTTCCGAGACCGACGAGTCGTCGAAAATGGCCGCGATGGCATTGGCAATGATGGGGGCCACACTAAGAATCTCCAGCTTTTCGAATCGGCGACTCGGCGAGATGGGAATGGTGTCGGTCACGATGACCCGGCTGACGGGCGCATTTTGGAGGCGTTCCGTGGCCGGATCGGAGAAGACGGCATGGGTCGCCATGACCCAAATCTCCGCCGCCCCTCGCGACTTGAGCAGATCGCACGCAGCCACGATGGTGCCGGCGGTGTCAATCATGTCGTCAATGACCACGCAGTGGCGTCCCTCAACGTCACCCACGATGTGGCGGGCTTCGGAGACGTTCATTTGACCACGCGGTCGTGTCTTGTGCACCAGCGCTAGGTCGCAACCAAGGTGTTGGCTGTAGCGTTCGGCTACTTTCACCCGTCCCGCGTCCGGTGCGACCACCACCAATTCATGCGGATCGGTGTTCTTCTTGAGATATTCCTCCAGCACGGGGGCCGCCACCAAATGGTCCACCGGGACGTCGAAGAAGCCTTGAATTTGACCCGAGTGAAAGTCCACGCTCAACACGCGATCGACGCCCGCGGTCTGCATGATGTCGGCGAGCAATTTAGCCGTGATGGGCTCACGTCCGGCCGACTTACGGTCTTGACGTGCGTATCCGTAATTCGGGATCACCGCGGTAATGCGCTTGGCGGAGGCGCGCTTGGCGGCGTCAATCATGATGAGTTGCTCCATCACGGTGTCGTTGACGGGGCGACAATGTGTCTGCACGATAAAGACATCACTCCCGCGGATGGAATCATCAAATCGACAGTGAATCTCACCATTCGCAAATTCGCGCAAGTTGGGCTCGGTTAATACCAGACCGAGCTGCGTAGCAATGGCGGCGGCAAGTTCGGGGTGCGAACGACCTGAACTAATAACGAGGCGACGTTTTGAAAGGGATTCCACATCCATGAGCGTACCCTGCTCCCTGCACAAAATATTGCTGGCTCGCGCGCCCTAGGTCAATTGTTCGCCGGGAGCGAGATGACCACGCGCGACCACACTGCTTCCCGGTGCGATGCGGAGCAGCGCGCCCCACGACCCCTCCACCCGAGCTCGCGCGCCCACCAGTGAATCTCGGAGATTTACGTCCGGGCCCAACAGGGCCCCCTGACCGATTTGGCAATTCCCTTGCAGAATCGTGCGAGCTCCCACCACCACGCCCGCAGCTACTTCCACGGCATCATCAATGACAACCGTGCTGGCGTCACGAAAAGTTACGCCGCGAGCGGACCAGTCATTCAGTGTCCGCCGGCGGGCAATCTCACGCACGGCGGCCAATTGTTCGCGTGTATTAACCCCGAGAACTTCATCCGTATCGTTAATGGGCATACCTTCGACTCCGCACCCAGCCTCGCGGAGAATTGCCACCACGTCCGTCAGGTAGTACTCGCCTTGGGCGTTATTCCGACCGAGTTTTTCAAGGGCTTCGCGGAGCACGCTCGCGCGCACAATCATCACCGAGGTGTTGATTTCGCGAATCTCGCGTTGCTCCTCCGACGCATCACGTTCCTCCACGATCGCCGTCACGTCACCCAGGGAATCACGAATGATGCGGCCATATCCGGTCGCCTGATCCAAGGTGGCCGTCAGAAGGGTCAGCGCGGCACCCGACGTTCGGTGATGATCCACGAGTCGGCGCAGTGAGTCAGCTCGCAACAAGGGGCAATCTCCCGGGACAATTAGTACGTCACCGTCACTCGCACCGAGCACTGTGGCCACTTCGTCCATCGCGACGAGCACGGCGTGCCCCGTCCCGAGCTGGTCGTATTGAGTGGCGAAGTGAAGGTCAACTCTCGAAGGAAGTGTTTCACGAACCGAACGCTCGACCCATGCCGCTTGATGTCCCACCACCAGCACCCGACCCGTGACCGCGTCAAACTCGGTGGCCGCTACTACCCGAACGATCATGGGCGTTCCGTTCACCAGATGCAGAGGCTTGGGACGCAGGGAGTCCATTCGGGTTCCTTCGCCCGCCGCCAAAATCACGGCGCAGATGGGTCTATTCACCCCACCATCTCTATCAGTTGGACCTACCATGAATGAGGTGGAGCCCATTGCGTACGACGAATTCAGTTTCTTACCGGACAACATTTCCGAGTGGAATCTCACCGTCGCGATCCCAACGGTCACCCGTAAACGCTTCCGCGTGGCAGAGGGTATCGAGTTAAGTGCTCTGATTTGGGGGGACCGCGCACCAGAGCTCGCCCTCCTTCACGGAGGCGGGCAGAACGCCCACACCTTCGACACCGTGGCCCTCGCCCTCGAACGACCACTCATCTGCGTGGACTTACCCGGTCACGGACACAGCGACGGCGGACCCTACGGCTCCGCGGCCATTTCCTCTCACGCCGATCTGGTGGCCACGGTGCTCGCCGCGAGCTGTGACGGTCCTGTTCCCCTCATCGGAATGTCCCTCGGGGGCCTGACCTCGATTCTCATTGCCGATCGTTACCCCGCCCTCGTCTCGCAATTGATTTTGATCGACATCACCCCGGGTGTTACGGGTTCCAAGGTCAAACACATCACCGATTTCGTCAACGGCCCGCAGTCCTTTCCCGATTTTGATGAATTACTCCAACGCACGATCGCCTTTAATCCCACGCGGAGCGTTTCCTCACTTCGTCGAGGAATTCTTCACAACGCCGTCCAGCAAGCCGACGGGAGTTGGGTGTGGCGACACCAACGTCACCGCGACGCCCCGGCGCTCGAGACGCCCCCCACCGAAAATCTCTGGGACGTCCTAGAACGATTGACCCTGCCCCTCACCTTGATTCGCGGGATGGCGTCGGGCTCGGTGGTTGATGACAGCGACGAGGTGGAGTTACGTCGCCGTTGCCCCCAGGTGGTCGTTCACCACGTTGCGGGCGCGGGACACTCCGTGCAAGGCGATGCTCCCGTCGAACTGGCGCGATTGCTTGCGCAGCACTGCGATGAGTAATGGCTGGCCGGGGAGGGCTCGAACCTCCAACATACGGATTCAAAGTCCGTTGTTCTGCCAATTGAACTACCGGCCATCGCTGTCTGTCACAATCTTCTCAGATTCTTACGAAGCTTCGAAAATGTATTCATCCTGCCTTGCCACACTAGAGCCCACGACAACCCCGAAAGTTCCAGGCTTCCTATGAGCACTGCCCCCCACGCCACCATTGCCCTCGTCGAGGACGACGACGCCATTCGCACCGCCTTGACGCGAGCGCTCAAACTCAACGGCTACCTCGTCGAAGCCTTTGCCGACGGCACCAGTGCCTTGAGCGCCATTGGCCTTCGCTCACCCGACGCCCTGATACTCGATCTCCAGCTTCCGGATATTGACGGTCTGGAAATTACCCGACGGATTCGCGCGGCGGGTGATAGCACTCCCATTTTGATTTTGACCGCGCGTAACGCCGTTAATGACCGCGTGGCCGGTCTGGATGCCGGAGCCGATGACTACTTAGTTAAACCCTTCAACCTCGAAGAGCTCGCCGCGCGCCTGCGCGCACTCTTGCGCCGGACAAGTAGCCACGACGACGACTCCGCCACGCTACGTTTCGACGATCTGATCCTCAATCGCTCCACTCGCGACGTGGAGCGCAGTGGACGCGCAATTCACTTGACGCGGATTGAATTCGAGCTGCTCGAACTCTTCCTGCAGCACCCTCGCCAAGTTCTCACCCGCGAACAACTCCTCGACCTGGTCTGGGGTTACAACTTCGATTCCGGCACTAATTCCCTCGCGGTGTACGTGGGCTACCTCCGGCACAAGCTCGAAGAGGGCGGAGAATCCCGCTTGCTGCACACCGTTCGCGGCGTGGGTTACGCCCTGCGCAACTCGTGACCTTTCAACGCCGTATCATCGCCGCCATCGCCTCGGTGGTGGTCATCAGCGTTCTCGCCGTCTGCGCTTTGGCGGAATATAACGCCCGAAGTGCGGTCGTTCAATCGGCGGACCATTCGCTCGTCACCGCGGCGCGCGTCAATGGTTCCGAACCCTTCGGAGAAGAATCACCAATAACCGGTGTCTTCCTCCAACTAGTGATGGCTGACGGAACATCCATTCCCACCAAGGGGCTTCCCGTCGACGCCGTCATGCGGGCCCACGCATCCTCTCGAATGCCCGAACTGATCCGCACCATCCACTTTCGGGCACAAACTTTTCGACAACTGCTCATTTCGCTCCCCGTGAACACCAGGATTGAATGCCCAAACGAATCACGCGTGATCTGCGTTACCGAGATGCCTTCCGTTCAGGTATTCAGCTTGAACATTTCCGGCCAGCAAGAACAAATCGCCGATCTGAATAGAAACCTGATTGTGGTCTTCGTCGTCATGCTCGCGGTTGGCTTGGCGCTCGCCGTCGGAGCTGCGCGGACGGCCGTCCGTCCCTTAGTCCGGGTCACCGCCGATATCGAAAGCATTGACCGTCGCAAGAATTTCTCCCTACGTTTGGAAGAAGGGGGGCTCGACGAAATCGGCCGGCTCCGCAGGACCTTCAATTCTTTATTGTCGACGGTCGAGGAATCCCAAGTTCTCCAGCAACAATTAGTGATGGACGCCAGCCACGAATTACGCACCCCTTTGACGTCCTTGCGCATGAACGCGGAACTTCTCCAGCGCAGCGATCTCGACTCTGAGGAAGTGCACCAAATTACTGACGACGTGGTGAGTCAGGTTGATGAGCTCACTTCGCTTACCCGTGACCTCGTGGAGCTGGCTCGCGGCGAACAATCGCAAGGGGATATCGAGCAACTTCGACTCGACGAAATTGTCGCCGAATGCGCCTTAACGGCAAACACGCACGCCCGTGTACGCAATATTTCGCTTACCACGGACCTCCATCCGCTCGCCCTCGATGGGCGTCACGACCGTTGGGAGCGCGCCATCAGTAATCTCATCAACAACGCGATTAAGTTCACTCCCGCCGGTGGTCAGGTACGAATTTCGACTGATTCCTCGCGACTCATCGTCGAGGACAGCGGGTCGGGCGTCATCCCCGCCGAGCGCGAATTCGTGTTCGAACGCTTTTGGCGCTCGCCGTCATCGCGCTCACAACCCGGCTCGGGACTCGGACTGGCGATTGTGGCGCAAGTGGTCGCCGAGCATGATTGCACCATTGCGGTGAGCGCCAGCCACGATTTCGGTGGAGCGGCATTCATCGTTACTCTCCCTGACGCCGTGGGTGCCCACCACCCCGTCTGACCCAGAAATAGCCAGAAGTGGCGACGGCGCTGCCCGACCTAGTAGCGTCATCTAAGCCATGGGATCCTTAATTAAGAAGCGCCGTAAGCGCATGCGTAAAAAGAAGCACAAGAAGATGCTGAAGCGAACTCGCTGGCAGCGTCGCGCCGCCGGTAAATAAGCACTCTCAGCGTCGCTTCGGCACGCTCGTGACTTCCACCATTACCGCTGGTCCTACGGGACTATCAATCTGTTGACGCGCCGGCGTCGAGTTCAGCCAACCTTCAACGAAAACGGTCGAACCCGAACCACAGAGTTCGACATCTCTGCCCGTCTCGCTCGCCCACCAGCTTCTTAGTTCTCCGAGCCGAGGCTCCACCGCCACCGCCGCCGGAGCCAGATGGTTCCGACCCGAGGCCCAGTTTCCCTGCGCCCGTAGTTCGTCGTAGGCCCGGTAACAGTCAGCCGTGGAGATGGCGAAGGAAGGAATCAGCAGAGTTAGTTTTCTCTCCACGTAGGGGAGTTCTACGAGTTCGTCACCGATGCCGGATACCTCCGCCCGTCCGCCATGGAGGCAGAAGGGCACGTCGGCGCCGAGGGTCACCGCGAGCGCCACATCCGTCACGCCCGCCCAGTGGAGAATGGCAGCCGCATCCGACGAGCCACCCCCGAGTCCACCGCCCGCAGGAATGTTCTTCTCGACGTCCACATGGGCGCGGCGGCCCGCCAACCGCAGGGCGCGCGAAATGAGATTGTCGTCGCCGGTGCTCATCGCTTCGGTAGACGCTCGGGAGGTGCTCAGGATTTCCAGCCCCTCCCCCTCGGATACTTCGATGAGGTCATAGAAATCCACGCTCATCATCTCACTACGCAGTAAGTGATACCCGTCATCGCGTCGACCAGTGATCTCCAGATTCCAGGTGACCTTGGCGGGAGCCAGCAGGCGCATTAGCGAGCCTCGGCCAATCGGGCGAACTCCTCGAGTGTGAGCTCTTCGGGGCGACGGGTGGGATCCACCCCTGAGGTTTCGAAGGTCTCCGCCGTGGCCCAACTCACCAGGGAGCGACGCAGCATTTTTCTCCGCTGTGCGAACGCCATGCGGATGACCTCAAACAGTCGCTCCTCGCTGACCCGCGCGGGGTCGATGGCCACGGTGGGGCGACGTGTAATGGAGACCAACGCAGAGTCCACTTTGGGGCGAGGCAGGAAGACGGACGGGGGAACTTTGCCCACGATGCGTGCGTCGGCGTAATACTGCACCCGCAGCGAGACGGCCCCAAAGGCCTCTTCCCCTGCGTGGGCCGCCAAGCGTTCACCGGCTTCCAACTGCACCATGACCAGCATCCGGGTGACCAGCGGCACAGTTTCCAACAAGTGTAAAACCACGGGCGTGGCGATGTTGTACGGCAAATTAGCCACCACCACCATCTCGCGCCCGTCGAGCAGCGTTTGGTAGTCCGCCTCCAGGGCGTTGGCGTGGTGCACAATCACGCCGTGCGGCGTGACCACGTTGCGCAGAGGTTCCAAAAGAAATCTGTCGACTTCCATGGCGTGAACCTGGGCGCCGGTTTCTACGAGCGCCAGAGTCAAGGAACCGAGTCCGGCACCGATTTCCAAGACGATGTCCCCAGGACCCACTTCGGCCAAACGGGCAATACGCCGAACGGTATTCGGGTCGACCACAAAGTTCTGACCTAGGGCCCGGGAGGGATGCAATTCGAATTCGGCCAGCAGTCCCGCCACCGTGGTGCGCGAATGTGTCACCAGGTCACAATAACGGGGACCACGCCACGCCAGAGGGGGGCAAAGGTCTGGAAATACTGGGCCGAAAGATCAACGGCATTAAGGGGATTGGGAGCCTCGGTGTCATTAACCACGCAGGTGATGGTCGCCCCCGTGGCGAGATCGCGGACCCAAATACGCGTTCCCCGCGGCAGATAGGACACGGCACACAGGCCAGGTCGTCGGCTGTACCACGTGGCCCGGCCAGTGCGGTGCGGGCGGGGCGGGGCGGTCATTGGTGGGGTCGTCACGGGTGGGGTCGTCACGGGTGGGGTCGTCACGGGTGGGGTGGTCACGGGTGGGGTGGTGACCGGCGGCGTCGGAGGCTTGCGGACAGGGAGTGGGTGGTGAACCACGACAGGGCGGACCGAAACACTCCGCGGACGGAGGGCATTGGCCCGGACCGGAACGGTCGTGACGGGTCGAGGAACCTCAACGAATGGGGTGATGGTGGTCGTGGTGCGGTGCATCACCGGAGCAGCGACTGATTTCTGCCGTGGGGCGGCGTCTGCCTGACGCGTCACCGCCAACACGACGAGTGGGGTCACGGCCATTACGGCGACCAAAAACAGTCGGCGCCAGCTTTGGAATTGTTGTGTCCTCAGAACTCCACCCTTCTCCGGGGACTGCTCCACGACGGGGTCGGGGCCGCTCACAACGCTAGGCGGGATACCCCGAGAGGGCAAATGGAGGGAAAGGGGAAACTAAATTACCTGATAAAAGAAGTTTTTAAGCGGGTAGCCGAAACAACCGCGCCGTGTTTTCCACCGTGGTTCGGCGGAGGACCTCCACGTCCATTTCGAGCGTCCGCGCCACGAAGTCACCCACCACGCTGACCCAGGCCGGCTCGTTGGTCGCTCCCCGGTGCGGCACGGGTGCCAAAAAGGGGCTGTCCGTTTCGACATGTAGGCGCGACAGCGGAATATGAGCGAGCGCTTCACGCACATTGGTGGCGTTTTTGAAGGTGACCACCCCCGAAATGGAGATATCGGCACCGATCTCCAGACAGCGCTCGGCTTCGGCGGCACCACCGGTGAAACAGTGAATCACCGTCCGCTCAGGGATACCTTCGCTCTCCATCACCGCCCAGAGGTCCTCCCAGGCGTCACGGGCGTGGATAACCAGAGCGAGGTCCAGCTCCTTTGCCAGGGAAATCTGCGTGGCGAAGGCCTGGCGTTGCGTCGCTCGGGGGGAATGCTCGTAGTAATAGTCCAGTCCGCATTCCCCAATACCAACGAGCGACGGGTGCCCAATGCGGGCTAATTCCAAAATGGGCTCTATTGCTTGCACGGCGTCGTGCGGGTGGAGGCCCACCGTGGCATAGATTTCGACCGCTCCGCTGAGATCACCCGCAAGAGCGAGGGCTTCGTGACTCGTGACGAGGTCACAGCCGACCACCACGACCCGATCCACGCCCGCGGCAAGAGCTCGTTCCAAGGTGGCTGCTACGTCAGCGGATGCGGCGGGGTCCCCGAGATAGCGATCTTGCAAATGGGCGTGCGCGTCGGTCCAGCCCCTCACGAGTCACTCGAAATTCTCGGAAAGAGTGGATCCCCCTTCACCACGTCGCGACCTTTTGGATAGCGGCCCCAACCCAAGTCCGACCAACGAGCCCCGTCAATTTCCGTCAAACCAATACGCCGCCAAATTTCAGCTGCCGTGCTGGGCATTACCGGAGAAATCATGATGACCACGTGACGAATGACTTCCAACGCGTCGCCCATGACGTTGTCGACCTCGGGACCGGCTTCCATCTTCCACGGTGCCCAGGTTTCGAGGTAGGCATTCGCCGCGCCAATGAGTTTCCACGTAGCTTCGAGAGCCGCGTGAGGCGCAAAGTTCTGCCACGCAGCCGTAGCGGTGGCTACGGCTTCACTCGCGTCCACCGCGAGCGAACTTGCCGGTGAAGGGGCCGGGCTCACTCCCCCGCACTTCGAACCCACCACGGTGGCCACCCGCGCCACGAGGTTGCCGAGATTGTTCGCCAAATCGGTGTTGTACCGCGCGACGATTCCCTCGAGGGAAAACTCACCGTCGTTACCCAGCGCCGTGTCGCGAACCAGGTAGTAGCGAATGGGGTCAACGCCGTATTGGTCGGTCAAAGTGACCGGTGCGATATCGGTCAACTTCAGTCCACCGTCGTGGGCCATGGATTTACCCAACTTTTGTCCACCGATTAACAGCCAGCCGTGTACTTGGACGTGCGAGGGTGGCTCCATACCCGCCGCCATGCACATCGCGGGCCACCACACGCAGTGAAAGCGAATGATTTCCTTGCCAATGAGGTGGTGCGAATGAGGCCACCACTCCGCAGTCTCGTCACCCTCACGCCCGTAACCCAGGGCGGTGAGGTAATTGATCAGCGCGTCGTACCACACGTAAAAGACGTGCTTCGGGTCCCAGGGAACTTCGACTCCCCACTGAATGGAGGAACGCGTGATGGAAATGTCCTTCAAACCACCGCGAATAAACGCCAGTGCTTCGTTGCGCTTGGTCGCGGGGGTAACGAAGCCCGGGTGTTCTTCGTAATAGGTCAGGAGGCGTTCCTCGAAGGCGCTGAGACGGAAGAACCAGTTTTCTTCTTCCATGTGCGTCAAGGCCTTGTGATGAATCGGGCAGTTGCCCTGATCACTGGCTTCCTCGGTGAAGTAGTCCTCACAACTCACGCAATATAAACCGGAATAGACGTCTTTGAAGATGTAGCCATTGTCGTAAATCGTGGACAAGAATTTCTGGACAGTGTCCCGGTGTCGTGGTTCGGTCGTGCGAATGAAGTTGTCGTAGCTAATGCCGATTTCGTCCCACGCGTCACGAAAACGCTGCGAGGTCGAAGTGGTCCACTCTAAGGGTGACACCCCGCGTGCGGCAGCGGCGTCGGCCACTTTCTGTCCGTGTTCGTCGGTGCCGGTTACAAATTTCACCTGGTCACCGTTCAAGCGGTGCCAGCGCGCCAGGGCATCTGCATTCACCGTTGAATAGGCGCTCCCGACGTGCGGGGCATCGTTGGCGTAATAGATAGGAGTGGTGATGTAGAAGCGAGCCACCCCATCAGGCTAGTTACTTAGACGTCCTTCGACGAGCGAATTTCCAAGGCAAGGTCGTAGGCCCTCCGGTTGGCCACTTCGTACAACTCCGCGACCGAGCGAGCGGCATCACGCAAGGAGCGCCCGCTCCCCAACTCGTCGCGAAGAGCACTGCGCAAAGTCTCGTCATCGGCTGCCGGACGATGCGCCGCCCCTTCGAGCACCACCACGATTTCGCCACGCGTGTCCTGTTCGGAAAAGCGGCGCGCGAGTTCGCTGACAGTTCCTCGGACCACTTCTTCATGCATCTTGGTTAATTCACGGGCTACTACCACGCGCCGATCACCCCACGCCTGTGCCATCGAGATCAGAGAGCTCCCGATACGTTGGGGTGATTCGAACATGATGATGGTTCTCGGCTCGAGGGTGAGTCGAGCCCACAGCTCATCTCGCTCGGAGGCTTTGCGTGGTATGAAGCCCTCCATCACGAAGCGATCGGTCGGCAGACCACTCACGCTGAGCGCGGCGATCACGGCCGATGGTCCGGGAATCGTGGTCACCCGTAGTCCCGCCGCGGCCACCGCGGCGGTGACTTTGTAACCAGGGTCACTCACGCCAGGGGTCCCCGCGTCGGTAATGAGGGCCACTCGTTCTCCCCGTCGAACTCGTTCGATCACCACGTCGCATAGGGCCACTTCGTTGTGTTCGTGCAGTGATTCCAGACGTCCCGCGGCCGAGATCTGGTGAGCGCGCAGCAGGGTGCGCGAATGACGGGTGTCTTCGCAGTAGACGACGTCGGCTTCTTTGAGGGTCTCAATCATGCGCAGACTGGCGTCCGAAAGATTCCCAATAGGGGTAGCCACGAGAATGAGTTCACCGCTGTTTTCCACGTCAACTCCTTCGTTTGGCATTACGTGATACTTTCCCACTAACATTGTCACCTATGTCAAAGCGGACCGTGAAGCGCAAGTTACGCGCCAAGAAAAAAGCCAACCACGGTAAGAAGCCGAACTGCGGTCGCGGCTAAGGGCTCAGCCCTCCAGTCGTCCGCTCCACGCACACTTTCGTTGTTTCACTACCTCGGCCACGGTCGACGGTATGTCACTGATTATTCCGTCTACCCCGAGATCTATAAGTCGCTCCATCTCGGTTTTATCGTTGATAGTCCACACGTGAACCGCCATGCCAGCACTGTGAGCGGCCGCAACGAAGGATTCCGTTACTAACTCAATCTCGCCGTAGCTGGCAGGCACTTGCAGAGCGCAGGCAGGTGATTCCGGTGGCGTGCTTCCCTCACGGACGGCAAAAAAGAAAGCGGCCGTCTCTTGGGTAGCCGCTGAGGTCAAGACATCAGGAGCTAGAGCGCGGAATGCACCGATCGCTTCATCGCTGAAGGACGCCACGATGACGGTCTGTTGGCGTTCGAGCCGACACAATTCACGATAGAGAAGTTCTTCGTACGGCTCCACCTCGGGCGCCGTTCGCTTGATATCCATGTTCAACACCACGCCCGGAAAGGCATTCGCAACTTCTTCGAGAGTGGCGATACCAAAACGGCGGTCCTGAGCAGCTCGTCCTCGATAGGGATACTCCGACGCGTCGCGACCAGGCGTAACGGCCGCGCCCTCAATGAACCAATAGGCATTATCCATTTCACGCAACTCCGCCAACGTGAAGTTACAGATTTCACCTACCGAGTTGGTGGTGCGGTCCACGGTTTCATCGTGACACACCACAATCTGGCGGTCTTTGGTGGCGTGAATGTCCAGTTCGATGGCGTTAGCGCCTCGGGCGAGTGCTCGACCAATCGCAAAGAGGGTCGACGAAGGACCTTCAAATGATCCACCTTGGTGGGCGAAATTCACCACCCGCCGTTCTAACCATGGGTTACGAGCGCTCATTGAATACCCAGTTCGCTCACGTAATGACGAAAAATTCGGCGATCCATCACAAAGACCAATCCGGGCACGAGGCCGACAAGGACGAGCAATACCGCGTCGAGCAACTTCACCTTGAATTTGAAGCAGAAGTTCATTGCCGCGGCGAGGTAGGCGAGGTACAGGTACCCATGGAGTGGGGCGATAATCATGTCCGGCCAGTGGATATGAGCAAAGTAGCGAAGAGGAATCGCCACGAAAACAAAAATCATCAGAGTCGTTCCCACGGCGAGCGAGAGCCGGTGATACCAGGTATAGGCCTTTTCCATTTAGTGACCCCACATTTTCTTTTTTGGACCTTGCGAGATTCGTTCGAGGTGCGCGTTGTACGCCGCTACCTCCGGATCGGTTTCCGTGGCTGCTCGTGCACGCTCTTCCGCCGCTCGTTGCCGTTGCAGCGCTTCAAAATCGGCGCGGGCCTTGATCTGATTGTCGCTGATGGTGTCGAGGTGGAGCAAGGCCCACCAGCCGAGAATTCCCAGAACCGTGAAGAGCGGCCACTCGATGGAGTACAAAAAGCTGAGCGAATTACCTTGGATGGCCCGACCCACTTGCCAGATTGACGCTGCGATACAGCCACCCAGCCACGCCAGGAGGAGTAGATGAATCACGATGGCGCGTGGTGAGAACCATTTGGACACGGACATCAGCCTAGTTACCAATCCTTCTGCCATAGGCTCGTTGGCAATGCCGTCAATGATGCACGCCCCACCGCCCTTTTCGTGGCATCACCTGAATCTGTGGCACTTGAACTGGTGGCCCTGCCTGCTATTGGTTGTCGGACAAGTTCTGTACTTCGGGCTGGCTCGTCGCGAAGTCTGGCCGAAAGTTCGATACGCGTGCTGGACGGGTGGTCTCGTGGTCACTTTCTTGGCCACCCAGTCGGTCATCGGCTTTTACGACATGGCCATGTTCTCCGACCACATGATTCAGCACCTCCTGCTCATCATGGTGGCCGCTCCCCTCCTGGCCTACGCCGCGCCCTTAGATCTCGTTCGCCACCGCGGGCCTGGGTGGCTACGACGTTTCCTCGATTCGGCTCCCGCCACAGCTCTGCTCAGCCCTCTCGCCGCCTTCATCATTTATGCCGCCATCATTCCCGCCACGCACCTCACGAGCTTTTTTAACGTCATGATGAATAACGAATGGGTGCACCATTCAGAGCAGATTCTCTTTCTCCTCGTGGGGTACCTCTTTTTCCGTCAGGCCTTCGCCATCGAGGAAGATTGCTCTTTGAACCCGGGCCTGCGATTGATGTACGTCATGGTGGCCGTTCCCGTCGACACGATTACCGGCTTGGCTCTCAACATGACCAATTTCAATCCTTTTCCGAGCTACAACGTCATGGGATCTCGCAGCGTGATTATGGATTCCATACACCTCGGAGGTTCCATTATGTGGATTGGTGGCGACGCGCTGATGTTGTTGGCCTGCATTCCGGTGGCCACCTACTGGGTGCGTGAAGAGACACGACGCACCAAAATTTTGGATGCCCAACTCGACGCCCAGGGACTTTAGAGAAGCCCAAACTCCATCGCCATCTCTTCGAGATTGGCTTCGGGTCGTGCACCGAGGTGCGTGATAATTTCCCCCGCACACATCGAACCCAACTCCGTCGCTTCTACGGGGTCCGCCCCCAGAGCGAGTGCGAATAAGAATCCGGCCGCGAAAAGGTCACCGGCTCCGTTTTGATCCACCACCACCTCCACGTCCGCGGCGGGCACACTCACCACACCCGAGACGGAACCCACCTGCGCTCCAGCGGGCCCACAGGTGACCACGGTGAGAACACCCAGTTCGTCAACTGCCGCGAACGCGGATTCTAAAGATGAGGTACCGAACAAGGCACGAATTTCGCCTTCATTCGACAAAAGAACGTCCACATCGTCGCTCACCAGTTTCAAGAAGTCCTGGTGGTGACGCTCGACGCAGAAACTGTCCGACAACGACAAGGCCACCAAAGTGTCGCAGTCGTGCGCCACTTCCACGATGCGTCGAATAGCTTCTTTAGCCGGCGGGAGATCGAAGAGGTAGCCCTCGATGTACACGATTTCGCTGCGCTCAATCAGACTGGTATCCACGTCGTCGGGTTGGAACTGATTGGCCGCACCCAAATAGGTAGCCATGGTTCGCTGCGCGTCGTCCGTCACGAAAACGTGACAGCGCCCCGTTTGAATATCACTCTGCGTGGACCGGGCCAAACCCAGTTCCACACCCAAGCTGCGAAGATCGTGGGCGAAGACGTCGCCGAATTCATCGGCGCCTACCTTCCCGAGAAAGGCGGACGTCCCCCCCAACGAGGCGACTCCCGCGATGGTGTTAGCCACCGACCCACCAGAGACTTGCACGGTGGGACCCATCCCGTCATAGATCTCGTGAGCGCGGTTGAGGTCCACCAGATTCATGGCGCCCTTGGTCAAACCCAAGCGAGCGTGCAGGTTGTCGTGGTCGCGGACAATGACGTCCAACAGGGCGTTGCCGATACCCGTGACGGCCAGTCGTCCAGGACCGGGCTTGACACGAAGCGAGACGGGAGTAGGTAGTTGGCTCACGGGCGACAGGTTAGACAATTTCTTCTAGTCTTGTCGTCTATGACCACCACCCCGAATCCTTACCGTCTGCCACGCACCGTAGTTCCGAGCAACTACCGGCTCTTTATGACCCCGAACCTCGAAGCCGAGACCTTCAAGGGAACCGTCGAAATTGATGTCGACGTGCTCTCCTCCGTTGAGAGTTTCGCGGTGAACGCCCTCGAGCTCACGGTGAGCCCCGCCACTCTCACCATCAACGGCACGGCCTATCACTCCACCGATCCGGTGTTCAGCGACGATTTCCAAACCGCCACTTTTCACTTCGCCCAGGCCCTTCCCACCGGTAGCGGAACCCTCGAACTGTCCTTCGAAGGAATCCTCAACGACAAGTTGCATGGTTTCTATCGCTCGAGTTACCAAGATGACGCCGGCGTAACCCACGCCCTGGCCACTACTCAATTCGAATCGCACGATGCTCGACGCGCCTTCCCGTGCTGGGACGACCCGGCGTACAAAGCCACCTACGACATCACCCTGACCGTGCCCAGCCACCTCGCCGCCTACTCCAACTCCCCCGTCGTTTCCGACGTGGATTTGGGCAATGGTCTGCGCAGCGTTACTTTCGGCCGCACCATGAAGATGTCCACGTACCTAGTGGCCTTCGTGGTCGGACCCTTCGAACAGTCCGCGATCGTTGACGTTCGCGGTGTCCCCGTCAGCATTATCTATCCCATTGGTAAGGGGCACCTCACCGAAATCGGTATGGAAACGGCCATCCACTCACTGGAATTCTTCATTGATTACTTCGATATTCCCTACCCCGGCGACAAGCTCGACCTCATCGCCATCCCCGACTTCGCTGCCGGCGCCATGGAGAACCTCGGGCTGGTGACCTTCCGGGACACCGCCCTTCTGGTGAACCCCGCAACGTCGTCAACCGTGGAAGTCCAGCGCGTGGCCACTGTGGTGAACCACGAAATTGCCCACATGTGGTTCGGTGACCTCGTGACCATGGACTGGTGGGAAGGCATTTGGCTCAACGAAGCCTTCGCCACCTTCATGGAAAGTCTGTGCACCGATCACTTCCGGCCACAGTGGAAGACCTGGGTGGGCGAAAACCCCGCTCGCGACATGGCTTTCAACGTCGACGGTCTCCACTCCACGCGGGCTATCGAATACGAAGTGGTCTCACCAGATGACTGCCGCGGAATGTTCGACGTCCTGACCTACGTCAAGGGCAGCGCCGTATTGCGCATGTTGGAGCAATACCTCGGTGGGGAAACCTTCCGCAACGGCATCCGTGCGTACCTCAAGAAGCACGCCTACGGCAATACCGTGACGCAAGACCTCTGGAACGCTTTGGAAGAAGCATCCGGTCAGCCCGTGGGAAAGATCATGAATACCTGGATTCTCCAAGGTGGTCACCCCTTGATCACCGTGGCGAACGGCACCATCAGCCAGGCACCTTTCTCGTATCTACCCCCACAGGAGAACTCGGCCATCGGAGAGTCGTTCTTGGTTCCCGTGCTGTCGCGCGAAATTGGCAGTGAGGCCATTACCAAGCAGTTGCTGGACAGCCCGAGTGCGCCCCTGGCCACCACCAGTGGGACCGTGGTCGTCAATGCCGGTGGTTCTGGCTTTTACCGCACCGCCTACGCCGATGCCGAATTACACGCCATCGCCGCGCGCATGGGTGACCTGACCGAATTGGAGCGGGCCGTCTTGCTCTCCGACACGTGGGCGTCGATCTACGTGGGCGGCGCCACCATTGGTGGACTTCTCACCTTGGGTGCGGGTCTCGTGAATCTTGACGAGCCCTCCTCCTGGCAGGTCATCGGTACGGCCTTGCAAACCGCGGACCGCATCGTTGACGCGAATGGTCGCGAAGCTCTCGCGGGAGCGGTACGTCGCGTGTACCAGCCGGTCCTCGCCCGCCTCGGATGGGACCCCATCGACGGCGAAAGTGACCAGGCGGGAGAACTTCGCTCGATGGTGATCGACATGTTGGGCAACTACGGCAACGACGAGGCCGTCATTGCCGAGGCCCTGCGTCGCTTCGACAACCACCAAGATGTCGGCGACCTGGCGGGACCCATCGTCAGCATCACCGCACGGCAAAACCGACCAGGTAGCTTCGAAGAGTTCAACGCCCGACGCTTGTCCGCCGACACGCCACAAGAAGAACAGCGTTACTTGTTTGCTCCCATCCAGTCACCCGACTTAGCTACTTTGAAGGACGTCTACGAGCGTTGCTTTACTGAGTATCGCGGTCAAGACGCTCCCTTCGTGATTGGTTCGATGATTGCCAATCGTGAACACGGCGAGACCATGTGGCGCCAGGTCACCAACGACTGGGAGAAGATCACTGACTTCTTCCCGCCGGACATGCACGTTCGAACCTTGATGGGGGTACCCACTCTCTATGGAAAGGCAAACCTCGACGCCGCAGTACGGACCTTCCACACCGATCATCCACTCAAGTTCAGTAACCAAACCATGTTGCAGATGCTTGACCGACTCGATCGCGGTGCGGCTTTAGCCACGCGCGTGCGTGACAGCTTGACCAACACACTCGACAACGTCGCTCTCTAAGGAGCGGCACGGGGCGATAGCCTCGACGACGTGACCGAAACAACCAATCCCTACCGACTCGCGACGACTGTTGTGCCGTCTCATTACGCCCTCGAACTGCGTCCGCGCGTCGACGAGGCCGAGTTTGATGGTCGCGTCGCCATCACGTTGGACGTGGTGGAGTCCGTCGACCATATTTCGCTCAACGTGGTGGACCTTGTTCTCCACGACTACGTGCTCACCGACTCATCCGGCTCCACCCACCACCCGCGGGTGGAGCTCGATTCCGAGTTTGAGCGCGCCACCTTTGTCTGTGACTCCTCGCTGCCGCTCGGACCGGCTGAGCTCACTATCAACTATCTCGGTGTTCTGAACGACAAATTAGTGGGCTTTTACCTTTCCCAGCACGTCGCGACCGACGGGACGGTTCATCAGATGGCCGTCACTCAGGCCGCTCCGACCGAGGCCCGACGCATGTTCCCCTCGTGGGACGAGCCGGCGTGCAAGGCCACCTTTGACGTCACCTTGATTGTCCCAGCGGATCAACGGGCCTACGCCAACTCCCCGATCGCCAACGAGGAAATTCAAAGTGATGGCTGGCGACGAGTGGTCTTTTCGCGGACCATGAAGATGTCCACCTATTTGGTGGCCTTCGCCGTGGGTGCCTTCGAAGAGACTCCCGTGATCGAAACTCTCGGCGTGCCGGTGCGTGTGATCTCGCCCGTGGGCAAGGGACACTTAGCGAATTTGGCCCACGAAGTCGCCGTCTTTTCCTTGAATTTCTTCTCGGACTACTTCGATATCCCCTATCCCGGTGACAAGCTGGATTTGGTAGCGGTCCCCGACTTCGCGTGGGGTGCAATGGAAAACGTCGGCTGCGTCCTCTTTCGTGAAACCGCCCTACTTGTGGACCCCGCCAACTCGTCCTTAGCGGAAATTTCTCGCGTGGCCCAAGTAGTGGCGCACGAAATTGCCCACATGTGGTTTGGCGACTTGGTCACGATGGAGTGGTGGGAAGGAATTTGGCTCAACGAAGCCTTCGCCACCTTCATGGAGGTGCTCTGTACTGACGCCTACCGACCCGATTGGAATCGTTGGGTGGATTTCGCCACGTCGCGTGACGCCGCCCTCCAGGTCGATGGGCTTCACTCCACGCGAGCCATTGAATACACGGTGACCTCACCTGCCGAAGCTCTGGGAATGTTCGACCTTCTTACCTACGAAAAAGGTGGATCGGTTCTTCGCATGCTGGAGCAATGGTTGGGCGCCACGGTCTTTCGCGACGGTATCCGTCTCTACCTACGCCGTCACAGTTACGCCAACGCGGTGACCGGTGATTTATGGCGGGCCCTCGAAGAAATCTCGGGGCAGAATGTGGCCGAAGTTATGAACACCTTCATTCTCCAGGGTGGTCACCCACTGGTGACCTTCGCCCACGGCGTGGTCACCCAACAACCCTTCGCCTATGGAGCTGCCACCGGCGCCAGCGCCATCGGGAAGAGCTGGCTCGTACCAGTCGCCACGCGTTCTCTCGATGGTGGCGAAACGACCACCCGTGTTCTGGACGGTACCCCCTGCACGGTGGAGGGAGAGAACCTCATCATTAACGCCGGTGGCTCAGGCGTTTTCCGCTCTCGCTACGAGCGCAGCGATATGTTACGGGTCTCCCAGCGCCTCTCGGATTTTACCGAAATCGAGCGAACGGTTTTGGTAGCTGACGCGTGGGCCTCCCTCTTCGCCAGCCAGATTTCCTGGAATGACTTCCTCGCTGTGGCCCACGGTTTGAAGGACGCCAATGAACCTGCCGCGTGGCGCAACGTCAATTTGGCTATGTACGCAGCCTTTCGTGCGAGCCCGGAAAGTTATCACGAGAATTTGCGTGAGATCGTCCACGAGCTCTACCAACCCCAAATGGACCGGCTGGGTTTCGAACGCCGCAGCGGCGAAGGCGAGATGGCGGCCGAGATGCGCGCCTCCATCATTCACGTCCTCGGCACTCTCGGACGCAATCAAACCGTCATCACCGAAGCACGACGACAGTTCGACGCCAACGAGTTGTCCGGTGACATTGCCGCGAGCCTGCTAGCGGTGGTCGCCAGTTCACCTCGACCCAAGGACTTCGATACTTGTCTGCTGCGTTACCGCCAAGCAGCGACTCCGCAGGAAGAGATCCGCTACTTGTCCGCGTTGGCTTCTTTTGACGAAGCCGATTACGTCGAGCGGGTAGCGGGAATGTGCGTCGGTGAAATACGGACCCAGAATGCCGGACGCGTTATCGCGCAGGTCCTCACCAATCGGAGTCACGGTCACGTGGCCTGGGAATTTTTGATGGATAATTGGAACGAGTTTCTTAGCGTCTTGCCCAACCTTCAGCATGCCGGCATGGTCAGCGGAATTACCACATTTTACCGTGATGCGGTTCTGGCGCAGTCGGCAAAAAATTTCCTCGCCAACCATCCCGTGGAAGGCATGCAACGTACAATTGTCCAGTACCTAGAGAAGCTTTCCGTCGGCCTCCGTTTTGCCCAATCACTGCATAAGGAGATTTCTAAATAATGCTTGCCACTTTTGCATGGATTTTCGGTCTGATGTTTGTACTGGAGCTGCCCGACAAAACCACTTTCGCAGCCATCATTATGGCGGCCAAGACTCGCCCGTTACCCGTATGGATCGGCGGAACGCTCGCGCTCACGCTGCACATGGGGCTCGCCGTCATCGCCGGGCGACTGATGCAAAACATTCCACATACCCCCCGCGACATTGTGGTCACAGTTCTTTTCTTTGCTGGCGCTCTCTATCTCTTGCTGGTTCCCGAAAAAGCAGAGGAGAAAGGTGGCGAGGAAGAGGCGAGTCACATGAAAACGGGCAGCTTCACCCGCGAAGCTAGCGCAGCCTTTGCCGTTCTCTTCATCGGTGAGTTTGGCGATCTCACGCAAATTCAAGCCGCCAACTTCGCCATGAAAATGCCCGGTCAGGGTCTGATTATTTTCATTGCATCGTCGCTCGCCTTGAGCGCGGTGATTGCGGTGGGCGCTTTTTCGGGAAGTTTCCTTACCCGTTACGTTCCCTTGGCCAAACTTCGCATCATTGGCGGAATCATTTTCATGGGCTTCGCCATCTTTAGTTTGATTAGCCTCTTGTAGTGTATCGTTCCGACGAACTCATTAACTTGGCCCGTAGTGTCAAGGGCTTCATGCCCGATAACGAGGGCTTGGCGCTCTACTCCGCAGCCCGCGACCTCGGCCGAGAACGCCCTCGTGGCACTTGGCTCGAAGTGGGTGCGTGGTGTGGGAAGTCAGCCGTCTACCTCGGGGCAGCGGCCGAAGAATCGCAGAGTGTTCTCTATTCTCTGGACCACCATCACGGCAGTGAAGAGAACCAATCAGGTTGGGAACACTTCGATGAGTCGCTGATTGATCCTTTCGATCAGCGACTCAACACGCTGCCTTTCTGGCAGCGTACGGTAGCGATGGCCACATTGGAGTCCACGGTGATCGGTCTGGTAGGACACTCCCTGCTCGTGGCCGAGCATTTTCAACAACCGCTGGACTTCCTTTTCATTGATGGTGGTCACGGCCACGACGTCGCGTGGGCGGATTATTACGCGTGGACACCGAAAGTGACGGCTGGCGGCCTGCTTGCCATCCACGACGTCTTCGAAAATCCTGCCGACGGTGGTCGACCGCCCTACGAGATCTATTGTGCCTGCCTCGAGTCGGGACGATTTATCGACGTCCTCGCCGAAGGCAGCTTGCGCGTCCTGCGCGCCCTCTAGATTCACGCCTCGTCGCCCGTGCGGGTGGTTAGGCTTGCGAGCACTTATGAGTGCGCCATCACATTCCACGACCGCCCTTGCGCCCCATCTCGATGTTCTGGTTATCGGAGCGGGAATTTCGGGAATTGACTCGGCGTATCACCTGAAAAATGTTTGCCCCGATCTCACTTTCGCCGTTCTCGACGCGCACGAGAGTTTCGGTGGAACCTGGCTCATTCACACCTACCCCGGAGTCCGGTCGGACACCGAGGTCTACACCTTGGGCTTTCCGTTCAAGCCCTGGCGTGGCGTTCCCTACGCGGACGGCAGCGATATTTTAAATTATCTCGGCGAGACGATTGAGGAGTTTTCGCTCGGTGATTCCTTCTTTTATGGTCGACGTGTCGACAGCGCTGCGTGGTCGTCCGACGATCAGCGCTGGACCGTTTCGGGCATCAATCTCGTCGACGAGAGCTCCTTCACCGTGACCGCTAACTTCTTGTGGTCGTGTCATGGCTATTACCGCCACGAGTCAGGCTACGTCCCCGAGTGGGCCGGCCTCTCGTCCTTTAGGGGTCAGGTGGTTCATCCTCAAAACTGGCCCGACGATATTGATTTAAGGGACAAGAAGGTGGTCGTGATCGGCTCGGGGGCCACCATGGCCACCTTGGTGCCGGCCATCGCCGACCGGTGTGAGCACGTGACCGTGATTCAGCGCTCCCCCGCGTATTTCTTCAAGAGCCCCAACCTGGACCCTCTCGCCGACCAACTGCGCGAACTCCAGATCCCCGACGAGTGGATTCACGAAATTATTCGCCGCAAGGCCATGGCGGAAATGAAGAATCTGACCGACGTGCAGTTGCTTCATCCCGATATCTCCAAATCGGTGATGATCAACCAAGTAGCCGCCCAACTTCCCGAGGGCTACGACGTGGCCACTCACTTCACCCCACGACACGCACCGTACGAACAACGCATCGCTCGCATTCTTGACGGTGACCTCTTCCAAAAGATCAGCGACGGCAAGGTCACCATGGTGACCGATACCATCGAATCCTTTAGTGAGACCAGTATTCGGACCCACGACGGCCAGGTCATCGAGGCGGACGTTGTCATTAGCGCCACGGGATTCAATCTGTCGGTAATGGGCGACGTAGCTTTTAGCGTGGACGGCGCGACCGTGGACTTTTCGAACGCCGTGACCTACCGCGGCGTCATGTTCGCCAACCTACCGAACTTGGCGTGGACCTTTGGTGCCCTGCGGGTGAGTTGGACCATGCGCGCCGACCTGGTGAACCAATACGTGACGCGACTTTTGTCCTACATGAAAGATCACCACCACGCAGTCGTTCTGCCGCAGCTACGTTCCGTCGACGAGTCCATGGAGGTCAGCCCCTTTATGGATCCCAAAGAGTTCAACCCTGGTTATGCCGAGCGCTCACGACACCTCATGCCGCGATCGGGAAGTCACGAGCCGTGGAGAATGAGTTTGGACTTCTGGAGTGAGCGCGACGATCTCGCCAGCGCTTCCTTCTCGGACGGCTGCCTTACTTTTCTCGACTAGCGGAGAGTACCGCAGCCACCCAGACGGCATCCCGGTTCGGCCACATCGACCACGCGGGGAAGATTTTCGTCACGAAAAAGCCCCGCAGCCGGTGAGTGCGAGGTAAGGGCATCAGCCGCCAAAATAATCGCCGCGCCGGTGTAGCAGGAGGTTTCTTGGTGCGGGAAAGTGACGTGCTCGGGGTACGCGATGCCGGTGAAGTAGCTTCCGTCGTCACGACGGTGGCGACGGGTATAGGAGAGAAGATCGAGCGCGTGGCTGGTCCAGCCCACGGCGTCCAGCGCCATCACGCATTCGGCAGTTTCGGCAGCCGTCACCCAGTCGTTAGTAGAAACGCAGCGCACGCCATGTCCGGGCATGATGAAAGTGTCCCAGTACTCGCGGAGACGGCGCTCGGAAGCTTCATGGCTCATGGCCCCGGCGAGAACTGGGTAGTACCAGTCCATGGCGAATTCGTTCTTGGGGGCAAAGGCACCACGGTGGTGTGCAATCACGTGACCGAGTCGACCAGCCGCTAATTCCCATGCGGGACGGGTTTCGTCGAGACGCTCGGCGAGAGCGACCGCGCAACGAATCGCGTGGAAGATTGACGAGGAACCCGTCAATAAGGCGTAGGTCTCGGGATGTCCCGACGAATCCAGCGACCAGCGAATGGTGCCGTCCGGCAATTGCCAACGTAAAACAAATTCAATGGCGCGCTCCACTACGGGCCACATCTCACGCGTGAAATCCACGTCCTCAGTGATCAGCAAATAGTGATACATGCCGGTGGCGATGTAGGCGCACACGTTGGTGTCGAGACGCGCGCTCTTAACGGTGGCAGCGAGGTAGTAGTTGAACCAACTCCCGTCACCCTGCTGCGTCGTGGCCAACCAGCGAAAGGCGGCCCGCGACTCTTCGACGCGGCCGGTCGCGGTCAGAGCCATGGCGGCCTCCACGTGATTCCACGCGTCGGTATGTCCCCCGATGAACCACGGTATTTGTCCACTGGGTCGCTGCAGGTCGGACAAATACTGCGAGGTGCGGTCGATCTCCGCAGCCGTCAATACTCCCGGTACTCCCGGCAGGGTATCGATGCGATTCAAAGCGCTACCGCAGGCTTGCGCAAGTAAATGATGAGCGACTTTCCGATGAGCGGCGAGAGAACACGCTCGAGGAAGCGAGTGAGTCGAGGACCCTTGACGATGTCCCACACCAAGAGGCGGTGATAGCTCCGGACGAAGAAATTCTTGTCGTTCGTGGTTCCCACCAAGCACTTCAGCCACCAATACGGTGAGTGCAGTCCGTGGGCGTAATGGTGGCCGGTTACTTCGAGTCCGGTGGACTGGAGGCGACCTTGGATCTGGCGGCGGCGGTAGATGCGTACGTGGCCACCGGGAACATTGTGATAGGCATCCGACAAGGCCCAGTTGATGATTTCCGGACCGTAGCGCGGGATAGTGATGGCCATGGTGCCACCAGGACGCAGGGCACGAGCCAATTCACGCATGGCAGCCACGTCGTCGGGAATGTGCTCGAGCACTTCCGAACAGATAACGCGGTCGAAGGTGCCGTCGGCAAAGGGTAGGTGCAGGGCGTCGCCCTGAATGGCACAGGTGGAGAGTTCGTCCGACGACAGTTCGCCCGCTTCGGCCATGGCGGCAAAGGTCGCTAGTACGCCTTCAACTTCATCGAGTCCCGCATCCAGCGCAACCACATTGGCCCCACGGCGTGCTGCTTCGAAGGCGTGACGACCAAAGCCACAGCCGAGGTCCAAAATCTTGTCCTGCGGCTTCAGCCCCAAGATGTCGTAATTAGCAGTCAACATTATTCAAAACTCACAGACTCGGGCATAGGTTGATTATTCATAATGGCGTCGTAACACGCAGCCGTCCCCCGGGCCGTTACTTCCCAGGTGAAGCGTTGCATCACGCGCTCGCGACCGGCGGCGCCGAGTCGTTCGCGTAATTCTCCGTCGTCCAAAAGTCGGCGAATGGCTTCGACTAAGGCATCAGGATTGTTGGGCTCTACGAGCAGCCCCGTTTCTCCACTACGACCGACAACTTCCGGCAATGCGCCACCGGTAGTGGCCACGATGGGAACACCGCAACTCATCGCTTCAATTGCGGGAAGGGAGAAGCCTTCGTAGAGACTCGGCACGACGGCAACCTGCGCCTCGCCGTAGAGTCGGGCAAGTTCTTCGTCGCTCACGCCGGTGATGGTCTGGACGATGTCATTCAGTCCGAGGCGTTCCATCGTCTGGGCCACTCGACCATTGGCCTTGGGCTTGCCAATGACGACCAAATCGATGTCGCGCTCGGTGCGGAGTTTGGCCACCGCTTCCAGCAGTGGCACCAAGCCCTTCATAGGGACATCCGAGGAGGTCGTCACCATGAGACGGCCCTGCTTCTTGACGGTATCGGTGTACGGACGGAACACTTCGTGATCCACGCCTACGGGAACGACGGTCATTCGGTGCAGTGGCACTTTCATTTGGGCGTTGATATCTACCTTGGAGTTCGATGAGACGGTCAACACGTGGGGCATCTGCTTGGCCACGCGTACCTGCATGCGCAAGAAGCCGAACCAGCGACGTTGCGTGAAGCGTCGGTAGGCATTCTCGGCGTGTTCCAAAGCAATACGGCGGTCCACCGTGATGGGGTGGTGCAGGGTTTGCAGCATGGGCCATCCATCTTTTTTCGACAGCTGCAAAATTCCGGTCCCGAGACACTGATTGTCGTGAATGAGATCAAACTCAGAACGCCGAGCGTTCAAGATGGGACGAATACGACGCGAGAATGCGAGCGGTTCACCGAAACCAGCGGCCAGCATGATCAAAAATTCCGTCCAGTCGGCCCAGGTACGAAATTCTCGCCAGGCCGGAATGCGAAAGGGGTCGGGATTACGGTAGAGATCAAGCCCCGGTACGGGGGTGAAGCCGACCCCTTCATCGAGTTCAGGCCAGGGCTGACCCGCGAAAACCTCAACACTGTGACCTAGCCGAACTAGTTCCCGGGTGAGGTGGCGGGTGTAGACGCCCTGGCCACCGCAGGTCGGATTTCCCCGATAAATCAAAAAGGCCACCCGGTACTTGCCCGCGGCAGCGGGACGGGACGCGATGGCCGGCGGAACGGTAATGTCCCGTGAGCGACGCCACGATTCACGCATGTCGGCAAGGGAGACGGAGAGAGGGGTCGACACGGGCTTCTTTCGGCACGGAACAGGGGAGTTCTATTCTCCCCCACATCACCACTCGGGCACAAGTGCCCGTTTCCATAGGCAAAAAACCCTACTAATCTCCGAGGTATGGATCTCAACTACCCCACCGAAGCCGAAGCCTTTCGCCCCGTGATTCGCGGCTGGCTCGAACAGAACCTCCCCCAGGGCTGGTTCGACGACAACTTCTCGATGACCGAAGATGAGCGCAAAGCCTTCAACGCCACGTGGACCAGCAAGCTCTTCGAGGGTGGTTGGATCTGCGCGGGTTGGCCGCAGGAATACGGTGGCAAAGGTCTGTCGCTGATTGAGCAGGTCGTATTGAACGAAGAGTTCGCCAAGGCGGGTGCGCCCATGCGGGCCGACTTCTTCGGCGACACCCTCGTGGGGCCGACCATTCTGCAATGGGGAACCGAAGAGCAGAAGCAGGAATTCATCCCCGGTATCTTGAAGGGCGAAATTGCGTGGTGCCAAGGATTCAGTGAGCCGAACTCGGGTTCCGACCTCGCGAGCTTGAAGACCTCCGCCGTACTGGATGGTGACGAGTGGGTCATCAATGGCCAGAAGGTGTGGACCACGCAAGCACAACATGCCGACTACGTATTCCTCCTGGTACGGACCGACCCCGATGCCCCGCAGCATGCCGGCATCTCCTACCTCTTGGTACCCATGCACCAGCCCGGTATCGAAGTACGACCCATCGTGCAGGTTGACGGCTCCGCAGAATTCAACGAGGTTTTCTTCGACAACGCACGTTGCCCAAAGGGCAACGTGGTCGGTGGACTCAACAACGGCTGGAAAGTCGCCATGACTACTCTCGGCTTTGAACGTGGTAGCAGCTCGACTACGGGCTACCGTCGATTCCTCAAGGAATGGGAGCACATTGTGAGCGTCGCCCAGCAGAAGGGATCGAGTCACGACCGCATCACCCGTGACGCACTCGTGCGCGCGTGGGAAAAGATCAAGATTATTGAGATCAATGGCTACCGCTCACTCACCGATTCGCTCAATGACACGCACCACACCGCCATGCTCGGGGCCTGCAACAAGATGTTCTGGTCGGAAATGCACCGGGACACCATGAACCTGGCCCTCGACATCTTGGGCATGGATGGCCAAATCCTCAGCGGAACCGGCGATAACGAAGGTTCGGTTCCGGGGGTTCAGGCCTCACGTGGTCGCAGCGACTACCCCGTGTCTGATCTTCAGGCAGGGTTCTTCTTCAGTCGTTCAGAAACCATCTGGGGAGGAGCGGCAGAAATCCAGCGCAACATTGTCTCGGAGCGTGCCCTCGGCCTGCCGAAGGAGCCCAAGGCCTCTAAGGCTTAGTTGGGCGCCGGCGTGGCGCCGTGCTGACGTTCCTTAGCGAGTGCCCGTAGCAACATCAGGCCCGTACCCAGGGCGACCATGGCGCCGACGAAAATTCCCACTCGCGCGTTGGACTGCGAAATAATCCAACCGATGAGGGGCGCCCCAATCGGGGTGGAACCCAAGAATGCCGTTCCGTGCAGACTCATCACTCGCCCACGCATCTGTTCGGCCGAGTTGAGTTGCAAGATCGCATTGGCGGTCGAAACAAAAGAGATGGAAAAGGCTCCGGTACACACGAGGAAGATGGCGGCGCAGGCGACATTCGGGGAGAAGGCCACGCCCGTCATGGAGAGACCAAAGAGAATCCCCTCGGTCGTGAGCAGGCCCATGTTCGGTCGTGAACGGTGTGCAATATAAAGGCCACCCATTACCGCTCCCAGCCCCATCGCACTGAGAAGAACGGAATACGCACCCGCAGAGTGTTCGTGAAAACTATGGCGACTCAACAGGGGCAAGGTCGTGGTGAAGTTAAACGCGAACGTTCCCACCAACGCCACCGCGACCAACACTCGACGAATCAAGGGAGTGCCCCAGGCGTAACGAAGACCCAAGCGTAATTGCCCCTTGGATCGCACCACGTTTCTCATGGGAGCAAAATCTTCCTCGTTCATCAGCCACAGAGCCACAATCACCGCTGCATAACTAGCTGCGTTGACGTAGAAACACGAGGCGGTACCAAAGAGCGCTATCACTCCGGCCGAGATCGCCGGACCCACCAAGCGACCCGCGTTCATCAGCACACTGTTCAAACTGACCGCGTTGGCGATGAGTTCCTTCCCCACCATTTGCTGGACGAAGGCTTGCCGAGCCGGCATATCAAACAGGTTCACCACTCCTAAAAGAAACGAGAGTACGTAGACCGCGATCACCGTGGCGTGATGAGTAGTGACCATGAGGCCCAGAATGACGGCTAGAACCCCCGCGCTGGCTTGCGTGACGTACAGAATCCGGCGCTTAGGTAATCGGTCCGCTACAAGTCCGCCGTAGGAAGCAAAGAACAACATCGGTAGGTACTGGAGTGCAATCGATGTTCCTAAGTCCACGGCCGAATCCGTGAGCTGCAATATCAACCAGCCCTGCGCCACCGACTGCATCCACGTGCCCGAGACCGACACCAGCTGTCCGAAAAAATACAGTCGAAAATTACGGACCTGCAACGCGGCGAAAGTCTTCGATCGAAAATCCCGCACGGCGCTCACTGGTTCACCCTCGCGTGGCGACGAAATCGATCACTTTAAAGCGCGTGATGACGCGGTACGTAGCCCCCGGTACCCAGGGAAACGGATTCACCCATATCGGCCGATTCATCGACGCCGCCAATCACTTCCGTCACCCAATCCAGACGACCTTTGAGAATACGTTCCACGCCCCCCGACAGTGTCGAGGATGAAATCGCGCACGACGAACATGCCCCCTGTAGCTGAACCTCTACTACTCCGGCCTCCACGTCGGCACGAATCAGGACCAAATCGCCACCGTCGGCCTGAATGGAGGGGCGCATCAACTCCAACAGAGCCATAAGGGCGGAGAGGCGACTCGCGCGCTCGGGGTCTGTCAGCGTGGTTTCCATTCCTCCATTCTGCCCTGTGGCAGCGTCACCGTGCCCCACCCGTTCTACTCACTACGATTTACCAACATGAAGCCCGTGCAAAGCCTTCCCGTTGACCAAATCAATCTTTCGGATCTCGCCTTTTGGGAGCTTCCCTACGACCAGCGCGAAGGTGGTTTTCTCACCTTGCGCAACGAGCGTCCCATTCCCTTCTTTAAAGAAACCGGCCCCGAGCCCGGCACCACCGCCATTGAGCTCCCGCTGGGGCCAGGTTGGTACGCCCTCACCAAACACCGCGACGTCGCCGAAGCCAGCCGCCATCCCGAAGTCTTTCTCTCGGGTCCGGGAGCGGTCTCAACCATGGATCTCCCTTCCGAAATGGTGGAATACTTCAGCGGCATGATTTCTACCGACAACCCGAAGCACGCCCGACTTCGCCGCATTGTCTCTAACGCCTTTAATCCGCGCAATGTGCGTGCGGTAGAAGACTCCATTGAGCGCGTGGCACACGAAGTCATCGAACGCGCCCTCACGCAGGGAACGGGCGACTTCGTCAAAGACATCGCCGCTCCCTTTCCTATTCAAATCATCTGCGACATGATGGGCGTGCCACCGAGCGAATACCAAACCGCCCTCGATGCTTCCAACATCATTTTGTGCATGGGTGACCCTGACATCATCCCCGCGGGTACCGACCCAATTCTCGCCACTCTCGAAGCCGGCGCGACACTCACCGGCTTAATGGAAGAACTCGGTAAGTACCGCATCGAAAACCCCATTGACGACATCACCAGTGCCCTCGTGAACGCCGAAATTGAAGATGAGAAGCTCACCCAGCAAGAGCTGGCGTCTTTCTTCGTCCTCTTGGTGACCGCGGGTAACGAAACCACTCGCACGGCAATCGCGCATGGTCTTCACACCTTCACTCACTACCCCGACCAAAAGCAGATTCTCATTGACGACTACGACACACACGCCAAAACGGCAACCGACGAAATCGTGCGTTGGGCATCTCCCGTGACCTGGATGCGTCGAACCCTGGCTACCGACTACGTCTTGAGTGGACAAGAACTCGCCGCCGGTGACAAGGTCCTTCTCTTTTACAACTCGGCGAACAAAGATGCCGACGCCTTCGTCGACCCCTACAAATTTGACGTTCGCCGCACTCCGAACGATCACTACGGATTCGGAGCCCCCGGCCCCCACTTTTGCCTGGGCGCTCACCTCGCGCGCCGGGAGATCACCGTGGTCTATCGCGAGTTGCTGTCGCGCTTCCCCGGTATCCACACCACCAGCGAGCCCGCCCAATTGCGGTCGAGTTTCGTCAATGGCATCAAGCGCCTGAGTTACAGCTTCGACGCGTGAAACGCTGGCTAGAACGCTTCGACACGTACCAGCACGCACACGTTTGGTTGGCGTTTCCCGTGGCCGTCGTTCAGCGTTACCGCGAGAACCTCGATACCCGCTTGGCGGCCCTGGTCACCTTCTACGGCTTTCTCTCGGTATTTCCCTTACTCTTGCTCTTGGTGACGATTGCGGGGCTCTTCCTTCAAGGGACCAATCTCAATCACGCTCTAGTGAACTCAGCTTTGGCGCAATTCCCCATCATCGGTGGCACGTTGAAGCAGAATCTGCACGCCATTGCTCGAGGGAACGTCGCGGCGGGATACATATCCATTTTCGGTATTCTGGCAGGAGCTTTCGGGGTCACGAACGCCTTACAGATGGCAGCCTTCACGGTGTGGCGACGACCCCTCGAACAGTGGCCCGGCCTCGTGGAGCGTCTTCGTATTGGCCTCAAGATATTTACCACCCTGGGCCTGGTTCTTTTGCTGTCCTCCGCGGCTACCGGCGTCTCCACTTTCAGTAACAGTTTCTTTGGTGGTGAGCCCATCATCGGTCGCGCAGTGGTATTGGTCGTCGCATTTCTGATTAATGCCGTCGGCTACCTCGCGGTATTGCGATTTCTCGCGCCCCGCGGAACCGGTCTCCGCACCCTGCTCCCGGGGACCGTCGTAGGAGCCCTCGGTTGGACGATTCTTTCCGCGCTGAGTGGTTATCTTTTAGGGCACAAGCTCCAGCACGCCAGTCAAATTTACGGTTTCTTCGCCGTAGTGCTCGGGCTGGTCTTTTGGATCAATCTCGGAGCGCACCTGTTCTTGGTAGCCAGCGAAACCAACGTGGTCGTCGCCGAGAGGGCCTGGCCCGTCACTCTTCGACGACTTTAAGACTCGCGCTCCGCGAGAACCTGGTCAAAAGCCGCGAGGGCGCGCGGTCCCCACACGGTGCCCGGACCACCATTCATCAAGATGGCCACTCCCGCCATTTCGGCGACTTGTCGGCGGGTCACTCCCACACGGGCAGCACCGCGTGCGTGTGCCGCGACGCAACCATCACACTCTCGAGTGATGGCAATGGCCAAGGCGATCAGTTCCTTGGTGGCCACACTTAATTCGCCTTCGACCATCGCCGCTGCGCTGAGCCCACCAAAGGCCCGCATCACTTCCGGAATTTCTTCGCGCAAGGCTTTGGCGGGGCCGCGAAGTTCCTCGCGTACTTCATGAATGTGTTCCATAAGGCCTCCGTCCAAAAGCGTACCCACTCCCTCTAGGCTCAGTGCCATGAGTGTCATTGATGATGTACTGGGGCATAATCAGATCTACCGCGACCAACACGGACACGTCGACCTTCCCACCGCCCCCCAACGCCATCTGGCGGTTTTAACCTGCATGGACTCTCGTCTCGACCTTTTTGGCGCCCTCGGCTTACACCTAGGAGAAGCGCACCTCATCCGTAACGCCGGCGGTCTCGCCACCGACGACGCCATCAGGTCTCTGCTCTTGTCCCAGCGCCTGCTGGGCACGGAATCCGTGATGGTCATCCACCACACACGTTGTGGTCTGGAGACCTTCGAAGAAGAGGCCTTAGCCCGAGAGGTCGAGGCTGAGCTAGGGCTGCGACCGCCCTTTCGCTTCGGGGCCTATTCCGACGTGGACGTCGACGTGCGTCGCACCGTCGCGACCTTGGTGGAGAGTCCCTTCGTCAAGGGAACGGAGATCCGTGGCTTCGTCTTTGACGTGAACGACGGAAGCCTCCGAGAAATCAACTAAGGGCTTTCTTGAATCCTTGGTGACTCTGGGTGAAGCCGTTGCTGAGATAGAAGCGGTGGGCGTCGTCGCGGACGTTGTTGCTGGTGAGCTGCAGACGGTAACAATTTCGCTGCGTCGCTTCCTCGGTCGCGTGAGCCATCATGGCGCTGCCAATGCCACGTCCTCGGTCCGACGCCCGCACGTGGACGCTCTCCACCTCCGCGCAGAGTGAGCCCGCGTGTTGAAAATGGCGAAAGACCAGCAGTTGGTAGAAGCCCACTACTTCTTGCTCTACTTCGGCCACGAAGACGTCCCCTCCCGCGCGTCGGGTCTCGTCCACACCTCGCCAATAGGCATCGACTTTGGTGGGGTCTTCGGCGTCCGGGTGCAAACTTCCCCCTACCTGGATGTCGATGACTGTCACCAGATCGCTGCGACGGATGGGGCGAATATTCGCCACCGTCATCGCGGATCGATGGGAGTAAAAGTGCCCAATGCCCTTTCGATATCGGCAGCGATGTCCAAAGTAATGTCTTCGCGCAAACGGCGAGAGATGATTTGTGCGCCAACCGGAAGTCCGTTGGTTATTCCCGTGGGAACCGACGCGGCGGGCAGGCCCAGTAGGTTCGCCGGACACACAAATCGGAACATTTCCGCCACCGCCAGAGCATTTTCCTGCGACTCGACGTCCCAACCCAAGGGGAAAGGTGGTTGCGTCCAGGTCGGGCCGACAATGGCGGCGTAGTCAGTCAGAAAGCCACTCCAGGCACGACCAACGGTGTAACGCAGACGGTGCATTTCCAAAGTGGATTCTGGCGTCTGTGGCTCATCCCATACGTTGGAGAAGTCCAAGAAAGCTTTACCTCCCTCGCCCATGAACATATCCAGCACCGGTCGCAGGAGTGCCGTGTCGCGCATCACGTGTTCCGACCAGTTGAAATAGGCCTCAAACAGCATGGGTGGTTCAATCTCCACCACGTCATAACCCGCATCGGCCAGAGCACGACCGGCAGCACGTACGCCTTCGGCAACGCCAGGGTCGGTGGAGCCACCGGAAGGTTCCGGCACTAGCGCAATACGCTTTGGATACGCCGGTCCCACCAAGGGAGCATCCACGCAGACGGGGTCCATTCGGTGAGAGCCCATCACGGCCTCCAAGCCGAGTCGCACATCGGCGACGGTTCGCCCGAGTACGCCTTGCACCGAGAGAAGCTGTCCACCAATCGGCGGGGCGAAGGGTGCCGTCGCATTTCCAGTAGGCACGCGGCCAAAACTGGGCTTGATCGAAGCAATACCGCAGCAGTAGGCGGGATTTCGGAGCGATCCACCGAGGTCGTTGCCAAGACCCAGCACGCTCTGCCCGGTGGCAATCGCGGCGGCCTCGCCGCCCGAGGACCCGCCCGCCGTCCGGGTGGCGTCAAAGGGATTACGTGTCGCGCCGTAGAGGGACGACTCCGTGTTGACGCGTAGTCCGAAGTCGGGCATGTTGGTTCGTCCGAGTGGTATCGCCCCTGCACGCTTCATGTGTTCGACCGGCGGCGCGTCACTTGGCGCGATCAAGTCCTTGAGCTTCTCCACTCCCTCGCTCGTCGCGCGACCTTCTTGGTCAATATTGGTCTTAATCGTGAAGGGAACACCGTGCAAAATTCCGAGGGACTCGCCGGAGCGTTGGCGTGCGTCCGCGGCGTCAGCCCACGCCAAAGTCGCTTCGGGGAAGGTTTCCACTACGGCGTTGACCGCGGGACCCACAGCGGCGATTCTTTCGAGAAAGTCACTGACTACTTCGCGCGAGCTGACCTCGCGCTGAGCAATCTTCGACGCCAATTCCGTCGCGGAAAAACGCCATAATTCGTTCGCCATACATCCCCCTTGATAGTGAAATGTAGTTTGCCACGTTCACCGTGGCAAAGTGAATCAGCCGAATCGACCCTGAATGTAATCGAGGGTCCGTTCATCTGACGGATTATGGAAAATCTTCTCCGTCGAAGAAAATTCGATTAATTCTCCGGATCGGTCTTCCGCCATCAATAAAAACGCACAATTGTCCGAGACGCGAGCGGCCTGTTGCATGTTGTGGGTCACGATGACGATGGTGACGCGATTCTTCAATTCCACCATCAACTCCTCAATGCGCTGAGTGGACACTGGGTCAAGTGACGACGTCGGTTCGTCCATGAGCAGCACTTCCGGTTCGACCGCCAACGCCCGGGCGATGCAGAGACGTTGCTGCTCTCCCCCCGACAAGGTTGAGGCGCGAGCTTTCATTCGATCTTTCACGCTGTCCCATAATGCGGCAGCGATGAGAGCCGACTCGGCCGCCTCTTCGAGAATCGCCTTCTTCTTAATTCCGTTAAAGCGTAAGCCCGAGACCACATTGTCATAAATCGACATGGTGGGGAAAGGATTGGGTCGCTGGAACACCATTCCAATGCGACTGCGCAACAAGGTGGTAGCCAAATCGCCTCCGTAGACGTCAAGGTCACCCAATCGGATATCTCCCGTGACTTTGGCGCCCTTGGTCAAGTCGTGCAGACGATTCAGCGAACGAAGAAGAGTGGTCTTGCCAGAACCTGATGGCCCAATCATTGAGGTCACCTTGTTGGCAACGACGTCGAAAGTAACGCCACGCACGGCCATACGTTCATTGAAGGACACGGACACGTCCTTCAGACGCATCACGGCAGGACCGGTTTCGGCTTGATTCGCCACACCCGCGGCCGCCAAGCTTCGATCTTCCATTTTCATATCCTCCATTAGTGACGCTCCCTACGCATAAACGCCGCGACTAGTCGCGACACCACATTCAAAATCAGAACAATTGCTACTAGGACAATGGCAACGCCCCACGCGGCGGCGTGCTGGCTGTCGTATGCGGCTGACGAGTAATTAAAGGTCATCAAGGGCAATGCCGACATGGGGTGGAGAGGATTCCATTCGTATTGAATGGAGGCGCCCATCACCAACAGAAGTGGAGCGGTTTCGCCGATGGCGCGAGCCAGGGCGAGCAAGACGCCAGTGACAATTCCCGGTGCGGCCACAGGTAGAACTACTTTCAGCGACACTTTGGACTGGCGAGCGCCCAGGGCGAGGCCAGCTTCTGTCAAAGTTCGTGGGACGTTTCGAAGTGCCGTCTCCGCTGCCTTGGTAATAACTGGGGTCATCAGCAGCGCCAAAGCCATCGCTCCAGCGAGGCCGGTGAAAGCGTGCATGTTGAGCACAATGTACACATAGGCGAATACGCCCAAAAGAATTGACGGCAAACCCGTCATTATTTCCGTAATCGAGCGCAGCGCAGTGGCGGGGCGACTTTGCGTTTCCGACAGGTACAGGCCGAGAATGATGCCCAGTGGCACGGCCACTAGCGCAGCCACACCGTCGACGACCAGCGAGCCGATAATGGCATTACCAACCCCGCCAATGGTGTCTTGCTGCATCAAAGTCGGCTGCTGTGGCACTTGGGTCAGAAATCCCCACGACAGCACTTTGAATCCCCGCTGCACCAGAGCCGCGCACACAAAAAACAGAGGAATGATGGCAACCATCAATGCAGAGACGAGCAGCGAGAGAAACAAGCTCGAACGCAGAGAACGAGCTCGCTGAGTTTTCTGCGACATTAGTTGCACGACTCGGCGACGCTCGAGCAGAGGGTCCGGTGGCAACTTGGCGAGGAGGTCGGTCATCGTTAACCCTTCACGCCGCGCTGCACTAGTGCACGAGCGATAGCGTTCACGGACGCTGTCAAAAACATCAAAATCATGGCCAGCGCGCCGAGGGCGGCGAGCTGCTGGGGCGAGGAATCAATAAATTGCGTGGCGATGGTCGACGCGAGCGTGGAGCCCAAGGAGAACAGCGAGTGTGGCATGGCGGGGCTGGATCCGATAACCATTGCCACGGCAACAGTCTCACCCAAAGCACGGCCGGCACCGAGTGATACTGCGCCGAGCAGGCCAATTTTTGCGCTGGGGACTACTACTTTTAACAAGACCTGACTGCGCGTTGCTCCCAAGGAGAGTGCTCCTTCAATGAGATCACGGGGAACCACGGCAATCACGTCACGTGAAATGGCCACAATGGTCGGGAGAACCATAATCGAAAGTACTGTGCTCGCGAGTACCAGACCGAGACCAATGGCGTTCCCGCTAAAGGGCCAGCCACCACTCGTTAACCCGGCGAGCCAGGGCTGAATGGTCGTGGACATCCACGGCACCAAAACGTTGAGGCCCCAGAGTCCGTAGACCACCGAGGGAACAGCTGCAAGAAGTTCGACGAGCACTGTCAGAGGGCTCGCGATTCGCGGGGGAATAATGTAGTTCAAAGTGAGAGCGGTACCGATACCAATAGGAACGGCAAACAAAAGCGCCACGCCAGCGGTGATCAAGGTAGCGAGTATCAGCGGAAGCGCCCCGAATTGACTATCTGCCGGAGCCCAGTTGGTCCCAGTGATAATGGAGAGTCCCGAGTGAGACCACGCCGGCCACGATTGTTGGATAATGCTCCACACAAAAAGAACGAGAACGCCAGCAAAGAGCACGGCCGAGCCGCGCAAGACATAACTATAGAAACGACCAGACTTCACCCGGGGCATTACGCCCCGGGTGAAGTCGTGACCGTTGAGTCCGGATACGGATTTTGATGAAATCATCTTCTGTATCCAGGATGCTTTCGACTACTTACTTGAGGACCTGAGCACCGTTATAGGTGATCGTCTTCAAGGCGTTACGGGTGACGTTCTGCGCTGCCGTCGGCAAGGCAACGTAGCCCTGTTGAGTGGCAACATCTTGTCCGAAGGTAAGTCCCGACTTCGCCGGAGCGCTGTGGGCCAACCAGTCAACCAGCTTGACCGTCAACTGGGCCTGAGCCAAGGAGCTGGCTGCACTGGCCTTGCGGAGCATGACCCAACTGTAACCAGAGATCGGGTACGAAGTAGCGCCACTGGCGTTCACGATGGAGAAGTTAGTGGAATCTACCGAAGGCTTGGTAGCTGCAGCAGCGGCAATGCCGGCCTGATTAATCGCTACAGCCTTGTTCGCAGCGTTGACCACGAGTGCGGCATCGAGAGACTTGTTCAGCAGCACGTAGGAGTACTCCACGTAGCCCAAGGAGCCGTTGGTGTTCTCCAAGTTAGTGGCAACGCCCTGGTTACCGCTTCCGCCAACGAAGCCGTTGGTGGATGTCACGAAGGTTGACTTCGAAGGAGCGGCGGTCACAATAAGGGGCTGCGCAGTGTGCAGGTAGTCACGGAAGATGTAGGTCGTACCTGAGGAGTCTGAGCGTCCGACAACGGTGATGGTGGCGTTGGGCAGAGCACAGGCATTCTTGACACGCCACTTCACGTTGGCCGCACAGATAGCACTGTCGTTCCACTTGGTAATAGCACCGGTGTAGATCTTGGCCAGAATTGCCGAGGTCACGATGAAGCCATTGGCCTTGTAGAGCTTGTTCGTAGTGATCGCAGTGTTGTGGAAAGCAATAGCCACACCACCGAGAGCAACTGGCACCTGCACGTAGCTGGCGAGAGTTCCGCGAGATGAAATGGTGGTGGCAGCATCAATGTTCGCCTGAGTCAGCGGAACGTCCGAAGCGGCAAAGTCAGCCGTGTTGGACATGATGGCCGTCTGACCAGCACCCGAACCACCCGCGCCGTACGCTCCAACGGTGGCGTTGTGAGTGCGAGAAGCGTAAATCGGGTAGGCAGCGCTAAAGAATGGCGTGTCAAAGGTTGCCCCAGCAGACGCGACCGTTGCGGTCGTGCTCAGCTGAGTGTCGCTAGCCAAGATCGGGTCAAGCTTGACCGTCGTTGCGCCCGCAGGGATTGACAACGAGGCAAAGAGCCCGGCGGTGGCGACAACCACTGCGAACGAACCTCGAATATTGATTTTCATCTAATTTTCCTCCAGTAGGAATTGTTTCGGTTAGTGACGCACTCATCGTTCGGCGCAGAAACATTTCTGGACCTTTTGACTCTTTCGTCATTGGGAAGAGTACGGAGTAAGGGTTAACTTTTCGTGACCACAAGGACTACCCTGAATGAATTCTTGGTTACCGCAACGAGCCCGTCACTCGCGCTCGATGACCAAGACAAAAAGCCTGATAGAACGTACTTTCCCAACTATCGTGTGGGCAGTACCGCGACTACTATCAATGGGCCTCGTTCATTTTTCGAGACAGCACCTCGACGTGGGTGATTATTAAGGCGCTCAGTCGCAGCAGGAGTCACGCCAACCACAACTACGGCATTTGAAGTGAGCGTGTTCGGGGTGCAAGGGCCCGTCACAATGTGGGCATTCAGGATAGATAGCGAAGCGGTTCGGGCAGTGGGCCACCGAGTTGTCCGACACGGGCGAAGTTTTCACCCCTCCATTCTGACGTCGGCTCCGCTACGGACGAGGGATAGAGATGCCCCGGGCGAGGTGGGAACCTCCCCGAGGCGTGGTCGACCAGAAGGCGAATTCGAGCCGACCAGAAAACCCTAGTGTTTCGCGCTCTAAAAAGCGAAACCGCGAGATGGCACGGGATCAAGCAGTTTTGCTTTTCGGCTCCTCCGCTAGCGGCCGACGGTGTAGGCGTAGGGAAGGATGCTGACCGGAGCAATAAACGGTGCCACGTAGACCAGGTAATTCCCCTGCATGTTGAAATTATTCCCCAAGTTTGCCGCGTCGATGTACAACTGACCCGTCTCCACCGTTCCCACCTGGTCAATCGGATTGATGGTCACGGTAATGGTAACGGTACCGCCGGGCGGGACAATGATGCCCGCGGTCGGATCTCCCGTACCCGTGTAGTACGCCACCATGTCACCCGTACTCGTCGTGACGTTGGCGTCGAAGTCCTGCGTGGTGATAGAGGTACGCGAGGTGACGGTTGCTGTCGCACTACTCGTTGACGAAGTGAACGGACCCAACGGTGCGGGAGTAACGCCCCACATTCCGCTAGCCACTCCCCCCACGGGGCGATAGCTAAGTGACGACGCCTGCGGCGTGAATCTTGCCGTCACGCCTGCCATCGCTACCCGCGGACTGAGATCCGGGTCTCCCATATAACTCGACATGTCAAAGGAGGCCGGCGCCGTCGAGGTCTGCGAGGTGGTGATGGCACTGGTACCTGGTGGAACGTAGTAGCTCCATGAGTTATTGAACGTTTGCGTGGCCGGACTACCAAAGAGATCGGAGATCTGATAGGTAACGCTCGCCACCGTCCGTGGGTCGGCGGTGATGTTCAAGGGCGTCATTCCGCGATTCGTTACGTTGATGTTGTACGTCCCACCCGCACTCGCGCTCACCACCGTGCTCGCACTGTTGGGGAGCGATCCACTCACCGAAACGCCGTTCAGCAGAACTTGGCCATGAAAGGCGGAGTCGATCGCGCTCGCCACCACGGGATTAGCAAACTCCACGACGTAGGTATAGGTACCTCCCACGGGGGTGGCAGCGTAGAGGCTCACGTAGGGGGTCAGCGTATACGCATTGAGATAGTTGTCAAAAGTTACGTTGGTGTCGTAGGACAACTCTTGACCTGTGGGTGACAGCAGCATCGCCACGATTTGGGTTCCGGGAAGTCCGTTGCTCGCCACCGCCTCGAAATTACTTAGTTCGAGGTCGACTTCAAGATTGTTCGCACCGGCGGGAATAGTGAATTTATACGTATTCATTTGCGCAGGGGATCCCGCTCGCCCATTACCACCGGTCAAAACACCGTAGAAGTTGCCGGATCCAGCCACCACGGGAACCGCCGTGCGCTCGGTCACGGGAATGACGACTGTGCGGCTCGCGGAGATGACCTCAAGGGCCAAGGACGTATCGCCCGGTTCCATGGGCATAGTCAGCGATGCCGAGATCTTGGTCGTGGCTCCGGCCTTTATGACCACTACCTTCCCCAGGGCGGTAGGCGCGTTGTTGTACGCCGTCACCTGCCACTGCACGAGACCCGAGGTGCCTACATCCGTGGGGCCATCACCGTTGTACACCGTGAAAAAGACTGCTTTCCAGATACCCGTCGTCGGATTACTGAGATCCATGGTTACGTAGTCCGCGAGACCTTGGCTGATGGAATAACTCGCCAGATTCCCCGCGGGATCAAAGATGGCCACGTGCAAAAGGGACGATTGCCCGCTGTAGGCAAAGTCTGCTTGAAACTGCTCGCGCGTCGTTCCCGGGCTCACCGTAAAGTCCTTCGTTTGGTATATCTCCTGGTATCCACTCCAGATAGGAAATTGGGGTTGCGTGGAGCCCACCGCGGGGTTCAAAGTGACGGTTCCACTTTGCACAGTGCCACGCACTTCTCGCACGCTGGCGAGATGCAGGCTGGTGCTCACGTTGGAGGTATTGGTCACGCTGACACTGCTCGAGATGGTGGATCCGGGAGTCCCACTCAGGTTCAGAGCGTTAGTGCTCACTACGATGCCACCCGTAGTCTTGGGCTTCTTCACCGTGTAGGTTTTCGCCAGGGCCACCGCCGCCCCTACATTCAAGAGACCCGCCCCTTGCAGCGTGACGGGAGCATTGAAGTTGGTCGCGGTGCTCATCAGAATGGACTTCACCTGGGCCGGCGTGGGATAAAACCCATGGGCCGCCAGGAAGGCTTGAATCACGTCAGCGGCGGCACCGGCAACCAAAGGGGCGGACTCCGACGTTCCACCCGAGAGGCCGAGGGGCTCACCACCACAGTCGGCGTAGAGGGCGCTGGTCGAACACAGGTCCCAGTTCATGTCCCCCGGAGCTACGAGATTTACCGTGTCGCCCGACTGCGCAATTCCGCCCGACGACAGAGGCGAAATGTTGTTCTTTACGTAGCCACCACTGGCGAGCGGATGAGTCATGCCCCCATACCCCGTTTGCGCGTAGGAGCGATAGGTGGTGTTGGCACCCACCGCGATCACCTTGGGATCGCTCGCGGGTGAACCCATGGTGTTACTTGAACCCGCATCACCCGATGAGACCACCACGGTGACACCCGCAGCGACGGCGGCATCGTTGGCTGCCTTCACCAAGTTCGCGGTGAGATCGGGCAGAGGCATGGAGCCAAAGGATTCGTTGAGAACCTTCACCCCGTGCGAGACGGCGTATTGAATGGACTCAAGGAAGCCCGTGTTGGTGGACCAATTATTCGCGCCGAACACTTTCAGTCCCATCAGGTTTGCCCCCGGTGCGGAGCCGACGACTTTGATGTAGCAGCCCGAAGGAACAAAACTGGAATATTGGGAGAGGTCGTAGGCGGTATTACCCTGAGCACCAATGGAGGATGCGTCGAGGAATGCCTCACCGCCACTCGTCGGTGACAAAATTCCGTCACCCGTGAAGTCTTGGTAGTCGGTAAATACTGGCGAGTGGGCTCCTGAATTTTTGGACGCGTAGGCAGGATTGCGCTGAAAGTCGGCAATGCTCGTGTCGATCCCCTCCGCCATGTAGGCCACCGTCACGCCAGCGCCGGTAGCCCCCGCCGCCCAGGCCGCGGGAGCGTTGATGTTGGTCACGGCCTCGGGATCTAATTCCGGCGATGCCTGCGTACCGCACAGTGACGAGGCCAAGGCGTCGTGTCGCACCGCCGCATGACTGCGCTGGGACAAACTAGGCAGGACGTTGCGCACACTCGGTCCGGGAATTTTCCCGTTCGGAATGGCCAGGCTCACGAATGGATTTGCCCTGATGGTGGAGAGGGTGGCGGCAGAAGCTTTCACCACGACAAAGTTGGCGGGTGTGGGTGTGGACGATACCCAGCCACCCAGCTGGGTAATTTCGTTTATCACTGCTGTTCGCTGCTCGCTCGTGAGGCCGGAACGTAAAATGAAGATGGTCGTACCATTCGGGCCCTTGGGCACCGCATTCGCGGTGCCGACCGAGCTGAGTCCGACAATGAGTGTGCTCATGGCGAGGCTGGTGGACACGAAGCGGAGGTATTTCTTCATCGCTCTCCCTGAAGATATCGGTGGTGCTCTTCATCACTCTTAGCACAGTGGCCTCCTGATTTTCAGAGAGCTCCTGCCTTTGGCGGCGCGTGCAGTGAAACCGGCGGTGGCGGGACTATGGGTCTACACTCGGTCACAGTTGGGGGAAATATGGCCAAAATCTCGAAAGAATTACGTTCTCTACGCCAGCACCGAGTTCCTGCGTGGTGGCAGGACGCCAAATTGGGGATTTTCATTCACTGGACCATGGCCGCCGTGCCGGCATATGCGCCCATTGGCATTGATTTCGCCTCGCATTTAAAAGGTGACATTGCTGATTCGTATTCCCTCTCACCCTACGTCGAGTGGTATCAAAATTCTCTGCGTTTCCTCAACAGCCCCGTTGCGAAATTCCACCAGGAGAACTTTGGCGATCAGCCCTATGAGGAGTTTCGGGAACCATTCGAAGCGGGCTTCGAGCACTGGGACGCCGACGAGTGGGCGGCCACTTTCAAAGCCACCGGGGCGAGTTACGTCGTCATGGTGGCAAAACACTCCGACGGCTACTGCCTGTGGCCCACCGCGGTGGAGAATCCACATAGACCCGGCTGGCACTCGTCGCGGGACATCGTCGGTGAGATGGCGACCGCGGTTCGCAAAGCCGGAATGAAATTTGGTCTGTATTACTGCGCTGGTATGGACTGGACTTTCAACCAATGGCCCATCGGTTCGATGGCTGACGTGATTGCCGCAATCCCGCGCGGTGACTTCCCCGCCTACGCCAATGCCCAAGTTCGAGAACTGATCGATCGCTACCAACCCAGCGTCTTGTGGAACGACATCGCCTGGCCCGACAGCGCCAAAACTCTCTGGCCGCTCTTCGCCTATTACTACGAGCAAGTCCCCGACGGGGTAGTTAACGATCGTTGGTTGCCCTGGAGCCCCCTCATGAAGATTGCCACGACGCGTGTCGGGAAAAAGCTCATTAATTCCTACACCTTGAAAGAAATGCGCAAAAATGGTGGCCTCATCCCGCCTCCCCCACCGCACTTCGACGCGCGGACTCCGGAGTATGTCAGTTTCCCCGACGTACAGCGCACCCCGTGGGAATGTTGTCGCGGAATGGACGAGAGTTTTGGCTATAACGCCTACTCGCGTGAGGAAGATTTCCTCACCCACGAAGAATTACTCTGGCTGATTACCGACATTACGGCCAAGGGCGGAAACCTTTTGCTCAATGTTGGCCCTACGGGTCGTGACGCCGCCATCCCTGAACCGCAACGACGACGTTTAACCTGGCTCGGCGAGTGGCTCGCGGTCAACGCCGAGGCGATAGTAGGTACCCGCCCCTGGGTCCGTTGCGGCACCACGGTCAATGGTGACCTACAAGTGCGCTACACCGCTAAGGGTCCCACGGTTTTCGCGATCGTAAACGGGCACCCCACCACCGTGCGCTTCACCGACATTCTCGACACCCCCACCACCCGAGTCACCGATATTTCGGGGAATCCCCTCGTCACGCGTGTGGCCGCGGATGCCGTGGAAGTCGACCTTCCTGAGAACATCGCGCCGGGCCCCGTGGTAGTGGTTTTGCACGAGGTCTCTGCCCGACCCGTGTAGTAACAACTACTAAGGGACAATCAGGGTGTCGGGACTTTTTAGATTGTCGGCGTACACCGCATGTTCCTCGGGTCCGGTGCACCACCACTCGGGCTCGTCATCGCCGATCAGGCAACCCCCAAGGACCACCTCACCCCTTTCGGCCCTTTTAAATGTTTCCGGTGTGGGAAAGCCAAACACGACTTCACGACACGGAGCACCACAGAAGGGACACGAAGGATTTCTTTTTGACACGGTATATGTTTACTTGCTGGGTGTCACACGACAAATATTCGCTGTAAATTCGACGGAGAAGGGCTCACGGGTGAAATGAAGATAGTCGCCCACTACCTCGTGGTGCCCCCGGCAGGATTCGAACCTGCGCTCACGGTTTAGGAAACCGATGCTCTATCCCCTGAGCTACGGGAGCGGAGATGTCGCGAAATTTGCCGCCGTACTATGCATCACCGTCAGTAAGGCTAGTAGGGCGCACGCCACTGATATTTCACACCACGCGGTAATCTCGTGACGTGGTCACTTGAATGTCACCGGCTGCTGAAAGACGAGATCTAATGTCAGAAGTCAAATTAGAAGCGTGGCTCGAAGAAACTCGTCAGTTCCCGCCCAGCCCCGCATTCGCCGCTGGTGCCAACGCCCAGCCGGGCATCTACGAAGCCGCCTTCTCGAACCCCGCAGCCTGGTGGCGTGCGCAGGCGAATCGTTTGGTGTGGGACCAACCGCCCACCCAGACTGTGGAATGGGACTCACCCAACGCACGTTGGTTTAGTGATGGGACTTTGAACGCTTCGGTAAATTGCGTTGACCGGCACGTGGCTGCCGGACGTGGCGACAAGGTGGCATTTCACTGGGTAGCTGATGCCGAGGGCGACGAGCGAACCATTACCTATCGCGATCTGCTCTCCATGGTGTCGCAAACCGCCCATGCGCTCACCGAACTCGGCGTGCAAAAGGGTGACCGCGTCGCGGTCTACATGCCCATGATCCCCGAGGCCGTCGTCGCCATGCTGGCCATTGTTCGTGTAGGAGCCGCCCACTCGGTGGTCTTTGGCGGCTTCTCCGCCGAAGCCCTCGCCAGCCGTATCAATGACTCGGATTGTCGTTTTGTTGTAACGGCCGACGGAGCATTTCGTCGCGGATCCATCAGCCCGCTCAAGCCGGCCGTTGATGAGGCTCTCGCGAGCTGCCCCGGTGTGAAGTCAGTTCTCGTGGTGCGACGCACCGGCGCCGAAGTGGGCTGGGTCGAGGGCCGTGATCACTGGTGGCACGACGTGGTAGAGCGCCAGAGCACCACGCACCTTCCCGAGTTTTTTGAGGCCGAACATCTCCTCTTCCTTATGTATACCTCCGGAACCACCGGCACGCCCAAGGGGATTTATCACACCACTGCTGGCTACCTCGTCGGGGCGGCCACGACCTACTTCAACGTCCTCGACGCCAAGCCAGAGAGCGACGTGAGCTGGACCGCCGCCGACATTGGCTGGATCACCGGACACAGTTACATCGTCTACGGTCCGCTGATCAACGGCATGACTCAGGTGTTGTACGAAGGACTCCCCGACTCGGGTGGTCAAGACCGTTGGTGGCGAATCATTGAGAAGTACGGCGTCACGGTTCTCTACACCGCCCCCACCACCATTCGCATGCTCATGAAGTGGGGCGAGCAAATTCCTCGCGCGCACGACCTCGGTTCATTGCGACTTCTCGGTACGGTAGGTGAGCCCATCAACCCCGAAGCCTGGATGTGGTATCGCGAACACGTTGGTGGCAATCGTTGTCCGATCGTCGATACCTGGTGGCAAACCGAAACGGGCGCCATGATGATTGCTCCCCTCCCCGGTATCACCGCCACCAAGCCCGGTGCCGCCATGCGCGCCCTACCCGGTATCGGTGTGGACATTGTGGATAATGACGGAAATTCCGTGGGTAACGGCGAAGCGGGATATTTAGTCTTGACCGCTCCCTGGCCCTCGATGGCCCGTGGAATCTACGGCGACCCCGAACGTTTCCGGTCGACCTACTGGTCGCGATTCCCTGGCCGCTATTTCGCGGGTGACGGCGCCAAGCGTGATGAAAATGGGGACATTTGGCTCTTAGGTCGAATCGATGACGTGATGAACATCTCCGGCCACCGCCTCTCGACCACCGAAGTCGAACACTCTCTCGTCGGTCATCCCGCGGTGGCCGAGGCCGCCGTCGTGGGCGCGTCGGACGAGCTCACCGGACAAGCCATTGTCGCCTTCGTCACCCTGAAGCAGTCGGCCCTCGTCGACGGCGACGATCAGACGGAGTTGATTGAATCGCTCCGGCGGCATGTCGCCACCACCATTAGTCCTATCGCCAAGCCCCGGCAAATTATTCTCACCCCCGAGTTGCCAAAAACCCGATCGGGGAAAATCATGCGACGCCTTTTGCTGGACGTGGCGGAACATCGTTCGCTCGGCGACGTGACCACGTTGACCGACCCCACCGTGGTGAACATGATCGCCACCTTGATGACGAGTCACTCAGCGAACGACGATTAAATCGTCAAGGGCGTCAGCGTCCAGACCATCGGCCAGACGAAGCAGTTATTCGCCTGCATCTGCAGACCCCACTCCTGCCAATGATTCCCGACGAGCCCGCCATAGGTGCGGTTGAGAGCCGGAACGTAGGACGGTAGTGCCGAACTAGCGGCGTAGGGGTCCCACACGCCCAATTCGTAGCCCACGTACCAAACGCGTAAATACCTGGGGTGCAGCGTCGCCAGCGCGGCGTCGGCGTATTTGTAACCCTCGGGCAGCATCACTCGTGTATCCGTCGACTCCAGACGGAAGCCCTGCGGCCATCCCGGTGGATGGAGGACTACCTGCGACGAGGTGATGCCGGCGTAGGCCCAACTAAAAGAGAGATAGGTGGGAACGACGACGATGTCCGTCGGTTGGATCTGGTTCCGCAACTGACTCCAGAGACCTCGCAGATCCAATGTCGGATAGAGAGCGGGCGTGCTGTAGAGCGTCGCGCCGATACCGGCACTACCGACGACGGCGAATACGCCCGCCGCGAGGTAGCGACTCAGTGGTCCTCTCGAGCGCAGGGTGGGCAGGGCGCTATCAATTGCCACTCCGAGTAGCAACAGCATGCTCGGATAGAACACCACGTCCGTTCGGCCATCTCCGAAGGGGAAGAGGTCGCACTGGGATGCCAGTAATACGGCCGCCAGACTGAACAGCACCGCGCGCAGCGAGCGCCGGAATTCGGTTTCCAGCCGACGCCACCTCCAGGCAACGGCGAGCACCATGAGAAGAATCAAAGCAGCAAAAACATTTTCGGGCCGCGTCGTGAGTGAATTCACGAAGTGCTGGATGACGCCAAAACTAAAGAGGGAGCGAAAAATTCCCCGTGCCATCAACACCGAGTTGTGCAGCCACGCGTGCACGCTCGACCAATCCGCGAGGTATCCGCGGCGTTTCCAATTATCACCGAGGCTTGGCGACTGGCCCTTGAGCGTCGACCACGCCACCAGCCCGGTAGTCAAGGTCGCTACCACCCCGCCCACTATCCAGCTCCGTCGAGCCTCGCGTTGACGAATGGACCACAGTCCCGTGCTCAGCCACGCCCCCGCCACCACGAAGACCATCGCGAACGACATGACGGCGGCAAAGGTACTGACGAGCGTGAACGCGAGCCACCGTCGGTGGCTGGGCGCACGTCGCAATGCTTCAGCGAGGACGAGTACGGCAATCCCCCACACTGCCTCCCAGGTGTACGGCTTTACGCGGGTGGACTCAATGGTGATGATGGGGTTCACTATCAGCAACGCGCTGAGTACCGTGGCCGTCCATGCGGAGACGCGAAAATACCGAAAGAAGGGATAGATAACCAGCGAGAGAATCGCTCCACCCAGATACGCGGGCATCTGTGCCCACCACGTGGCGTGAGGTGCCCAGATGATCCATTGGCGCAGGAGCATGGTCCACAGGGGAGTGCTGACCGTCATGTGCCACGCCGTATTCATTGACACGCGCGCCGGCATGGCCGCCCACGCGTCATCAAAAAACAGATCCGTAGAAGTAAAGCCATGCGCTCGTTGAATCAGCGACGCCACTATGACCGTCAGCAAAATACCGATTCGTAGCCACTGCGCACGCGAGAAATGGAGTCGATTCATGTGGAACACTTTGCTATTTCGTGATACCTAAAAATGCTCTCAGCGCCCGCGTCACGTAGCAGCTCAGAGCGCGGCGCGCGAGTGGTGAATGGCTTGCACTTCCGTAAAGGCCTCGAGACCCCACACGCCATTTTCGGTACCAATACCACTCCACTTATGGCCGCCGAATGGCTGATTGGGTGCCAAAGCCAGGTGGGTGTTCACCCACGCCGTCCCACATTCCAAGTCGGCAGCCACCGCGGCGGCGCGTTCGCTGTCCGCACCCCACACCGAACCCGAGAGACCAAAGTTGGAGTGATTCGCTCGCTGGATGGCTTCGTCCACGGAGGTGTAACTCATCACCGGAAGAGCGGGACCAAATTGTTCTTCGTCAACAATGCGCACGCCCTCTTGCACTCCGGTCAAAATCGTCGGTTGGAAGAAATAGCCGGGCTGGCCCATGTCCGCCCCACCCGTCACCGCAGTGGCACCAGCGCTCATGGCGTCGGCCACCAGCATCTTCACTCGCTCGTACTGCATCGCGTTATTAATGGGGCCGAGTTGTGTTCCCGCCTCGGCGCCATTACCCACCACGATGGCCGCAGCTCGTTGGGCGAGCACGTCCACCACCTCACCGTAGAGGGCTTCGGGAACGTACACCCGCTTGATAGCCGAGCACACCTGGCCACAGTTATTAAATGCCGAATCAAAAATGGCGTTGCCCACGGCCACCGGATCGGCGTCGTCGAGAACGATGGCCGGGTCGTTGCCGCCCAGCTCTAAAGTGACGCGCTTTAAATCAGGAGCGGCCGACGCCGCGACTTTCTTGCCCGTAGCGGTAGAGCCGGTGAAACTTATCTTGCGCGGCACCGGGTGACTGGTCATGAGAGAACCCAAACCATCGCCGCCGCTGACCGCGTTCAAGACTCCGGCGGGAAACGCTTCCTGGAGAATCTCGAAAGTCTTCAAAGTAGCCAGTGGCGTATACGGAGAGGGCTTGAGAACCATGGTGTTGCCGGCGAGGAGCGCCGGGGCAATCTTCCAGAAAGCCAGCACCAGCGGAAAGTTCCACGGGGTGATACCGGCCACCACGCCGATGGGGCGACGTACGACCTCGACCAGGGCGGACTCGTCGTCTTGGAGCACCACACGGGGAATTTCCAGGTTGGCGTAGTGCTGCAGCCACATGGCCGAGGCGTACACCTCAATCCGGGCGTCCAGCAAGGGCTTGCCTTGTTCGCTCGTCAGAGTCGGGGCGATGGCGTCCACGTTGGCCATCAGCAAGTCGGCGGCGCGCAGCATGGCGGCGCGGCGCGCAGTTTCGTCACGCTTCCAACCACCGTAGGCGCCCTGAGCCGCGGCAAAGGCCTGATCGAGCTGCTCGGGTGTGCACTCGGGGGCGTGTTCGAAGACCGTGCCGGTGGCGGGGTTGATAACCCCGAAAGTTGTGGGCGACGACACGGTCGTTCCGCCAATAGTCATCAGGAATTCGCTCATGTTGCCCCCGCTATGCCGTTGTCACCACTGTACCGGTCGTAGCCGACGGCGAAAGGTCTCAGGACCCGTGCAGCGGGTCGGTTCCCTCGAGGTGATGTTCGGCAATATGCACGATGGCCTTGGTTTCGGCTTGGAGTCGTGCTCCCCACTTTTCTTCGAGATTCCCCACACGCCACCAGATCGCCGCACCCGCCCAGGCGAAAATGAACATCCCCACGATGACGTAGCCGGCAGCATTGATATTGAAATTAGCCATGGCATTCCAAAAGCCCCCCGTCAAGTGGAACTCCTGCGGCAACAAACTCAGCACTTCGACCGCTCCGATGAAGAAACAAATCATCACCGACAGTCCGGTAATGGTGAGATTGTAAAAAATACGACGCACGGGATTAAACATGGCGTAGGAATAGGCCACGTTCATAAAGAGTCCATCAATAGTGTCCATCAGAGCCATGCCGGCCGTGAACAAGATGGGCAAACACATGATGGAATACCACGGCAAGGACTTCGTGGCGAAGAGCGCAGTGGTGGCGAGGAGCGCCACCTCGGTGGCCGTATCAAAACCCAACCCGAAGAGCACGCCGATGGGGTACATTTGCCATTCCGCAGTGATTGACTTCATCAAACGTCCAAAAATTCGGTAAAAAAATCCTCGATTGTTGAGCTGACGCTCTAACTCCGCTTCGTCGTAGACACCATCGCGCATGCTCCGAAACACGCGGATGATGCCGAGGAGAATGACAAAGTTCAAGAGGGCAATAAGAAACAGAAACCCTGCGGAAATGGAAGTTCCGACCACTCCACCGAACTGCTGCAAGCTGGAGCCCTGGTGCGATACGGCTCCGTACACCGACTTCTCCGCGATAACCAGACCCGCCCCGATAGCCACCACGATGGAGGAGTGCCCCAGGGAAAACCAAAAACCCACCGAGAGTGGTCGACGGGGTTCTGGCTCGTCGAGTCGATCATTAATGAGCTTGCGGGTGACGTTGTCAATGGCCGAGATGTGGTCGGCGTCAAAGGCGTGCCGCAGGCCCAAGCTGTAGGCCAGACCCGCGATTCCCATGCCCAGCCCCTTGTAGTGGCCGGGGAGGACAAAACCCAGGAAGATACCGAAGCCGAGCACGTGGAGGAAAATGGTGGCGCCGATCATCCACTGGCTGCGACGTATTTCCTTCTCCGTCAGCGACCCGCGAATCGTGGCCCAGCGTCCCCGTTTTACGACGGTGGCCTCGTGTGAAGTCATGTTGGCACCCTAACGGGAACGATGCGAATTTAGGCCAATGTCACACCCTCTTGCAAAAATTGTTGTCCCTACCAACGAAAGGTCTCACATGAACAACACACTTACCCTCATCGACACCGAGAACGCCCTCGGTGGCGCCATTACGGCCCACTCCCCTGTCGGTCGTCTCGCTGACGTCCTCAAAAATCTCTTGGGCGATACCGGCCACCTGGTTGTGGCCACCTCCTACGGTCCGGCGCTGATGCACGTCAAAGCGCAGATGGGCGGAGCCGCTCGCTACGTGTACAAAGACGGCCGTGACGGTGCCGAACGAGCCATCGAAAAGTACATGAACGACTATTTCCCCGTCGGGAGCGTCGCACGTCTGAATATCGTTAGTGGCGACCACTATTTCGCCGAACTGGCACGGGCGCATCGTGACGCCGGCTGCTTGGTGACCGTAGTGGCTCCCCAAGGAACCTTGGCCCACGATCTCTACCGTGAGTCCAGTATCAACCTGGTTCTCCCACAACTAGTAGTGACCGCGTAGGGGATTTTCTCTCTCCGACGAAGAAAGTTTCCGCAGCGTCAGAAGAATTATTCCTCGAGCAGTCCCGCCGGTACGGAATCCAAGGTGCGCAAAATGGCTTCGGCCAGTAGGCGGGCCGAACGGGCATCCATTTCGAGTCCGACGCGATCGTGGGCGCCACGCGCCACATTCAACACGTCAATCATGACGGCGTGTCCGGCGGGAAAATCTACCGGGTGGTCGACATACACACTGGCCGAGGTGGCGGGGAACCATCCCGCAGCACCCTTAGCGCTGGCACGGACTTCTACTAATTCGGTTGAGTAGGTACACATGATCTTCCTCAGGCGCTCAGGTGGATATCAAAGAAGTCCGCCACTTCGCTCCAGGCTTCCTTGGCGACTTCGGGGCGATAACTCGGTCGGTCCACCGCGAAAAAGGCGTGACCGGCTCCTTCGTAGGTGTGGGCCGTGAAGTTCTTGCCCGCGTGAGCCAAGAGAGCTTCGAGCTCCGCGGTCTGTTCCGGCGACGGGTACTGATCATCGGCACCGAACAAGCCCAGCATCGGGCAGTGGAGATCGGCGAGGATGGGCGTCAGAGCAGGAAAGTTGAAGGGTGATCCTTCTGGAGTTCCCACCACCACAAAAGCTCCGTAGCAATCCACCGCGGCGTCGAAGTCCAAATGGCACGCCGCCAATACGGTCTGGCGACCGCCGGAGCAATATCCAATGACCCCGACCCGCCCATTGGAGTTGTCGAGGCCCCGCAAATATGCCAGCGCCGCTGCCACATCTCCCACCAAGCGCTCGTCGGGGACACCGCCCTGGGCCCGAGCAATGGCCGCGGCGTCGTCACTGCTGGCCCCGGGCGCTTCTCGGTAGTAGAGATTCACGCAGGCGGCGTTGTAACCCATCACCGCAAATTTGCGGACAATTTCACGGATTCCCTCATCAAAACCAGGCAGATGGTGAATGACAACGACTCCGCCCCGTGGTGACGGATGCGCCACGGTGGCGACATACACCTCGATGGATTCGCCACCGTGGCCGGAGAGTTCAATAAAACTCGTCGCAATTTCCGACCGTAAAGTCCGCACCATCGTTCCCCCTTGGTATCAAATCGAATTCGCAGCGAGGTTATCTCCTCGCCCACTTTCTTCGTGCGTGTACCGGAATTCGCCCACAGCCCGAAGTGAGCCCTCGTCGCCGTGAGGACGAGGTACGATTTTCTCATGAAGCCCAACGAACGCTGGTATCTTTCTCGATCCTCGAACCGTCGCACCCCAGTGGTCGCGCTCATTTTGCTCGCCTTCATGGTGATAATTGTCGTCAGCGCCGCCACTCGTTCCAGTTCGCCACCCACCACTATCCCGGGCGCAGCCGCCAAGCTTCAGCTGGCCGCCTTTTCGAGCGTCTCAACCAAGAACTACCACACGTTTACCGCAGAATTGGCGAAGTGTTCCACCCTGGCCTGCGGAATTACGGCCGCCGACAAAGCCTTTTACGCCGAAGGAGCAGTCGCCAATAACATCGACCAGAGCATCTATCCCGAGAAACTCATCAGTCAATTGACCATGGTGGAGGGGTACTTAGTCTCGCTACAGAAGATTTATCTGTTTATGACTGAATCGAAGGCCCTCAGCGACATTGTTACCCAACAAACTCGCCTGGCGGGACCGCTCTCAGCGTTGACTTCTCAGTGTGCGTCAATGATTCACGCCATCAAATAGCAATAGTGCTACTCGTCGTGGAGCCAGCAAAGGATCGACGCTAAATCCGCTGGAATATCAACGGGGAAGCCTTGATTCTGCAGTTCAATCTGGGCCAGTTTCGGCGGTAAGATGGCGGAGTGAGCCTTCTAACCATTTCCGACCTACGTATTGAATACGCACTGCGAGACTCGTCCGTCGCGGCGGTTGACGGCGTCGACCTAAATATTGAGCCCGGTGAATGCTTCGGTCTAGTGGGCGAATCGGGCTGTGGGAAAAGCACTCTCGGCATGGCAATTCTTAAGTTGCTCGCTGGAAACGGTGGCATTACGAAGGGTTCAGTCACCTTCGATGGCCGCGATTTAGCAACCTTTTCGGAGTCGGAAATCCAAAAGATTCGGGGAAACGAAATTGCCCTGATCCCTCAGGACCCCATGACCTCGCTGAACCCCACCCAACGCATCGGCAAGCAGATTGGTGAGGGCTATCGTATTCACCGGAATGCCTCCCCCGAAGAGGCTCGCGCTCGAGCCCTCGAAGTCTTAAAACTCGTAGAGATGCCCAACGCCGAACAGCGACTCGATCAATATCCTCATGAGCTTTCGGGTGGTCTCCGCCAACGAGTGATGATTGCCATGGCGTTGGTGTGCAGCCCAAAACTACTGATTGCCGACGAGCCCACAACAGCCCTCGACGTAACGATCCAGGCACAAATTCTTGACATTCTTGATGATTTACGCGAGAAGCTCAATATGTCTATTCTCCTCATTACCCACGACATGGGAGTGATCGCGAGCCGAACCGACCGCGTAGGAGTCTTATACGCGGGGAAAGTAGTCGAGATTGCCCCGACTGCTGAACTTTTTAGCTCGATGCGTCACCCGTACACGCAGTCCCTTTTAGCCGCAGTCCCCAAACTTGATGAGATCCAAAGCGGCCGACTTTCCTCCATCCCTGGACTACCGCCAGACCTCTCCAAGCCCATCGTGGGCTGCCGCTTCGCCCCACGTTGCTCCATGGTGCAAGATAACTGCCTCCAAGCCGAACCCGTCCTCCAGTCAGCGTCGGCCACGCATGCGTTCTCCTGCTTCCACCCCGTCCAAGGTCCTGCGAAGAGCAGTGTCACCCTCTCACGCCGCGCCAACGAGGACCACGCTTCCAATGAAGACTTCTTGGTCGTACGCTCATTGGAGAAGAGTTTCCCCTTGCGGGGCAGCAAGCTCTTCTCACGCTCACAGGCATCGATTAGTGCAGTGTCCGACGTGAGCTTCACTCTGAAGCGTGGTGAAGTTCTCGGACTGGTCGGAGAATCTGGCTGTGGCAAGACGACCATTGGTCGACTCCTCGTGGGGCTCGAAGAACCAACCGGTGGATCCATCACCTTCAGCACCCTCCAAGATCAGGGTCTCCGCCGAGGCGCCAAGCGTCGCTTGCTTGCCCGAGAACGCCAGATGATGTTCCAAGACCCGTACTCGTCTCTCGACCCACGCAAGCGCGTCGGTAGCATTTTGGCCGAACCCCTCGAAATCCAGCGCACCGGAACTTCGGAAAGTCGTCGGGCGCGAGTTCTCGAACTCCTGGACGAGGTCGGCCTACCTCCCGAATCCATCGAGCGCTACCCGCACGAGTTTTCTGGTGGACAACGGCAGCGCATTGGTTTAGCGCGCGCCCTCGCGGTGGAACCTCGCTTAGTTATTGCCGACGAACCCGTCTCGGCCTTGGACGTATCAATTCAGGCTCAAATTCTGAACCTCATGAAGGACCTCCAGGAAAAGCGTGGCTTATCCTACATTCTCATTAGCCACGACCTCGCTGTGGTGAGGTACATCGCCGACCAAATTGGCGTTATGTACCTCGGTAAACTCGTCGAAGTCGGTCCCGCTGATCAGGTGTTCAGCAACCCCGCACACCACTACACCGCCGGCTTGCTACGCGCCGTGCCAGCGACCAACGTGGCAGAAGCAAAAACTCGACGCGGAATGCAGATCACTGGCGAGCTCCCCAGCGCGGTGAATCCCCCCTCCGGTTGCCGATTCCGCACTCGCTGTCCCGCAGCGGCCGACATTTGCGCAAGCGTGGAGCCACCTTTGGTCTCTGTGGGTGACGGCCACACGACGTCATGCCACTACCCACTACGCACGCCGGTGACCATCTCGCAGGCGTAGAGCCTCTCGGAAGTTTTCACTTCGAAGTACTTGAACGCTGAAATCGAATGCGTCGATGGATCTTGCGGCAGGTTAGATGACAGCGGGTGAAAACCAATCTCGACTGGCTGACACGTTTCCGGTCCGCCAACCAGTAGCCAACCGCTGAGAGTTTGCATTACGAACCCACGCCTCCGCGGCGTGACGAAGCCGGCTTGCTTCTCCATTCCCGCGCCGAGCAGAAATGACATCAACCCAAATCGAATGGATTGGTCTAACCGAAAAACGGAGACCATTTGGTGGGCGATGAAACGATTATATTCACGCGATCAGAGATCGCGTTTTTACCTCTCGCGAAGACGCACTTCGAAGGCGTCACGCATTGCGTCACCAATGTAGTTAAACGAAATTACGAGCAATAGGAACACGATGCACACGGGATAAAGCTGCCACCAGTATCCAACTTGGAAGTTCACCGATCCCGCCTGGATCATCGCGCCCCAGTCGGTTTCGGGAATAGGGATTCCTACACCTAGGTAGCCGAGACCCGTCAAGGCCAAAATTGAGTTCGCAACATCAAAAGTTGCCACCGTCATCATGGTACTCACCGAGTTGGGAAGGATGTGCTTCCAAAGAATACGTGCGGAGCCACTACCCATTGCTCGAACAGCCTGTGCGAACTCGCGATCGCGTAGCGACAACGCTTCTGAACGCATCAATCGTGCCGTTCCAAACCAACCGGTAAGTCCCAGAATCAGAATAAGCAGCAACTTGCTCCGACCAAATACCGAGATCACCGCAAGCAGGAGGAACAGACCCGGGATTGAAAGAAGGGCGTCGACGATACGCATCATCACGGTATCGAGCAAGCCACCACGGTAGCCGGAGATAATGCCGTACCCAACTCCAACGGTCATGCTGATAAAGGCGGCGAGGAACCCCAATTGAAGTGACGCCTTGCCACCAAACATCAAACGCCCGAGAATATCAAAACCAGACGAGTCAGTGCCCAAGGGGAAGCCTTTGCCTGGAGGAAGATTTACGTTCACCAGAGCTTGATTGGCGTCGAGCTGATTTGAATGGTAAAAGAACGGTCCAATGAAGCAGAAGATGACCAGACCAATGACGTATGCGACTGAAAAAAGAGCGATTTTATTTTGCTGGAAAACGCGGATGAACTGCCGCCAAAATGTTCCATTATCCGCGACCTCACCACCGAAATTTTCGGATGACGGACCTGTCGTTTGTGTGATGTCGATGGTACTCATGTTGTTAACGCTTCCCTAACATTCGAATTCGAGGATCAACCAGAGCGAGACTAATGTCGGCAAGGAAGTTACCCAAAATCGTTACGACGGTGACAATGAGCGTGAGCGCCATTACCACGGGGACATCACGAGAATTCGTTGCGTACACTGTCAACCACCCCAATCCGGGGTAGTTGAAAATTTGTTCGGTAATCAAGGCTCCACCAAACAAACCCGGCAGCGCGAGACCCATGATTGTCACGATAGGTGTGAGGGCATTTCGAAAGGCGTGTCGAAACAAAACCCGACGCGGCGAGCAGCCTTTCGCGCGTGCTGTTCGGATGTAATCCTGCACCATGGTGTCGAGAATGGAACCTCGCATAAACCTAGTAAGTCCTCCCAAACCAAGCACTACCAAAGTTCCTACTGGGAGGACAAATTGTGCGGGGTGATACCAAAACATATTTAGCAAGGGGTAGAAAAACCCTGTGGCGTCTTGCGAGTCAACGGATACCGGTAGCCAGTTCAAGGTGAGTCCAAAAAGAATGATAGTGAAGAGCGAAAAAACAAACGCTGGCATTGAATAGGCCAAAAAAACAACAAAGGTCATGGCGTGGTCGAAGGCGGAATTTCGTCGCATGCCTTGATACATCCCGATGATGATAGAGAGGACGACTGAAATAAGAAGCGAAACCAGCACGAGCCACAAGGTACGGGGAATGTAGGGAACGATCACATCGAGGGCGGGAACATCCATTGTTTGTGGACTCACCGACACTCCAAAATCCAAGTGACTCAAGTGCCTCAGATATGTGACGAACTGAACCCAAAATCCTTGATCGAGGCCGTGCTCATGCAGGAAGAGCTTTACTTCTGCTGGATTTGAATGATTGCCCAAAACAGCCTTGGCGATAGTCCCCGGCTCAAGGGATGGTAGCCAGAAGGTGAAAAAAGCGACAATTGCCGTGACGATGAAACCTTGCCCAAAACGTTTCGCGGTGTATCTCAGCACAGCATAAATCTAACAGGTACAAGCTAGGTATCGGAACCGTACCCCTCTTAGAACTTTCCAAGATTATCTACAGTTAAAACAAAGGAAGTGCCCCGTCGCGTTAGCGACGGGGCACTTCCTTTAACTACTTCTGGAATTTAAATTACCAGTGGAGATACTCGGGAAGGCTCGAAGATGTCGGGCTGACCGGAAGGACGCCCTTCAACAAGTTCGAGATTTCACCAGTTCCTGTACCGGAAGGCTGGTACATGTATGGCAATTGGTCCATGGCGTACTGTGCGAAACCATTCTTCGCGTTCAGTGCGGCTGTGCCCAAGGTGGTGGCAGCAATCAAACTGTCCATCTTGGCGTCTTCGTACAGACCTGGGTTGCACATAGCATTCGACTGGAACAACAGCTCACCTGACGGGTAGTAGTCCGGTGAATAGAGCCAGCCACCGTACTGGCAGATCTGCCAGTCACCGTTGTCGTTAGGGTCAGTGTCCGTGTTGTTACCGGATCCCGCACCTGAAGTGCACAGTGCAGAAATGTTGTCGGGGGCGTCGGTAGACAAGTTGACCTTGATACCTTCAGCAGCCCAAGCGGCCTTCTCTGCAGCCATTTCCTTCTCTTGAGTAGGCGAACCAGTTCCGTACTTGTAACTAATGGTCAGAGGGGTTCCCCTAGGAATACCCGTTCCACAACCACCGGTCTTGGTGCACGTCCACGGAGCGGTAGTACCACTGAATCCAGCAGCCTTCAGAACAGCCTTACCCTTATCGAGCGAGTAGGCGTAGTGGTTGGTCAAGCCGCCACTAAACGCGTTCGCAGGAATGGTAGGAATCGGACCATATCCGGGGACACCGTAGCCGTTGTACAAATTCTTAATGATGGTCACCTGGTCGATACCGTACTGCATCGCTTGGCGGAAGGCCAAGAGATTGGGCAGGTGGGTACCGCTCGACTGTGAGTGAAAGTTGTAGTAGGCGTAGTAGAAAGCCCATGATCCACCAGAGCGGACCGTGAACTTACCCTTCAAGGCACTCAACAAGTTGGTACCAGGAACAATGGTCGTTCCACTAATTTTGGCAGGCGTGACGTCTTGCGGCGTTACATATCCACCGGTCAATTGACCGGCTTGCAGCTGAGCCTTTTCGGTGTCCACTGAAGCTTCGGCAACCTGAGTCAAACGCAACGCAGCCTTTTGAGGACCGTCATATGCACCATTCGGAACAAACACGACGTTACCTGTCGAGCTGAAGCTAAACAGTTTGTAAGGTCCATCGACGACGTCCCACATGGGGTTGTCCTGATAGCTGCCCATCTGAGCCGGAATGGCGTTGTAGTACAGGTAAGCGTAAGCGCCACCGTACATCGAGCCATTGGCAGTAGTAGCCTTGAAACCACAGGGGTTCGGGGTTCTGGTGTAGCTAGGTGATCCCGCAGGAATTGCCGAGTATGCCGTAGCGGCACAGCCAGCAGAGTTGCTCGTCGGCGAGTAGAAACCGTCCGCGTTCTTCGTTCCATCTGACGAGTTAATTCCATTAGCACCTGGAATGTTTGTACTCAACTTGTCCCATGCTTGTGGCATAGGAGTGATTTCAGTCAAGAAGTTGTACGTGAACCAGTTAGGGTTTACCGCTTGCGACGTGGTGATGACAAGGACGTTGCCATTGGCAGTCACGTTACTCACCTGATCCGGAATACCAAAGCCAGGAACGAAGCCTGCATAACGAGCAGGAACGGCCTTGTACATGTTCAAGAAGAACTTCACTGACGCGGCATCGACAACGGTTCCGTTAGAGAAGTGCCAGCCCTTCATCGTGATAGTTACAGTCTTGTTTCCGTTCGAGTACACCGGCAATGCGGCGAGCGAAAGGTCCTTTTGAATAGTGATGTCCGAGCCCTTGCCCACCCAGTACAACGGGCGGTACATGTACTGCTGGAAGTTATTCATGTTGGTCACCGTGAAATACGCACCCGAGGCATACGGGTTGATGTAGTTCGGGTGGTCCGTGGCGCCCATTGGAACAACAAGACCATCGGGGTGAGTCGCGTGACTCGTCGATGCCCCTGCAACTCCAGCAGACAGCCCGGTGACGAGAAGTCCGGCGATGACGCCAGCTTTCGTCATTCGGAGCACATTGTCTCTGAATTTCATATTGTGTTGCCTCCCCTGTGGCACTACTGTGTCACGGCTATAATCGATCGCCGAGTGTACGACGATTGTTTTTTACCTTACACTTACGAAGCACCTCGTGCAAGTGCGGATTGATACTTTCCGACAGTCCCCGTATGGTGATTCTGCGGTGGCGATCTCCGATTTCGACACCTAAATGTAATAATTACTAGACTTCCAGATTGTCTCACAGGGTGATAGTGCCCTGAATTATGAAAAAACCCTGGTCAATGTGGTAAAACTCACGTAATAGAGTTCTCCCTGGGGGCCAATGGATGGAAAGATGACCGACTGCAGCGGAGACTCCACGCTGCAACGGGTCATTTCGCTGCCACTTTCGAGATCAATGATGATCAGTGATTCCCCATTTTCCGTAGAATAATCGCTGAAAACCCCATAACCGGAGCCACGGAAGACGAGGGGATGGGCGGCGTGATTGAGCGAACGCGACCACAAGAGCCGATTCTCTCGGTAGTTCCACGCCGTCAGGACCCCGTTTCCACTGTCGTAGCCCACCACGATCCCTCGAATCGGGTCCACCGCTGGCGGGTTAGCTATTACCCCTCCCATCAGGCTGGACACTTCAAATCGCGAGACCAGCCCGGAAGCGAGGTCCACGCGAATAACCGCCGTGGGCGCCGATGCCACCCCCACCCCACGTAGGGAACCTTGATATTTGTCGGAAGCTTCTCCATTATTCAAGAACCAGGCTGATCCGTCGGAAATCACGGCGTCCCAACCGTAGCCTTCTCCGGAAACTGTCCTATATAGAGGTGAGAAGTTCTCATCCAGCACCAGCAACCCGAGCGCGGGGTCCCATTCGAGCCGCCAGAACCGGGAGATTCCCACGCAGTAGACCGAATTCCCGTCGGCGCTGAGTCGAGCTATCGAGGCCTCAGGCACGGTGAGACGGGCACGAATCGACATGGACTCGGGATCCACCACGCAGACTTCGCAGTCCGCCGAAATACCCTCTCGGATGGGCAACGAGCCACCGAAGTCTTTTGTGACCAGAGAACCATCAGGAAGAATGACAAAAGAGTTATAGGGGCGATTGCGTGGGAGTTCACAGACGCCGGTGATCTCCAAGTCACTCGAGAGTCGGTGTACGTAACGACCGAAGGCGACGTAGAGCGAGCCATTCTCATGGACGGCAATTCCGCCGGGCCAGGTCAGTCCGCCGGGCAAATCGGGACTGCGACGAATCATTTCGAGCGAGAGGGAATCTACTTGTTCCACCCAACTCACCGCGGACTCGCCCCCGGTATGACAGAGCAGATACATCTCGCTCTCACTTTTGAACACCACCATGGTGGCCACCATCACGGTGCGCGACGTCACGCGCAGATGGTCGCCTAAAAGATAGTCCGGGTGGAGTTCGCTGAACTGCTCACGACGTGGTCCACCGTCTTCGGCCGGCCAGTGACTGGGAAAATATCCAGGGATGTTTTTCATTAGCTCAGAGTAGCGAGACGTTCGTGCAACAGCACGCGAAACGCATCATTCTCAACCTGAGTTCCCACTCGCAGATTTCCGGACGTCGAGCGACGCGTCCGGGTGAAGAAGGTCGCACCGCGCGCGAAGGTTCCTCCCGTTTCCACTTGTACCTTCACGGGCTGTTTCGTGATGGCGTTGGGGCTAATCACTTCGTAGACGGCCATCGCGTCGTGCATGATCAAGTTGCGATTCCCATTCCACGACATGTGAAAATCTGCGTAGGGCTCGAGCATGTCGGCCAGGCGTTGGCCCACGGTAGTTCCTCCCGCCCGCAAACGGGCGAGATCGTCGTCATCCAAGAAGGCCTGGTGCGTGAGGTCCAGCGGCATGATGTCGATACGGCACGAGGAGCCGAACACTACGGCCGCGGCTTCCGGATCGACCCAGATGTTGAACTCCGCGGCGGGCGTGACGTTGCCTTCGAAGGATGCTCCCCCCATCACCACAATGCGTTCTAAGAGACCCACTACGTCAGGGTGTTGTTCCAGCAAAGTCGCGATGTTGGTCAGCGGACCAATGGCGATGATGGTTAATGGTCCGGAGGTGGCCTGGCGATAGAGGAATTCAACCGCGTGCTCGCTACCCTCGCCCACCGTCGGTTCGTCCCAGACCAGATCCCCGAGGCCGTCACGTCCGTGAACCTCTCCGGCGGTTCCCGCGGGACCGCCCAAGGGGCTCGCACAACCACGAAGAACCGGTATCTCGGGACGCTGGGCGAGTTCGACAAGTCGCCGGGCGTTCAAGGTGGTCTTTTCCAACTCGACGTTGCCGACCACCGTGGTGATGCCGACGACGTCGAGTTCAGGACTGGCCAGAGCCAGCATGATGGCCACGGCGTCGTCGACGCCGGGATCCGTATCGATTACGACGCGCGTGCGAGCCATTCGCGAACCTCACTATCTAGGGGCAATGCACCCTGCGCACCCACGGCGAGCGTAGCCAGTGCGCCGGCAGTCACCGCGTACTTCAGTATTTCCGACATATCTCGTCCGTGCGCAAACTGCGTCGCGAAGGCGGCGCAAAAGACATCACCAGCACCCACCGTATCGACGGGCTGCACCACGGGGGGTCGGGCTACGTCGCGCCGCTCTCCGAATTCGTAATACTCGGCGCCCCGTGCGCCCAAGGTCACCACGCAGCGTGATATTTCTGACAACGTGAGACCGAGGAGTTCGGTTTCATTGACAATCACCACTTCCGACGCTTCCAGCAGATCACGATGCACCTTGGTGGGCGGGGCGGCGTTCAAGAGAAAACAACGACTGCGTCGCGCCACGTCGAGCATCGTACGAGCAGAGACTTCCAGTTGACCTAACACGACGTCAAAGTCGTCGAAGGATTGAGCGCGGCAATCCAATTCGTCGTTTACTCCCGGGGCTACCACGATGGTGTTCTCCCCGTGAGAGTCCACCGTTATCAGCGCGGTTCCCGTAGGGCCGTTACCTTCACGGACGCAACGTACATCAACACCGTGAGCGGTGAGATTACGCACCACTCGCTCCCCCGCGCTATCGCGACCCACCATGCCAAAGAAGGTGGTGGCCATCCCAAGACGAGCGGCGGCGGCGGCTTGATTTGCCCCTTTGCCACCCATGCTTTCTTGAAGGTCTTCCCCGAGCAGGGTCTCACCCGTCCTCGGTAGATCCTTCACACGAATGGTGACGTCACGATTGGCACATCCCACCACCGCGAGGCGTGGGAGCGTCACGGCTTACTGCGCCGGAAGGTAGGCGTTGGAGTAATACGTGGAAGGCGTAGGTGCCGTCTTGATTTGCTTGGTCGCGACCAGGCCCTGATCCAAGAGGCTCCACTGCGCGTCGGTCTGAACGAAGTACTTGCCCTTGGCGTTGGTCAAGAGAGGAACGGTCAGCGACCAGCCCAGCTTGTTGTAGGCAGCGGTGTAGCCACTCTTGGGATAGGCCTTGGTGAAGGCTGCAGCGGCGGCGCTCTGGTGTGCCGAGGCGTACTTGGTGCCCTCGAGCACGGCCTTCAAGAAGGCCTTCACCACCGAAGCGTGAGCGCTTGCGTACGACTTCGTCGTCGCGTAGACCCATACCGGTACATTGGGCACGCCCGCGGCGGCACCGGTAATGGCAACGGGGTTCTTGCCGGTGGCGCCGAAGATTCCGGGCACGCCGTAGTTGGACGTCGAGGTAGTCCAGTCAATCTTGCCGGCGAGGAGCAGCGGCATGTCGTTGCTCGCGGTCACGACCGTAATGTCCGACATCTTCAGGCCAGCTTTTTTCACGACAAAGGGCAACATGGCGTTGGTCCACGTATCACCCCAGGAGAACAACTTCTTTCCCTTGAGATTCGCGAGCGTCAACTTGGATCCCGGTTTGGCGAAGAGCCCCCAGTTGTTACTCATTGAATAGTTCGCCACTGACAGCAAATGCGCCTTCGCCTGCACGGCGACGGCCATGTCCGAGGTGGTAATGAAACCGATGTTGGCAGCCCCGGTGGTCAGCATCTGGCTCGAAGTGGAAGTGTCCGGCGGGAAGATGATGTTCACCTTGAGGCCTTGACTAGCAAAATATCCCTGTTGCTGGGCGGCCACGATGGGGGTGATCTCCATGTCGGGCCCGGGGAAGTCGTAGACGAAGTTAACGGTCGTCAGCTGGGCGCTCGCCCCACTGACGGTGCTGATTACTGCTAATGAACTCGCAGCTAGAAAAGAGCTCGCCAACACTCCAGAAACAATTCGACGCTTCATTTTGCTCCCTTTACGACGTAGGTGTTATCAAGAGTTCTAGCACCTCGCGACCAGCGACGCGCCACTGAGCGGCGCAACCAAGGCGTACAGAGATGTTCGAGGGTGATCATCAGCAGAAACCAGCTCATGCCAATGGCCGTCATCAAAATGGTGGTCCCGTACACCCCCGCCGAATTGAGTTGACCGATCTGGGTGTGTTGATACAGGGCCAGCGATTGCCCACTCGAGGCCGCCATTTCCCCGATGACCGCGCCCGTCACCGCGTAGGTGGCACCGATTTTTAGCCCACTAAAGAGTGGCGTGATAGTCGCAGGAACTTCAATCAAGAAAAAAGTGCGCCAGGGTCGTGCTCCCAACACCCGCGCCAAAGTGATGAGATCGTGGTCCACGTGGTTCAAACCGTCCAAGACATTAACGGTGACGGGGAAAAAGACGATCCACGCAACGATGACCACTTTGGGTCCCAAGTTGAATCCCATCAGCAGCACCAGCGGCGACGCGATGGCCACGATGGGCACGGCCTGCGTCACGACCAGAACGGGGTAGAGGGAACGTTGCAGGAAACGCAGTTTGCTCATGAGTACTCCGAAGAGGATGCCAATGACCGCCCCCGCCCCAAAGCCCCACACGGTTTCTTTAATGGTCCAACTCGTCAGCGGCCACAGCGTGGACCAGTTAGAGCTAATGGCCTCCCAGGCAGCCAGGGGGGTCGGGGCGAGGTAGCCCTGCACGTGACCCCACAGAATGATCAGTTCCCAGAGCCCAATCAGCGCCGAAAATGAGATGACGGGGACGACGAGGTTGCGGAAAATCTTTAAGCGGTTCACGAGAGCGACTCCGCGTCACGGTGTAGCTGGCGAAGGATACGCGCCTTGATAGTGGTGAAGTCCGTTTCGGTCAAGGTGGCCAATGTTCGCGGACGCGTGATAGCAACCTCGACGTCGTCCACGATGCGTCCCGGTCGTGGCGACATCACGAGGACACGGTCCGAAAGGAAAACTGCTTCGTCGACGTCGTGAGTAATGAACAAGACGGTGCGCTGCGAATCACGCCATACCGAGAGCAGCCACTGTTGCATTTCAAAACGTGTCTGAGCATCTAAAGCCCCGAAGGGCTCATCGAGCAGCAGTAATTCCGTATTGAGAGCCAGGGTTCGCATCAGCGCCACGCGCTGACGCATGCCGCCCGAGAGCGAGCCGGGATAGTGGCGAAGAAAATCTCCCAGGCCGTAGCGCGTGGCGAACGAGGTGGCTTGCCGGCGATCCTCTTCGGTCACCCGACCCGTCAGCGCTGCCCCCAAAGTTATATTGCCGAGCACCGTCCGCCACGGGACGAGAAGGTCCTTTTGCAGCATGTAGCCCGCGTGTCCGGTGGAGCCCACCACTGATTTCCCCCCCACGGCGACCTCACCACCATCCGGTAGCAACAGACCGGAGAGAATGTTGAACAGTGTGGACTTCCCGCAACCGGAGGGGCCCACGATGGACACGAAGGATCCTCGTTCGATACCGAGTGAGGTCGGGCTCAGCGCCAGCGTTGTCCCGAAGCGTTTCGTCACGTCGACGAGCGTCAGCAATTCAGAGTTCGGCACTCTCACAATGTAGGGGGCACTAGCCTGTGCGGAGTTATGGGACTCTCAATCGGTATCGTCGGCCTGCCCAACGTGGGGAAATCCACCTTGTTCAACGCTTTAACGAATAATGACGTCCTCGCCGCCAACTACCCCTTCGCCACCATCGAACCCAACGTGGGCGTGGTGGCCGTTCCCGACGCGCGCCTCCCCCAACTCGCCGTGGTCTACGGTTCGGAAAAAATTTTGCCCGCCTCGGTGACCTTCGTGGATATTGCCGGCATCGTCAAGGGTGCCAGCGAAGGCGAGGGCCTGGGAAATCAGTTTCTCGCTTCTATCCGTGAGTCGGACGCCATTTGCGAAGTGGTGCGCGCCTTCATCGACGATGACGTCGTCCATGTCGACGGTCGCATCGACCCCGCCAGTGACGTGGCCACCATCGAAACCGAGCTGATTCTGGCCGACCTCCAAACTGTCGATAGGGCGATCAGCCGGCTCGAACGCGACGCCAAGCGGGGTGTCGGCGACGCCGCTCTTCGCTTGGCCGCCTTTCAGCAAACACGCGAGGCTCTCAATAACGGACAGGTCATTTCCACCATGGGCAAGGAGTTGGATCGTTCGCTCATTGCTGAGTTGCACCTGTTAACGGATAAACCCTTTATTTACGTCTTCAACGTGGACGAAGCCACTATCGGAAATTCTGCACGGACGCAGGAACTCGTCGCCTCGGTGGGCCCCGCTCCGGCCATCGTTCTCTGCGCCAAATTAGAAGCCGAATTATCCGGACTCGACGAAGAAGAGGCGGCCGAACTCCTGGCGTCCTACGGCCAAGAAGAATCGGGACTATCGCAGCTCTCGCGCGTGGGCTTTGCGACCTTGGGGCTGCAGACCTTCTTGACCGCGGGTCCCAAAGAAACACGCGCCTGGACCATTCGCGTGGGCGACACCGCCCCCGAAGCTGCCGGCGTCATTCACACCGACTTCCAAAAGCACTTCATCAAGGCCGAAGTAGTTGCCTTCGATGATCTCATGGCCCACGGAACCATGGTCGCGGTCCGCGCTGCCGGAAAAGCCCGTATCGAGGGCAAGGACTACGTGATGCGCGACGGCGACGTAGTGGAATTTCGCGTCGGGGTCTAAGCGAAAGGTCCCGAAGGGCTCTCCACTAACATAGCGGTGGCGATATCGACAGAGGTCGGCGCCGCGAAACGCAACACCTTCACTTCTAGGAGAAATTATGACCTCTGCAACCTTTGACTTCAAAGTAGCCGACCTTTCACTGGCCCCCTTCGGGCGCGCCGAAATCATTTTGGCCGAGCACGAAATGCCGGGGCTCATGGCTATGCGCTCCGAGTTCGGTGCGTCGAAGCCCCTCGCGGGAGCCCGCATCATGGGTTCATTGCACATGACCATCCAAACGGCCGTGTTGATCGAGACCCTTACCGCCCTTGGTGCAGATGTGCGCTGGGTGAGTTGCAACATCTTCTCCACCCAAGACCATGCCGCCGCCGCCGTAGTGGTGGGCCCCCATGGCACCGCCGAGAACCCTCAAGGTGTTCCCGTATTCGCGTGGAAGGGCGAGACCCTCGACGAGTACTGGTGGTGCACCGAGCAGGCCCTGCGTTGGCCCGGCCACCACGGTCCCACCATGATCTTGGATGACGGCGGCGACGCTACTTTGCTCATCCACAAGGGCTTGGAATTCGAAAAGGCCGGTGCCGTTCCCGCCGCCTCGGCGTCCGACTCCGAAGAGTACGCCATCATCTTGGAACTTCTCAAGAAGATCGTCGGCAGCGGTGAAGGTATGTTTTCCGCCATGGTGCCTGACCTCATTGGCGTCTCGGAAGAAACCACCACCGGTGTACACCGTCTCTACGAAATGGAGCGGGCCGGAACCTTGTTGTTCCCCGCCATCAACGTCAATGACGCCGTCACTAAGTCGAAGTTCGACAATAAGTACGGTTGTCGTCACTCGCTTATCGACGGCCTTAACCGCGCCACCGACGTTCTCATCGGTGGCAAGGTGGCCATCGTCTGTGGCTACGGCGACGTCGGTAAGGGCTCCGCGGAGTCATTGCGCGGACAGGGCGCTCGAGTTATCGTGACCGAGATTGACCCGATCTGCGCCCTGCAGGCGGCCATGGATGGCTACCAGGTCACCACATTGGAAGAGGCCCTCCCCTACGCCGACATCGTGATTACCGCGACCGGCAACATGGG
>Ga0114960_10000037_pt1 | contig 99550 bp, 92 predicted proteins | sample C_130625_MF_Meta_FD_92637 | JGI IMG/M metagenome (GOLD analysis project Ga0114960, IMG submission 92637) | Freshwater microbial communities from Lake Croche, Canada to study carbon cycling - C_130625_MF_MetaG | ecosystem: Environmental > Aquatic > Freshwater > Lake | place: Lake Croche, Canada...
CAATAGACGAAGCACCGGCATCGTCCGGCGGCGCGGGCTCACTGAAGCCGGTCCTCGACGTAATCCCCGCGCGGGCCTACGAGAACCCCACGTGGAAGGGAATGTCCTATTTCGGTCGCGACGTCGCGTGTTACGGCGGTCTCGTGACGGCGCTCATTTTCCTCTCGAACCCGGTCTACGTAATTCCCATTGAAATCATTATGGCCTTGGTGGTCGTGAGCCTTTTCGTCGTGGGTCACGATGCTGCCCACGGCGCCCTTTTTAAGACGAAGAGACTAAATCAGGTAGTGGGTCGCTTAGCCATGATGCCAAGTTGGCACGTCTATGAGGCGTGGGTGCTCGGGCATAACCGCATCCACCACCCTTTTACGGTGCGACAGGGATACGACTTCGTCTGGCACCCCGTCAGTGCTCAGGAGTATGCCGATATGTCGCGAACTCGAAAGTTTCAGCACCGTATTCATTGGGCCTGGTACGGCGCGGGACTTTATTACGGCATGGAAATCTGGTGGAACAAAATGATTAACTTCACCCCGCCCACCCGCTGGGTAAAGGCCATCAGGAGAGATCGTGTCTACACCTACTCCTTCGTCCTGGGGGCCGCGGGCTTCTTGAGCTTGTTGGGGGCTATCCGCACCCACTCGGTCCTAGGGACACTGTGGATGGTCTGTCGCATAGAAGTAATCCCGTTCGCTCTATTCTGCGGCCTCATCGGCACCGTGGTCCACGTGCACCACGTCCAGCCAGGAATCCGCTGGTGGAAGAAGGCGGAGTGGACGAAGTTCAAGGGTCAAATGGAGGGAACGACAGTCCTTCGCGTGCCCAAGGGTATGAACTTTTTTCTCCACTGGATTATGATTCATACCCCTCACCACGTGGACATGCGTATCCCGATGTACAACTTGGACCTGGCCGCGACGGCGATAAAGAAGCACTTCCCGGACATCGTCCACGACGCCCCACTGCGCTTCAAGGACTTCCGTAAAAATACGCGGATCTGCAAGTTGTACGACTTCGAAATTGGCCAATGGATGACGTATGCGGAAGGTCGCCGGCGTATTGCCTCTGCGCTCTAAGCCTGTTCCCTAATCCCGTCTTCAAGCGGCGTCAGGGAACGACGGAGCGTCAGCGCGAGGGCACCACCACCGAGAGCTCCCACGCCAATCACAAAGGGCCAGGCTCCGGAATGCTGCGAGCCCAGAATGAGGCCGGCAATGAGGGGTGAGACCGATCCAGCCAAGGACCACGTCAATCCCGACGCCGAGTTGTAGCGACCACGGAGATGTTCGGGGGCGAGGTCGTTGACGAGCGCAGGCGCCACTGGTGACCAGAGGGTTTCGCCCAGTGCAAACACCACGTTGGCGCCACACAGCAGGAGTAACGCAAGCGAGTGGGGTACTACGGCCGAGAAGCCAATCACGAGCCACGAGGCCCCCCAGAGCGCGCCGACGAGGAATAAGACTCGGGTGCGGCTCTTACCGTCAATGAAACGCAGAATGAAGAGCTGGGCGGCGACAATGGTGGCGGTATTACAGAAGAAGACAATGCCAATGCTGCTCGCCGGTAGGTGAACATTTTGAACGACGAAGAGAGAAAATCCGGCTTCTACGGAGCCGTAGCCGCAGAGGGTCAGAAGCAGCGAGGCCAGTACGTAATGAACGAGACGTCGATCCTTGAGGACCACCCGCCAACCCTCGCTCGAAATCTCGTCATCGTCTTCGATGGTGAGGGCCTGACCGTGTCGCCATAGGGAACCCAGCACAACTCCGTAGAGGCCCGCGAGGAGAGCGTTTCCTAGGTACAGATGAGTAAATGTACTGGCGTTGTGGAGGTCGACCAGCGAAGCTGAAACCAGTCCACCAGCCCCAATGCCCAGATTAACAAGCATGAAATTGACGCCGAAGGCTCGTTGACGCTGCTCACCTTCGGCCATACGCGCCAAGATGACCGAACTGGGCCCCCACATGCCCGTGCCGGAAAGCGTCAGTAGGGCGGCGCTGATGACTATCCACGAAGCGGAGTGAGCAAAGGCCCAGGAGACGTCGCCCACCACGGCGACGCTAACGCTCACCGCGAGAATACGAGATGGTCCGTAACGATCGACCAAGGTGCCGATGAGTGGCGACACTCCCATGACACAGATCGACATCATGGTGAGAAGAATGGTGGCAAAAGCAATGGAGAAGTGTCGAATATTGTGGATATAGACAACGCTCAGGGACAGGGTGAGGCCAGTTCCGAGTGCCCAGAGCAAGGTGGCCAGGAAATAGCGGCGAAGGGGACCGCTGACGAGGTCACGAAAATCTTGGGGTAGCAACTTGGACACGACCGACGAGGATAGCGCCCTCGAAATACCGGAAGTACCGCCGTAGGATGCGTACATGGAATTCGCTCGCGTGGCAGCAGAAGTAAACGAGGAGTTCGACGCGTGGTTCGGCGTCCTGCAGCGCTCGGAGCGAGAGCGAGAAGGCGGCGACGGCAACGGTTGGCACCCCGACGAGTGGCGAGCGAGAGCGGTAACGACGGCTGGCCCCACTCATCACCGGCTCTATTCCTACGGTCCCGGTCCGCGCAATCCCGTGGCGGTGGCCGCACTCGAGGTGACCACTAGTGAAAATCTTGCCTGGGCGCGCGGCGACCTCTTCGTCGATCCCGCACAACGTCGTCAAGGGCACGGGACTCAGATGCTGGCGCACCTAGAGTACGCTGCTCGTCGACTCCAGCGCTCGGCTCTCGTCATCTTTGTCATGGAGGGTGCCCATGAAGTGGGGCTGGCCCCCAATCGAAGTTTCGCGCCCGCACGGGGCTACCAGCACGCGGAGGAGAACGTTCGCCGTGATATCGCCTGGCCCCAGTCAGCAGCTTTTCGTCAAGCGCTCCTCGATGAATGGAGCCCCCTCGCCACCGACTACGACATCGTGAGTTGGGTCGGACGAACGCCCAGTGAACTACTCATTGAGCGAGCTCACCTATCAGCCATTATGCCGTCCGAGACGCCACACCTCGGCATTGATTACGAGGTGGAGGTGTGGGACGGTGGCCGTGTTCGTTTCCACGAAGCAACGACCCACGAGATGGGGCGAGATTTGCTCGTGAGCGCTGCGCGTCACCGCGAAAGCGGGGCGATGGTTGGCTACAGCGAACTCACCGTTTCGCGAGAACAGCCCGAGACGGCCTATCAGTGGGACACGTTGGTGACCACTGCGCATCGCGGCCATCGCCTCGGGGGTTTGATGAAACTACGGAACCTGGAGAATCTGGCCCTTGGGGGCTACGCCACCACCAAGGTTTCGACCTTTAATGCGGTTCTCAATCAGCCCATGATAAATGTGAACGAAGCGCTGGGCGGTCGCACCTCGGGCTCAATGGTCGCTTGGCGCCGCGAGCTGTAGGAACCGGACCACTCGTACTGGGAAGTGGTGTCGATGGCGCTTGAACTGCGAATCGAGAACGGTTGAATGGACGTCACCTGGCCCCTCGACGGTGAAGAGCTTTCGCGACGAGGGTGACCACCAACGAGGACCCCAGCAATGATTTCGATGACGGCCTGAGTGGCCGGGCCATCCACGTTTCGAACTGGAACTCTGACGAGTAGCACTGACTCGCACGAGCTACCAACTGCATCCCGAGAAATTCCGGGCGCCGGAGATCAAAGGGCAAAATCCCAACTGAGGCCCTTTTCGTAGTGGGCCAGGACGTTCTTGGCGACCAGGATGCGGTGTACTTCGTCTGGTCCATCAGCGAGACGAAGGGTGCGAGCACCTAGATACATGGCGGCGAGCGGTAGGTCGTTTGACACTCCCGCAGCCCCCCAGACTTGAATTGCGCGATCCACGACGCGGTGAAAGGCGGCGGGTACGTAGACCTTCAACGCGGAGATTTCGGTACGGGCCTGCGGGTCGCCTCGGTCAATCAATTCCGCTGCTCGAATAGTGAGCAGGCGAGAGGTCTGCAGGTCGATATAGGAATCGGCAATGAAGCCCTGAATGAATTGCTTGTCCTTCAGTAGCCCCCCGTGTACTTGACGCGTGAGGGCGCGTTCGACCATTAGGTCGAAGGCTCGCCACATCTGTCCGACGGAGTTCATGCAGTGGAACACTCGACCAGCGCCGAGGCGCTCCTGGGCGGCCTCGTGACCCTGCCCGACTCGACCCAACACGTTCTCCGCGGGAACGCGAACGTTGGTGTAGCGCACTTCGCAGTGGTCCGACGAACTGCCACCCCATATTCCGATTCCTCGGACAATCTCAACCCCGGGCGTATCGGTGGGCACGATTATTTGTGACATCGATCCGGACCGTCCGCCCTGACCAGTGGAGTCTTCGACGCGGCACATGACGATGAAAAAGTCCGAAGCAAAGCCGTTACTCGTAAACCATTTGAGGCCGTTGATGACGTAGTCATCACCTTCGCGAACAGCCGTAGTGGTGAGCGAACGGGGGTCGGAACCCGCGTTGTCGGGCTCAGTCATGGAATAGCCGGACTCCATCTTTCCGTCAATGAGGGGTAGGAGCCACTTACGCTTCTGATCTTCGGTCCCGTACTTCACCAGAATTTTGGCGTTACCAGAGTTCGGGGCGGCCACGCCAAAGAGTGATGACGCGCCGAGGGCGTAGGCCATAATTTCGTTCATGTAGGCGTGGGCCATAAAGTCCAAACCCATGCCGCCGTACTCCTGGGGAAGGTGGGGTGCCCAGAGGCCCGCCGCCTTCACCTTGCGCTTCACCTCTTCGCGCAAGTTGCGCGAATCTTCTCGGTCCTGCTCGGTGACGACTGTGCCTCGACGGGAAGCGAAGAGTTTGTCTTCAACGGGGAGAATCTCGCTGTTGATGAAGCTCGCCGTGCGAAGTCGCACGTCATTGACGTGGTCGGCAAGTCCTGGGATGGGGCTGATGTTGATGGGCATGGTCATATGTATAGCAAGTTGTAGGCCTGGTAGCCGACAAATGTCTATGATTTGACGGAACCATAAGGAGGCTTCGTGGCACTGGATTTCAACGCGGCGATATCGGCTATTTCTGGGCCGGGCTCGGTCTTTGAACTGAACGAAACGGAGGTTGACGGTGTTAACTTTCGAACTTTCGCTAACGCGCCCGCGACGGTCCGCGATTTATTCACCAGTGCCCGCGACCTCGACGACGTTTTCTTGGTCTACGAAGATGAAGAGTGGACCTACGCTCGGGTAATGGCCGAGGTCGATGCCTTGGGGTACGCCCTCGTCCACCAGTACGGCATCAAAAAAGGCGACCGCGTCGGCATCGCGATGCGCAACCTGCCCGAATGGATTGTGTCCTTTGCGGCGATTATCTCCGTAGGAGGCATTTCGGTGTCGCTCAATGCCTGGTGGACCGAGGACGAAAACGAGTACGCCATCAACGACGCGGGCCTCAGTTTGTTGATTGCCGATACCGAGCGCATCAGTCGCGCGCACGGCCCCTGCGAACGCTCGGGCACACCGATCCTGGGTGTGCGTCTCGACGCCCTGCAGCCCCTGCCACCTCACGTCCGTCAATGGAATGACGTCATCGTTCGTGGCGTTCCTCTGCCGGAGGTGGAATTAAGCGCCGATGACGACGCCACGATTCTCTACACCTCGGGTACCACGGGCTTTCCCAAGGGCGCAGTTTCGAGTCACCGAGCCATCGTGAACGCCATTATGGCTTTCGCCTCGAACGCCGCCGTGACGGCCCTTCGACGCAGTAGCGCTGAGGAAGGTGGCGGCAACGCTCCCTGCTTCATTTTGATTGTGCCCCTCTTCCACGTGACCGGGTGCATCCCCGTCATGATGTCGGCATTCACGTGGCACTTCAAGCTCGTGATGATGTATCGCTGGGAGCCGGAACGGGCGCTACAGCTCATTGAACGACACAAGGTGACAACTTTTGTGGGCGTTCCCACTCAGTCGTGGGACCTGCTGGAGAACGCTAATTTCTCCAAGTACGACACCAGTTCTCTGACTTCCATCGGCGGTGGTGGGGCACCGGCTCCGCCCAAGCTGGTGGCGCGTGTCGAGAGCTCCTTCTCGAAGGGCCGCCCGAGCATTGGTTACGGCATGACCGAAACCAATGCCTACGGGCCCGGTAACTTCGGCGACGATTACGTGAGTCATCCCACCTCAACGGGACGCACCCCGACGATCCTGATGGACTTTGAGATTCGTGATGACGAGGGCCACGTTCTTGGGGTCAACGAGCGGGGTGAAATCTGGATGAAGTGCGCCACGTTGATTCGCGGATATTGGAATAAGCCAGAAGCCACTGCCGAGACCCTGCAAAAGGGATGGCTGCGAAGTGGCGACCTCGGGCGAATTGACGAAGATGGTTTTTTGTACATTGAAGACCGCGCCAAGGACATGATTCTGCGAGCCGGTGAAAACGTCTACTCGGCTGAAGTCGAGGCGGCGATTTACGAGCACCCCGCGGTCTACGAGGCTGCAGTCTTCGGGGTGCCCCACGAGCGTCTCGGTGAAGAAGTCGCCTGCGTCATCATGCTGCGCGAGGGTGGCTCCATCACCGAGGACGAACTACGCAATCACGTAGCCGAACGCATCGCCTCGTTTAAGGTGCCCACGCGGGTGGCCTTCACGTCAGAACCTCTACCCCGGAACCCCGCCGGCAAGTTTCTTAAGCGCGACTTGCGTACCAAGTACTTCGTTTAAGCCAACACGCTCTCAATGCTCACTCGAGCGTAGGGGGCGAGGGCGTAGTTGTGAAGTTCACGCAAGTCCACCCATTGGGCGAAGTCGGTCGTCCCGTCAACTTCGTGGCTGAGCTCGAAAGTGAGGGCCGTGACGCGGTAGATAATCCGTATGGTGTGGATCCGATCTCCGTTATCTCGAATGCGGGTGTCACTGGTGACGTCAAGAAGGTGGGGGAAACCCACTTCGATACCAGTTTCTTCGAGGAACTCTCGGACTACGGCTTCCGTGGCCGACTCGCCAAAGTCAATGCCACCCCCGGGGAGCCACCACAGGGCCTGACCCTCATGGGGCTTGGCTGCTCGAACGAGCAGCACCCGGTCGTCGTAGATGCAGACCCCGTAGGCCCGGGCGGAGGATCGCTGCTCAGCCACGAGGTGGTTTGGGTTGCAGGCTGACGGGCTGTGATGGCGGCTGAACTTTTCCCGTGAGAAATGTCTCGCGACAGCTTCGTGAGCAGAAATAGGTGGTGAGGGATTTTCCGTCAGAGCTACTGATCACGTCGGGGTGACGTGAATTAACGCGCATGCCACAGATGGGATCAAGGGCGTCACCATCCGTATCCTCTCGCATCACGTCACTTGGGTTCGCCGCGAACTTTTCGGCGCAACGTGGAGCGCAAAAGTAGTAGCGCTGCCCCTGGTGCTCTACGGTGGCTGCAGGGGCAGCGGTGTCGACTTGCATGCCACAAATGGGGTCAATGGCCACCGAACTATCACTCGAAGACCCGCGCGACATCACGAGCAGAATCAGGAGAATCAGCGAGGCGGCGATGTTGAGGTACAGAGTGCTGGCCGTATCGAAACTCTGGAGGGAGCGCGTGAAACCGGCAGGTTTGGGCACCAAGTGCGCAGCCCGGAACAACAGTTCAGTGAGTAGGCCTCCGAGGCTCATGACCCCCCAGAGGAAGAGTGCCAGCCGCCACGCGGTGGCTGTGCCGTAGAAGCGCCGATAAATGAGCAGTAAGGGCAGAGTGATCAGGTCTGCGAAAATGAAGGAGATCACGCCACCAAAACTGACACCGTTGAGCCACAGGGCTGCGGCCAGGGGGATATTGCCCACTGAGCAGACGAAGGCTATAACGGCGACCAGGGGAGCAATAAGGACATTTTCAAGCATGGTGAGCCAGCCGTGACCGTTGAGGAAGAGGTGGTGCCACCAACTCGCGGGGAGATTCGCACTGAGAAAACCCGCGACGAGAAAACCGAGAGCCAGCTCACGCCACACCATGGTGAGGTCCCCCCGAGTGAAGCGAGAACCTCGAAGCCAGGCCTCGCGCGAGATGACGATCTGGCAGAACGATTTTTCCTCGAGCGCATTCTCGGCCGGAGCTGATTGACTCACCTTCTGGGCGAGCGATACCTGAACGTCGCGAGGGAAGGCGACTGAAACCCCGAGCGTCACGAGGCTAATCATGACGGCACCTCCAAGGACTTGCGCAAGAACGAATGACCCACCGAGTAGGAAGTACAGAACTATTCCCAATTCGAGGACGAGGTTGGTGGAGGCGATCATGAAAATCAGCGAATTACGCCACGTCGCCCCTCGGGAGAAGAGCGCCCGAGCCATCGCACTGGCCGCGTAGCTACACGAGGATGAGATGATGCCGAGGCCACTCGCTCGTAGTGCCGCAGCTAGTGAATCACGACCAAGCGAACGTCGCAGTCCCCGTCGGGGCACCATACTCTGCACGAGTCCCGACAGCGTGAAGCCGAGAACGAGCGGCCACCAGGTCATCCAGATCATGGCGGCCGTTTCCCGCAGACCTCCGCCGAAGAAGTTGTTCACGTTACTCGGAAACCCGCATTAGTTATTTCTTGGAAATCCGAGATCGATTTGTGAGTCGGAGGCTTGTGGCCAGCGCGTAGTGACAACCTTGCCGCGGGTGTAGAAGTTGAGTCCTTCGGGTCCGTAGATGTGAGCGTCACCGAAGAGGGAGTCTTTCCATCCACCGAAGGAGTAGGCCGCCACCGGGACCGGAATTGGCACATTGATGCCAATCATTCCGACCGTCACGTCGCGCGTAAAGTGCCGAGCCACATTGCCATCGCGCGTAAAGATGGCCACCCCGTTGCCGTAGGGGTTGTTGTTGATGAGAGAGACCGCGGACGCGTAGTCCGCTACGCGGACAACGCCCAGTACCGGACCAAAGATTTCCTCGTCGTAGCTCGCCAGACCCGGCCGTACGCCGTCGAGCAGACAGGGCCCGATGAAAAAACCAGGACGCGTCACGAGGTCACTACCATCGCGCACGATCCGGACGCCATCAGCGGCCGCGTTGACGACGTGCTGTGCGATACGGTCACGACTTTCTCGAGTGATCACCGGCCCAAAGTCGACTCCCGCCTCGTGGCCCGGTCCGACCGTCAGGCGGTCCATGCGAGCGCTGATGGCGTCGATGAGAGCATCGGCAATGCCGCCCACCGCGACGACAACGCTGACGGCCATGCAACGCTCGCCGGCCGATCCGAAGGCGGCGTTAATGGCGGAATCGGCCGCGACGTCCAGGTCCGCATCGTGTAGTACCACCATGTGATTCTTGGCTCCACCGAGGGCTTGCACACGCTTTCCGGCCTGCGTTCCAGTCTCGTAAATAGAACGAGCGACTGGAGTCGATCCCACGAAACTAATGGCGTCTACCTCGGGGTGGGTGATGAGTTGTCGTACAACGTCCGCGTTTCCCTGCACGACGCTGAAAACACCGTCCGGTAGTCCCGCAGCCGTGAGGAGCTCGCCGAGGCGCACGCTCGGAGAGGGGTCTCTTTCGGAGGGCTTAACGATGACCGCGTTACCGGCAGCCAGGGCGTTGGCCAGCATCCAGAGTGGCACCATCACTGGAAAATTGAAGGGAGTGATGGCCACTACGACGCCCACCGGCTCGCGAAGGGAGTGGACGTCGACGCCGTCAGCCACCTGAGATGAGAAGCTTCCCTTCAGAAGTTCACTTAGTCCACAGGCGTACTCGACTGATTCGAGACCTCGCGCCAACTCACCATGAGCGTCCGGAGTGGTCTTGCCGTGCTCAAGGGTAATGAGGGCTGCGAGTTCGTCGGCGTGGTCCAACAAGAGTTGACGAAAGCGAAAGAGAACGCCACTCCTCTGCGCCATGGTGGCGTTGCGCCAGCGCGTGGCTCCCGCGCGTGCTGAAGCGACCACGGTTTCGACCGTATCGCTAGAGGCGAATTGGACTTCGCCGCTTACTTCACCCGTGGCCGGGTTGTAGACGGGACTTTTGACCCCGGGGATGTGCGTCGCGACGCCATCGATGAAGTGGGAAATTTGACGCATGGCACTCCTTTGCGGTTGTCTCTCCAATCTAGTGACCACGGCGCGTGGCTTGTAGGGTGGGGTTCATGTCCGACACCGCATTGGTCACGATTCTCCGTGACGCCGCCGCCGTAGAACTTCGCTCGGACGGCCGCTACGACGTCAATTTGTCACAGGCCTATACGGTAGTTGGTCGACCCAATGGTGGTTATCTTCAATGCGTCATGGCGAACGCCGCGATCGCGGCGGCGGCGGCGGCGGGTGGACCCCACCTGCACGCCACGGCGGTGACGACGAATTACATAGGTGCTCCGAATGTCGGTGCAGCGCAGCTCGAGGTCGACGTGCGTCGCATCGGCCGTGGGGCGTCTTTTATTCACGTCGCGCTGTACCAAAATGACGTCATAACGACGGAGTCGCTCGTCACGCTGGGTTCCCTATCTGAGGACTCCCACTTGCGTTACCACGACGCTCAACCCCCACGGGTACCCGCCCTCGACGACTGCGTGAGAAGTCAACAACCAGCCAATGGGGACGTCAACATCATGTCGGTGACAGATCTACGTCTCGATCCCGCTTGTGTGTTGTGGACTCAGGGGCAGGTTAGCGATCGCGCCGAAGTCCAGGGATGGATTCGCCTAGACGACGGAGCATCAATCTGGGACGCGTGGAGCGTGCTCTTTGCCAGTGACGCCTTGCCACCGGCCACCTTCCCAGTGGGATCCTCGGGCTGGGTGCCGACCTTGCAATTGTCATCCTACGTACGCTCGATTCCAGCCAGCGAATGGTTGCGCGTTCGCCAGTGGTGTGTCGTCATCGAGGACGGCCTCGTCGATGAGCGCTGTGAACTCTTTGATGATCGTGATCGACTGGTGGCCTCGTCGAGTCAACTCGCAATGGTGCGTTTCCCCGCTGGGCTCTAGTAGCTCACTATGAAGGCCTAGTTTGGCTGTATGGCTAGCCCCGAGGTGCTCGACGATGGCTCCGTGCGCGTGCGCGGAGGTCTCCTCGTTCCATCTAGTGAAATAGTCATTCGCCGGACGACGTCGGGTGGTCCCGGTGGACAACACGCCAATCGCACTGAGAGTCGGGTGATTGCCACGTGGTCAATTGCACTTTCTAATAGCCTCAGCCCCCGGCAGCGCTCGCTGCTGGAGAAAAATCTTGGCCGCTCGGTGTCGTCGAGCTCCTCGACCCATCGCTCTCAGGCCGCCAATCGTCAAGCGGCGCTCGGGCGCCTGGCCCTACGCATTGATGGTGCGCTCTACGTCACTCCACCGCGACGGGTCACTAAACCCACTAAGGGTTCTCAAAAGCGGCGCGTGGACGAAAAGAAGCGTCGTTCGGTGACCAAGGTCACCCGACGTCGTCCCGTTGGCGAGGACTAGCGCCGCGCGGCTAGGTGGGATTCGATGACGGCCAGGGCATCACGAACGAGTTCGTCCATGCCGAGGTCATTGTCTTCGTGAGGTCCACGCAGCGGGGTCAACGAAGCAAAGCCCGCGGTAACGAGTGCTCCGTCGTCCTCGGGCTCTTCGTCGCTCACGTCCCCAATCGCCGGGGTCGCGGCTCCGAGACGCAAGGGGAGTCGACCCTTCTCGCCTAGTGGTTCGCCACCGGCTCGAAGCCCAGCGGCTTTGACGATGCCGGCGGTAGAAATTCGTCCGCGACGCACACCCTTCAGCTCCGCGGCCGTGAGATTTGGCACGTTGAGGTTGAAGAGAGTGCGGCTGGGAGCATTCTCGAATTGAGAAAGAACTTCAACGGCAATATCGGCGGCTGTATCCCAATGAATCTCGTCACCCCAATTCACCGAGACGGCGAGACCACTAACCCCGAGTTGGGCTCCGGTGAGAATCGCCCCGACTGTTCCCGAATGCAAAACGGATCGGCCGACATTGGCGCCGGCGTTGATGCCCGAGACGATAACGGTGGGTCGCATACCAAGATCCCCAAGACAGCCGATAATTGCGCACAGCGCGGGAGCGGCGTCCAGGGCGTAGGCCGGAATATTTTCGGCTCCGGCGATGGTGATGCGTTCGTAGTCGACGTGGGGATCGTCGAAGATGTCGCCCACGGCGGAACTCATTCCCGAAAAATTACGATTCGGGGCGGCCACGATGGCCTCGCGCTCCTCGCCCTCGGGGGCTGCAGCCACCCAGCGGGAAATAGCTCGGGTGATGGCCTGGATGCCTGGGGCGTGAATACCGTCGTCGTTCGTTATGAGGATGCGCATCCGTCAGATTCTAGGGGACTTAGGTAAAACTAGGGTGAACGTTCGGAGAACAGCATGACACTTCCCACGGGAGAACAGATTGCCATTGCCCACGGCGACCAGCGAGCCGTGATCGGCGAAGTGGGAGCGACTCTGCGCACCTACGTGCAGGGTGGTGTGGCAGTTCTTGAAGGTTTCGTGGCTGATGAGCGGTCAACCGGTGGTCGGGGTCAAGTTCTTTTTCCTTGGCCCAACCGTATGAGTGGGGATATTTGGGAGTTCTCGGAGCGCCGCGCTCGGCCCGCGCTGGATGAACCGGCGACCATGACGGCTAATCACGGCGTGGTGCGCTGGCGAGCCTTTCGCGTGGACGCGTTCAACCAGAATCGCTGCGTCTTATCCCTGCTACTCCACCCGTCTCCGGCGTACCCCTTTCTGATTTCTATAGAGGTGGCCTACCACCTCGGGGCACTCGGACTCACGACGACCACCACGGTGACCAATCGGGACGAAGTGCCGATTCCTTTCGGACTCGGATTTCACCCCTATCTTGCGGTGACGACCCCCAGTATTGAAGGCGCCACCCTTGAAGTGCCCGCCGGAGCCTTTGTGGAAACCAACGAGCGGCTGCTGCCCACGGGGGCCATATTGCCGGTCGCGGGAATGCCGCAAGACTTTCGAGTGGCCAAGTCGATAAATGGCCACGAAATTAACACCACCTACACCGAGCTCGTTCGCGACAACTCGGGAATGGCCACTGCCGTGGTCACGGACGCGAATGGGCAGACGGTCGAATTGAGCGTCGACAGAAACTTTCCCTACCTTCAGGTCTATACCGGAGATCAGTTGGAAAAGGGTCGTCGTCGGACCTCCGTGGCGATTGAGCCGATGACCTGCCCTCCCGAAGCCTTGCGGAGTGGAAAGGACGTCGTCGTGCTTGAACCCGGCCAGCGTTGGGCGGCCTCGTGGCGGGTGCGGCGCGTATGAGTGAGGATTGGTCGGGCAGAGTTGTTTTGGTCACCGGTTCTACTTCGGGCATCGGTGAGGCGACGGCCCGACTTTTTTCTCGTCGCGGCGCTACCGTCGTTCTCAATTCTGCTCGCAGCGTGGCAGCGGGGGATCGGCTGACCAAGGAGCTTCCTCATTCGATTTATCTGCAAAGCAGCGTTGGCGGTGAAGGCGAGGCTGATCGGCTGATCGGCGAAGTCCTGAAACATTGCGGCCGGCTCGATTGTCTCGTCAACAACGCCGGAACAACGAAAGTGATTCCCCACCACGATCTCGAGGCCGCCACACTGGCAGTGTGGCGAGAGATATTCGAAGTCAATCTTTTTGGCACTTTCGCCCTCTCGGTGGCGGCGATGCCGGCCCTACGAGAGCGGGCCGGCTCCATTGTGAATGTTTCGTCGATAGCGGGATTACGCCCGACGGGCTCGTCCATTCCCTACGCGGCGTCGAAGGCAGCTCTTAATCACCTCACCGTTCTCATGGCCAAAATTGCTGGTCCGGTGCGAGTCAACGCCGTGGCACCGGGCTTAATTGACACGCCGTGGACCGAGGACTGGGACGCAATTCGTGGTTTCGTGCAATCCGCCGCACCGCTGAAGCGCAGCGGCCAGCCCGCTGATGTGGCGTCGGTGATTTTGTCCCTTGCTGAAAGTAGCTACGTGACGGGCCAGGTCGTCGCCGTAGACGGTGGCCTAACGCTGGCGACGTGAGCGACTGACGGCTGGCGGCACCACGAAACGCAGTCCAGCCGCGACCGTGGCCGCAACAGGGCGTACGACGACGACGTTCGCTAGTGGAAGAACGGGAATTTCTAGTTGACGCTGTGCCCAGGTTGGCAGGATTCCCACCGCAGCGGCCACCAGACTCGTGTAAGCGGCTCGCTCCAGCGGGCGTTGGCTAACTCCTCGTAGAACGAAGTTACGAGCGTCTCGACCCGCGGGGATAAGTGAGAGTTCGCAACGAAAGTCCTCGAGTTGCTGACGGAGCTCACCCTCGTTGATCGGGGGGTCGGGCAGCCCAAGGCCGATGGCTATGACACTCATCTCGGCGACGTAGGCGTCGGCCAACTCGCTACTAATGGGCTGTGGTCCGAAGGCTCGGACGCCGGCAAGAAACATGGAAACCTCGACGACGTGCACCCAGCGCAGGAGGTGCGGGTCGCTCGCTCGATAGGAAGTGCCGTCGGGGAGAAAACCTCGGACGCCACCGTGGACGGCGGCGACTCGTTGGATGAGGGCTTCAGCGTCACTGCGAGAGCCGTAGGTTGTGGTCCCGACGAAGGTTGCGGTCTGAGCCAAGCGACCGAGTGGATCATCGCGGTAGCGGGAGTGCTCGGCCACCCCCGTCATGGCAGCGGGGTGCAGCATCTGCAAGAGCAGGGAGGCGAGTCCGCCAATGAGCATCGAGGCTAAGTCGGCGTGGATAACGCGAGCCGCGCCGTCGACGGGTAGGTAGGCCTCGTTAGGGTCGAGGCAGGGGTCCGGAGGAACACCCGTGAGACCCATTGATTGCCGCACTCGGTCCATGGCACCTTCGCGAGCGTCACCCAGTACTTTGGTAATTTCTCGTTGGCCGAGATCTCGCGCAGTGCTTAAGAGTTTCACTAATTCAACAGTAGGGGTTTCGACAGTTGTGTGAAACTCTGAGAGAATCGGAACCATGCCGCAACTGCAGCCACTCGTTCGACCGAGCACTGATAATCAGACATCCTCCAGCGATGCTGCGGCCACCGCGAAAGCCTGGAACGTGGTCGTGTGGGACGACCCGGTGACGCCCATGCCGGTCGTTGTCGCAATACTGCGAAAGATTTTCGCCTTCCCCAACGCCAAGGCCACGCGGCTCATGATGACCGTCCACCACGAGGGTCGGGCGATTGTCTGGTCCGGACAGCGGGATCGAGCGGAGGCGTACTGCGTGCAGTTGCATGTGGCCGGCCTGCAGGCCACCATCGAGCAGGATTCCTGATGGCCCCGCTACATCTCTTTATTCGCCGTCGAGACGGACGTATCGAAGTGCGCGTGGCCGAGAGTGGGCGAGAATTCATCGTGAAACAAATGGCCCGAGTCGCGGCGGCGGAGTCGGATTCGGCGCACGAATGGCACAGCTACCTGCACGCCCCGATGAATCCTTCGGCGGATGCCGATGATCCACTGAGGGTTTTCGAACGTCAAAAGGCAACGGCGACGAATGCCGAACTGGCACTTCTCAGCGCTCACGAGGAGTTCATAAATAACGTAGAAGCGTGGGCGTGGCTGACGACGCTGCAGATTGCGCTGCGTAGCGAGATGATGGCTCAGGGCGTCTTTGATAGTGCCAACCTCGATGTGAAGAGTGAATCCGAGGTGGCCGATATTCGGTCGCTGCAGTACGTGCTCTTCGAGCTCGCCAGAGTTGTGAGTTAGCCGCGCGGGCAATCGCTCCGTAGACTTTCCCCCATGACTGGCCCCTTACCCGCCTACGTTGACGTTCTTATCGTGGGAGCGGGACTCTCGGGAGTCGGCACCGCCGTGCACCTCCAACGCCAGCAGCCCTCGACCACGTTCCTGCTCGTCGAGGCGCGGGCGGTGAGCGGGGGCACGTGGGACCTCTTTCGCTACCCGGCGGTCAGGTCGGATAGCGACATGTACACCTTGGGGTACTCCTTTGCGCCGTGGCTCGAGAGCAAGTCACTGGCCGACGGGCCGTCTATCCTGCGCTACATCCGCGAGACCGCCACCACATTCGGTATCGACAAGAAGATGTACTTTGAACGTCGCGTGCTATCGGCCCAGTGGTCGAGCGCGACCGCCGAATGGACCGTAGAGATTTTGGACACCTCGGATAACACGACCCATTACGTTCGCTGTAATTTCCTGTGGGGGAACACGGGCTACTACCGCTACGACGTCGGGCATCGACCAGAGTTTGTCGGGCAGGAACGATTCACGGGAACTGTGGTTCACCCCCAGCACTGGCCGGGCGACCTCGACGTCACGGGTAAGCGTGTCGTCGTCATTGGCTCCGGCGCGACGGCGGTCACCCTGGTGCCCGCCCTGGCCCAATCGGCGAGTCAGGTTGTGATGTTGCAACGTTCACCGACGTGGATCGTTGCGCGACCCGATGTTGACGCGAGTGCCATGTGGCTGCAAGGCAAACTCTCGGTGTCACGGGCCTACGCCGTCGTTCGAGCAAAAAACATTCTGCTCGGACTACTCAGTTATCAAATCAGTCGTCGGCGCCCCGCTCTCGTCAAGCGGGCGATCACCAAGGGCATCATTGCCGCCCTGCCAAAGGACTACGACGTCGCCACTCATTTCACGCCTAGTTACAATCCCTGGGATCAGCGGTTGTGCCTCGTGCCCAATGGCGACCTCTTTGCTGCTATCAGCGACGGGCGGGCCGAGGTTGTCACCGACACCATTGAATCGTGGACGGAAAATGGGATACGGGTTTCCTCGGGCCGTGAGATAGCGGCTGACATCATCGTGACGGCGACGGGGCTCACCATGCAGTTTCTTGGGGGGATAACTCTCAGTATTGACGGAGCGCCCTTCGATATGTCTGAGGGGATTGTTTATAAGGGCATCATGCTCTGCGGCGTTCCTAATTTCGCCATGACCTTTGGATACACCAACGCCAGTTGGACTCTGAAGGCGGACCTCACCAGCCTCTATATCTGTCGACTGCTGGCCAGGATGTCACAACGCGGTTACCGACAGTGCACGCCAGTGGCCCCCACGGGGAAAATCGAGGTCAGAAGGTTTATGGATCTGAATGCCGGTTACGTTCTACGAGCGGCGAGCTCGCTGCCGCAACAGACGACGCGACGCCCATGGACTCTGCACAACAATTACCTCCGCGACACCCTCATGCTCAAGCGAGGGCGCCTAACGAACCAGATGACCTTGAACAATCGGGTGGTCGCCAAAAATTAGTTAGCGGGCAAGAGCACGTGGAGCACCGCCGCTGTAATGACCTCGGCTAGGTAGTGGCTATACACGAAGGTCACGTGGTTGTTATCCGCATAGACCATCCGTGAGTCCACGATGACCGGACATACGGCGCCGGAGCAGAGCCAGGGTGCAGAAGCTAGGAGCACTGCGTTAGCCGCCGTGGCATTCGCGGTGTCGCGAGCCAGCAGCAGGCTGTAGTCACTGTTCTGCGTTATGGTCAGGCCACACATCTGGGGATTGTGGTGACGCGAGAGGCAAATCGGTGCGGAGTCGGGGAGATTGGGACTCGTACCAATTAAAATCCTCTTGGTCTGAGGTCCCGAAGTACCAGTGGCCCGAAAGAGTTGGCCGTAGCCCGCCGACCACTGCGCGGCGCTGACATCGGCTGGGATTTTCCATGGTCCGGTGGCGACGATGAGGGCTGCCGGATGCAGGGCGGCAATCAGCGGGGCGACCGCATTGTGCCACTTCGTACAGGTGCGCCAACCGCTGTAGCTGTAGGTCAAAAAGGGTGAGGGGCAACCAGAGTAGGTGTAGACCACGAGCCGATAGTTACTCGTGGTCAATCCGGCGTTCAATGCCTCAGCCCAATTCCCTGTATTGGAGTCTCCGATGAGGACAATGTTGCGAGTCCCACGAGGATTGCCCAAGTAGCACGCCACTGGCGTCGACACCAAGGCGGGTGTCTCATTGGTCTGACAGTGATTGACGAAGATTGTTCCGCCAAAGACAGTTTTCTTAGGGTCGTTCACCGTGAAGGCGGCGAGCGGCGGCGTCAGGTTTGCGGGAATGCTTGTGTTGAGCACAGCGGCGGCCAGGGCGGCGTTGAGCGCGAGCAACGGAGAACGGGGGGTTGTGCGGACATTGAGACCTGGGTCTGAGGGCTGCGCTAACAGTGGCGATGCCGGAATGAGCGCCAGGAGTGCCGCACTCGCGAGGAGGCCGAGACGAAGGCGCAGCGCTGAAAACATTGTTCCAATCTAGAGCACAGTAGGGTCAATGCGCTCTAGAGCGAAAAGACCCCAGCGATCACATCGCCGGGGTCTTTTCTTGGTGCGCCGGCCGGGACTTGAACCCGGAACCTGTTGATTAAGAGTCAAATGCTCTGCCAATTGAGCTACCGGCGCAGATGTAGTCTACACCGTCGAGAAATACCGACCGAGACATTCCCAGCGCCGCTGCGAGACACCGACGCGCTGGCACAGCAAAAAACCCCCTTGGACCGTTGGTCCAAGGGGGTTTTGCTCAGTGACTTAGTTGTGCTGGATGGCCTTCACTTCGAGGAACTCCTCGAAACCGTACTGGCCAAGCTCGCGGCCGATGCCGGACTGCTTGTAGCCGCCAAAGGGAGCCAGGATGTTGAAGTTACCACCGTTGATTTCGACCTGTCCGGTGCGGATCTTGCGAGCCACCTCGAAAGCCTTCTCGTCAGTTCCCGCCCACACACCACCGGCTAGGCCGTAGAGCGAATCGTTGGCAATGGCAATGGCCTCTTCTTCGGTGTCGTAGGGAATGATGGAAAGTACTGGTCCGAAGATTTCCTCCTGAGCGATGGTCATATCGTTGGTGACGTCACTGAAGATGGTCGGTTGAACGTAGTACCCCTGTTCCTTGCCTTCGGGCATCTCAACACCACCGAGAATCAAGCGAGCACCTTCGTTGATGCCCTTGTTGATGTAGTCGCGTACGCGCTGCTGCTGGGCGGCAGAAATCAGTGGCCCGAGCATGCTCGAACCGCTAATCGGGTCGTCCGGCATCAGCATGGAAGCCGTCTGGACCGCGAGGTCCTCAACTTCCGACAAGCGCGAGCGGGGGACCACCATGCGGGTGAGGGCCGAACAGGTCTGACCGGAGTTCAGGTAGCACTTGAAAACGCCGTCACCGACGGCCTTGGCGATGTCGGCGTCGTCAAGAATGATGTTGGCTGACTTGCCACCAAGCTCGAGACTGACGCGCTTGACCATCTGAGCGGCAATTTCCATGACTCGCTTTCCGGCGCGGGTGGAGCCCGTGAAGCTCACCATGTCCGTCTTGGGGTGGGCCACCATGGCTTCGCCAACGACAGGACCGAGGCCAGTCACCATGTTGAATACGCCTTTAGGCAAGCCAACTTCGTGAATGATGTCCGCGAGGATGAAGGCGTTGATCGGTGCTACCTCACTGGGCTTCAAAACGACAGTGCAACCGGCAGCCAGGGATGCGGCAACCTTGTTGGCAATTTGGTGCAGCGGATAGTTCCACGGGGTGATGGCAGCAACGACACCGACGGGTTCGCGAACCAACGTGGAAGTACCTAGTTCCTCTTCCCACACGAATTCGGCCGCACGTGCGGCGTTGTCGGCGAAGGTCATAGTTGGAAGACCGGCTTGAATACCCTTGGCCAGCATGAGGGGCATGCCCACTTCGTTAGCGATGGTGAGGGCGATTTCGTCTCCACGCTCACCGAGCTTCTCGGAGATACGGGTGAGGTACTCACCACGCTCTTTAGGACTGGTGTTCGACCAGGAGGTGAAGGCCGCTGCCGCTGCCTCAACGGCGGCGTTGGCCTCCTCGACGGTTCCAGCCGGAATGGTGGCGTAGAGCTCGCCGGTTCCCGAACTGGTGACTTCGAGAGTTTCCGAGGACGTGGCCTTGACCCACTCTCCATTGATATAGAACGAATCGCGAACAATAGCCACGAGCTCCCCTTTAACGACTCAACATCGTCGCGTCCCTTGACGCGACAAGCGAAAATCTAACGCATTTTTAGCCTCGACGGAACAAACAAGACTCCCCGAGTCGTTTATGGCGACTCGGGGAGTAGGTGGGGTGAGCAACGGGGTTCGAACCCGCGACCTCCAGGACCACAACCTGGCGCTCTAACCAGCTGAGCTATGCCCACCAAGAACTATCAGTATTACACAGGTTGCGGTCTTTTCCCAAGAAGTTAAAGTGCCGAGCCAGGGCTAGGTACGATATCGGTACGCCTCCGTAGCTCAATTGGATAGAGCAGACGGTTTCTACCCGTCAGGTTGCAGGTTCGACTCCTGCCGGGGGCACTAAATGAACGAGCGAAAAACTTTCAGGCCCTGTGAAAGTTTGAAGCGTCAGCGGACAGGTACTAGGTAATGAAACGAGAGCAAGAAAACAAGCTCCGTCGCCTCGCCACGGAGAACGTTGGGGCGCTTTCCTCGTACCTCCAGCGACGTATGCACCCGCTCAGTACTAGTGATCTTGACGACATCGTCGAAGAGACCTTGATTGTTATCTGGCGTCGAATTGATGACGTGCCGGTGGACGCCGAACGAGCGTGGATGATCGGTGTGGCTCGCAATGTTTTGCGTAACGCAAAGCGCTCGTGGTATCGCCGCCGCGCAATGGAAAAAACTCTCTCACCGTCCGCTTTGTCACCCTCGGCCGAGGACATCGTCCTCGCCGACGAAGCCGTGACTATCGCGCTGGCGTCACTGAGCGCAGTCGATCGTGAAGTGCTCTTGCTCAAGGTTTGGGATGGTTGTAGCAACGCCGAGATAGCGGCCATTGTGATGATGCCCGAAACATCGGTGGCGGTGAGGGTCTCGCGCGCCCAGGCACATTTTCGCGAAGCTTTTCAACCTTTGGATCCCGTAGTGAAATTTGAAGAGCGCAGCGGACAGAAATAGTTAGGAGGGACGAAGATGATAGTTAACCCACATGACCGACTAACGGCTGCGGATCCAGCGAGTGACTACTCGCACCATCCCCGAGATTTCGACGGCATAATCGAACGTGTTCTCAAACAGCCGCGCCTGCGCAGTAACCGAGTCCCGGCGGGTTACAAAGTTCGATGGTTGTCCGGCGTAGGGATTTCGGGTGCGCTGATGACGGGCCTTATCTCCCTCATGACGATTGCGGCGCCCTCGATGCCACTGTTGTCCCTGAGTGCGATTGGGGCGAGGTCCCAGATCGCACCATCTCACGGCTCAATGGCCGTGTGGGCGCAGTATGAATTCATTACTACGGGCGACCTGCGGTCACCGGCCAGCCAATCTTCGGCCTACGAATTAAGTTCTCCGCAGGATCCTCGAGTTGAGGCACAAACCGTGGCTGATGCCTTCGGCATCACTGCAGCACCCATCGACAACGCCACCAATGCAAACGCGAACACGTCGACGGACTCGGAAGCCAGTTGGATCGCCACGGACGCGACGGGGCGATCGGTCACGTACAACCAAAGTGCAGCCAACGGTGGATACTGGTCCTTCACGTCAACGGCACCGGCGAGTCCCCCCTTGATTATGCCGGGGGAGCCAACGGGGGCAATCGCTGGAATCGGTAATGCGGTGGCGCCGGTGGCGCAGCCGCCAGCCACCATTGGTGAACCCACCGCGAACGCCCAGAGGGTGTCACCGCACGTGGAAGATTTGGTGACGAGTGCCGCCACAGGCATCGTGAGGCGTCTGGCCATGACGGTTACGCTCACGCAGCCCGAGATTGGCGTCATGACTATGACTGACGGGTCGACACCGACCGTTCAATATACGGGTCAGTTCACTCTGGCCGTTGACGGCATAAGTACAGATCAGAACCTTTTCCTCACCGTTGATGCCAATGGTTCGCTGCTGAATGCCAGTGGACCATTGCTCATGACGGGGTCGGCCGTCACCTACCCCCTTCGGTCACCGGCCGATGCCATTACCGCAATGAACGTACAAGAAAAGAGCAGGTTTGACACTACGAAGGTGATGTCACCACCACGCCACCAGTCGTCGACAATCACGACGTCAGGGGGAACTGTGCCCGTGCCGTCAACGAGCGGTGGCCTGGTTCCACCACCTCCCCTTGCGCCCAGTGCCACTGGTCCACCACCGGTAAATATTCCGGACCCCTCGGGCTCTGTAGGGGGCTCTGCGCCCAGTGCTCCCGCTCTACCACCGAACTCCGGCCCCACGAGCTCGGTGTTGCCAGGTCCTCCCATTGTTTCGGTCACCCTGACGGGGGTCTCAATTGTTCTGGGGACCTATCAGGCGAGTAGTGGAATTCGTTGGCTGATTCCCGTTTTTCGCTTTACGTCTGATGATGGCCGCGCCTGGAACATCGAGGCGATTTCTTCGTCCTTGATACAGATTTCCCCCAGCTTCTGTCGTGGATGCGGCTAATTCGCCAGAAAGCACAATGAGTCTTGGTGGAAGAACACGGCCCCATAGGTCGCCCTCATTTGAAGGTTCACTGGGGATGAACGCCACTAGCCGACATCAATGAAATCTGTGTCGCAGCCCGCCTCTATGGTCGTTGACAACGAGGAGAGCTATGGCACTGAGCAAGGAGGGTTCCGAGGCGATCGGAATCCATGACATCGCGGCCGCCGTGTCGGCGACACCCGGCATCACTGGGCGAGAGATTGCCCGCATACTGGGTTGTGACAAGAAGATAGTGAACTTACTTCTCTACGCGAATACACAGGTGTTCATCAGCGCGGCGGGCGAGGGGTCCGCCCCCTTGTGGTACCCAGCAGATTGGTCCCTTGACGTGAAGCCGTACGTGGCAATCACACGCGTCAAGGACGAAACAAAAGCTTCCGACGAGTCAGCCCCCACCATTCGTCCACCTGATGAGTTCGATCGCATTTTCGACGTCTCGGAATTTGACCCCGAGCTGTTGGCGAAGTTCGAAAAGCAGTCGACGCAACCACGGGTATCCCAAGACCCTCCGGCCGTCACAACTGAAAACCCCTTCGGGCTCTACCGTTGGCAGATCGAGGCGCTAGCTGCGTGGAAAGCGAATCGATCCGAGGGCATCATTGACGCCGTCACGGGAGCGGGAAAGACTCGCCTAGCGGTGGCAGCGATAGCCGAGCACTTGGACAATTCTGGAAAGGTTCTGGTCCTCGTTCCGACCGTGGTGCTGCTGGATCAGTGGGTCGGGATTCTCCGCGAGCAGTTTCCCCGTTTTCGTATTGGTCGAGTAGGTAACGGAGCTGACGACGATCTTGACTACTTCGATGTCGTTGTAGCGGTGCTGGCCTCAGCTCGAACCCGATCTTTTCCTCTCCATGGTGCAGCGGGCCTCTTGGTCGCCGACGAGTGCCACCGGGCGGGCGCGAAAATGAGTCAATTAGCTCTTGATCCCGCCTTCGCTTCTCGACTGGGTCTTTCGGCGACGCACGAGCGTTTGGATGACGCTCACGAAACCATTCTCTTGCCCTACTTCAACAAGGTGGTTTTTCGGCTGGGCTACCAGCGGGCGATTGATGATGGCGTGATCACGAACGTTCGCGTGGCCTTTGTCGGGGTGGAGTTTTCTGAGGAGGAGAAACAGAAGTACATCGTGTTGCAGCGACAACTGTCCAAACTTCGTCGAAAGTTGATCACGGTCTACGGCTGTCGGCCTCAGCCCTTCTCGGCTTTTCTCGATGACGTCATTCGTCTCACAACACGCGGAAAGCGCGAGGAGGGAATGGTGGCTCAGCGCTGGTTGAAAGCGTGGGGCGACAAGAAGGAGCTTTTGGCGGAAACACCAGCCAAGACGCTGGCGTTGGAGTGCCTGGTCCCGGTACTGGGAGACGCTGACCGCACCCTCATCTTCACTCAGTCCATCACGTCAGCCGAGGCTATTGCGACCAGCCTGCTGGCGCAGAATATTGCGGTTGCGGCGCACCACAGTGGTATTGGCACCCAGGAGCGCGACGTAATGATGAGGAAGTTTGCCTCGGGGGAGTTGCGAGTTCTGGCCTCGGTGCAAACCTTGGAAGAAGGAGTGGACGTACCTGACGCGGACCTGGCAATAATCGTGGCCTCGTCCAAACAACGTCGACAAATGATTCAACGCATGGGTCGCGTGATGCGTCGAAAGAGCGACGGCCGCGATGCGAGATTTGTGATTCTTTTTGCGAACGGCACCGACGAAGATCCGCGACTCGGCGCGCACGAATCCTTCGTGGACGAACTAGTGGAGGTTGCGAGGACTTCGATGATTACGACGACGGCCAATCTGAGCGAACTGCGCGCGGCCCTCGACGCGCGATCTGACTGAAAGTAAGGCCAAAGTCGCTAGCCCCAGGATTCAGCGCACGTGGTCGGGAAGGCGGGATTCGAACCCGCGGCCTCCTGCTCCCAAAGCAGGCGCGCTAACCAAGCTGCGCTACTTCCCGTCCCTCTATCGTGACACATTCACGTCGCCCTAAGTACTTCTTGCTAAGAATGTCTCCATAATGGAGCCTCAATGAGTACGTACGAGTGGATCACCGAGGGCCTCGCTGGCGTGTGGTCAAGCACCGAAGCCCTTCTGGAATTTTGCTCTGAGGCCGATCTTGACCGGCCCAGCCCCTGCCCTGGTTGGAGTGTTCGAGATGTTTATAGTCACCTGATTGGTTTCGAGTTATTTGGCCAAGGCCAGGGCACTCCGCGCTTCACCGACACCTTTTCCCCACACGTAAAAAATTCTGTCGGAGAAATGAATGAAGCCTTCGTCGCAGCACGTCGGAGTTACTCCGTCGCCGATCTGCGTAGTGAGTTTCTCGACGTCACCGGTGAATCCCTGCGGCGATTACGTGCGCTGAGCGAGGAAAAGTGGATGGAGGTCGGATGGAGCCCGGAAGGGGAGGTTCCCTACCATCGTTACCAAGAAACGAGGCTCTTCGACTCTTGGATTCACCTACAAGATATTCGTGACGCATTGCTTATGCCCGCCGATGATCACGGGACTGGTGAAGAGGTCGTTATCAATCGCTGCGAAAGTGCGATTCCCTACATTTTTGGCAAATTAGTTCGTGCTCCGGAAGCAGCAACGCTTCGCATCTACCTTTCCGGGCGGCTAGCGCGCGAAATTTGCGTTCGCATCGAGAATGGGCGGGCTGCAGCTCAAACGAGCCTCGGCGATACTCCGAGTCTTGAAGTCACAACGCCAGCCGCTCTGTTCTGGCGTCGAGTGGCTGGGCGCATCTCGGCGGAAGCCTTCTTGGCTTCCACTGCGGTCCACGTAGAGGGCAGCGCCGAACTGGCCAGAAAATTTGCGGAAAACATGGCGGTAATCATCTAAACAACACGAGGCCGCGATAACGGTAGGCTATTTCTCCTTATGCGTGCCACAGCCACAGTCCTCGACAACAACAAAATCAAACTCACGGTGGAGGTTGACGAACCCGATCTCGCAGAGGTCATTGACCGCACCGCGAAGGAGCTCGCCCAACAAATTGACGTCAAGGGCTTCCGCAAGGGTAAGGCTCCGAAGAACATGATTGAAGCGCGGTTGGGGGGACCCGTGGCCTTGCGCGGCGAAGCCATTCGAAACGGCATGCCCGACTTCTACGCCCACGCCGTAGCCGACACGCTGATCGACCCCATCGGTCAGCCCGAAATCAACATCGTCGAGGGCGAGGAGACGGGCACTCTTAAATTCGAGGCTGAAGTTGAAGTGCGTCCCGAGGTTCAGATTTCGAATTACAAATCCATCAAGGTGGAAATCCCCTCGCCCAATGTTGCCGATAGTGAAATCGAAGAGCAGATCAACCGATTACGCGAAACTGACGCTCACCTCGAAGACGTTGATCGCCCAATTCTCACTGGCGATGTTGTCACGCTGAACGTCACGGCCGTCGACCCCCAGGGTGAGGTCGAGCCCATTGAGGTCCAGGATTTCGCGTACACCATCGGTTCGAATCAGATCACCGACGGCCTAGATGAACTCAGCCTCGGCCTGAAGGCGGGGGAGACCCTGGACCTCACGGGTCGTGGTCCGCAGGCCATGGCTATGAATTGGCACTTTGAAATTGTCAACGTCAAGGAGAAAATACTTCCCGATCTGACCGACGAGTGGATGGCGGAAAATAGCGATTTCGAAACAGTGGACGCGTTCCGCGACGACCTCGTTACCCAGCTACGTCGCCGTAAAGTCATCGAAGCGCAGATGTCGCGACGCGACAACGCCCTAGCGGCTTTGGCCGAACTGGTGGCCCCGGAGTTCGCCCCTGATGTTTTGGTCGAGCAGGAGACTGATCAACGTCTCCACGATCTCGGACACCGCCTCGAACAGCAGCGTCTGTCAGTGGAGATGTTCTTGCAGGTCACCAATCAGACGCCCGAGCAGTTGGTCGAAACTTTGCGCCAGGATGCCGTCAAGGGTGTTCAGTTGGACCTCGCTTTGCGGGCGCTGGTAAAGGCCGAGAACCTGGACCCCACGCCGGCCGAAGTCGAGCAAGAACTTATTGAAACGGCTATTTCCATGAATGTGACGGCGGAGGAATTGAGCAAGAACCTGCGCGACTCCGGCCGAGTAGTGGCCTTTCACGCTGAAGTGGCCAAGATGAAGGCATCGCGCTGGTTGATGAGTAACGCGACCTACGTTGATGAAACGGGTGCCGAGATTGACCGCACTCTCCTAGAATCCGACCAGAGTGCGACCGATACCCTCTAGGGTGGAATTATGAATGAGTACATGAATCCGCGAAATTACCTCGTGCCAACGGTGGTCGAGTCGTCGAGTCGCGGCGAGCGAGCCTACGATCTCTACAGTCGTCTCCTGAAGGAGCGCATCGTTTTCCTGGGGACGCCGATTGATGACACTGTCGCAAATCTGATTTGTGCTCAAATGCTCTTTTTGGAGTCCGAGGATTCGGACCGCGATATTCACCTCTACATCAACTCACCGGGTGGCGACATCACGGGTCTGCTCGCGATCTACGACACCATGAAGTACATCAAGCCCGACGTGTCGACATTCTGCTTTGGTCAAGCCGCGTCCGCTGCCGCCGTGCTGCTCGGCGCCGGTACGAAAGGCAAGCGATACGCCCTGCCGCACGCTCGCGTTCTCATGCACCAGCCCTGGGGTGGCGTTGGTGGCCAGGCCTCCGACATCGAGATCCAAGCTCGAGAGATTTTGCGCATGCGTGATTTGTTGAACGAGATGTTGTCTCACGACACTGGTCAAACTGTCGAGCGCATCGCCAAGGACACTGATCGCGACTTCGTTATTACCGCCGAAGAGGCCGTGCAATACGGTCTCATCGATGAAGTAATCACCTCACGTAACTAGCAACCCATTTTTTCGCTAGCCACCTTCTAGGATGGTGAAGGATGAAGACCGTGTCGGAGGGTGCATATCGTGGCAAAGTTTGGTGAAGGCAGCGAACTCATTAAGTGCAGTTTCTGCTCAAAGGGTCAAAAGGCTGTTCGTAAACTCATTGCTGGTGCCGGGGTCTACATTTGTGACGAGTGCATCACGCTCTGCAACGAAATCATCGCTGATGAATTCGGTGATCGTCCTGAAGCCGATCTCACGGAATTGCCCAAACCTCGAGAAATTTCGGCCTTCTTGGACCAGTACGTCATCGGCCAAAGCGACGCCAAGAAGATTCTCTCGGTGGCGGTCTACAACCACTACAAGCGAATCCAGTCGGGACCGCGTTCGACGGACGAAATTGAAGTAGCAAAGTCCAATGTTCTGATGTTGGGACCGACTGGTTGCGGGAAAACCTTCCTTGCTCAAACCCTGGCCCGTCTCTTGAACGTCCCTTTTGCGATCGCCGATGCGACGGCTCTCACCGAAGCGGGGTACGTGGGCGAGGACGTTGAAAATATTCTGCTCAAACTGCTGACGGCGGCCGATTACGACGTGAAGCGTGCGGAGCGGGGCATTATCTACATCGACGAAATCGACAAGGTGGCTCGAAAGAGCGAGAACCCTTCAATTACTCGCGACGTGTCGGGTGAGGGCGTGCAGCAGGCTCTCTTGAAAATTCTCGAAGGCACGACGGCTAGCGTTCCGCCACAGGGTGGTCGCAAGCACCCCCACCAGGAATTCATCACCATCGATACGACCAACATTTTGTTTATTTGCGGTGGTGCCTTCGCCGGTCTGGAGGACGTGATTGAACGTCGTCTCGGAAAGAAGTCAATCGGTTTTGGGCAACCCGTTGAAGCCAAGCGCAAAGGTGGCGCTGAACTTTTCCGTCAAGTTCTCCCCGAAGATCTCATTAAGTTCGGGCTGATTCCTGAGTTTATTGGTCGACTCCCCATCGTGGGTGCGGTCCAGCAGCTTGATCGCGACATGCTGATTTCCGTGTTGAGCGAACCGAAGAATTCCCTGGTCAAGCAGTTCCAGGCGGTGCTGGCGATGGACGGCGTGGATTTGGTGATTGAGCCCGAAGCACTGATTGTCATCGCCGACCTCGCACTCGAACGTCAAACGGGTGCTCGCGGCCTCCGGTCGATTTTAGAAGATGTGCTTCTTGACGTGATGTTTGATGTTCCCGGTCGCAGCGACGTCGTGCGCTGCACCATTACTGCGGACGCCGTTCGCAAGACATCTACGCCGACGTACGAATTGCGCAAGCCTCCGCGCTCGCGTCGCGCTAGTTAACGGTGGGTTTTACCTCGCTGGATGAAGCGCTCGAGTGGCTGGAGTCGCACGTAGATTTCGAGCGTGTGGCCCCCAATCGACAATCGTTCCCCACTCTCGATCCAATTCTCGACACCCTTAGTGCGTTAGGTGATCCGCACCTGGACTACCCGGTTATCCACGTGACGGGGACGAACGGCAAGGGAACCACCACCACACTCATTTCGGCTCTGCTGGACGGGGTGGGGCTACGGGTTGGTACTTTCACCAGTCCCGATTTACACGCCGTCAATGAGCGCATCGCCGTCGCGGGGGCAGCTATTGACGATGGCGAGTTGACCTCATTGCTCGGACGACTCTTTGATGTTGAAAAAGTAACGGGTATTAGTTTGACCCGTTTCGAAATCCTCACCGTGGGAGGTTTTCTGCACTTTTCCGATGAAGGGGTTGACGTGGCTGTAATTGAGGTGGGTCTGGGTGGTACGTGGGATTCCACCAATGTGATCAACGGATCCGTTGCGGTGATCACAAATGTAGATATTGATCATGCGGCCATACTGGGCACAACGATTGCGGCTATTGCGAGTGACAAAGTAGGCATCATCAAAGAGGGGTCGGCTGCCGTGATCGGTACTACCCACGAAGACGTTGTGGCGGCGGCTTCGTCACGTAGCGCCGACGTCGGTGCGGAGATGTTCGTGGTCGGAACGGCATTTTCGCTGCTGAGCAACGAAACTGCGGTTGGTGGGCGTCTGATCAGCGTGACCACACCGTTTGCCACCTACGATGACGTCAGTCTCAGCCTGCACGGAATCCATCAAGGCGCTAACGCCGCCACCGCTTTGGCGGCGACAGAACTTTTTCTCGACCGCGCGCTCGGCGAAGAAGTCGTACGGACCACCTTCGCTCACGCCGCCATGCCGGGTCGCCTCGAGTTGGTGGCCCGACGCCCGACAATTGTCGTTGACGGCGCTCATAATCCCGCGGGGGTATCGGCATTGGCGAGGGCGCTGGACGGCGCTTTTCATGTCGAGGGTACGAGGCGCTGCGTGATTGGCATGTTGAATGGCCGTGACGTTACTGACATGATTACGCCGCTGATTGAAATTGGGATAAAGGAATTTCACGTCTGCGAGCCACAGTCACCGCGCGCCATGCCGACCGCTGAGGTTGCCGCGGCGCTCCGCGCCCATTCGGTGAGCGTGGTCGAGCACCGCAGCGTGGCATCAGCACTCGCACATGCACGAGAACATTCGAATGATGAGGACTTGATTGTGGCGGCCGGAAGCCTCTATCTCGTAGCAGCGGTACGGGCCATAGTTTTGCGTCTCGATTCGCAGCACGCCTGAGTTCTGATAACTTCAGCGACATGGAACGCACCTTTGTCATCGTGAAGCCCGACGGCGTAGAGCGTCGCCTGATTGGCGAGATCATTAGTCGCTTGGAGAAAAAGTCATTGAGTGTTGTGGCCGCCGAGCTACGGACAATCGACCGTGCCACGGCCGAGCAGCACTACGGTGAGCACGCCGGTAAGGCCTTTTTTGACAGTCTCGTAGCCTTCATCACTCGTAGTCCCGCGCTTCTGTTGGTTATCGAAGGGCCGAGTGACACCTGGAAAATAGTTCGCACCCTGATGGGAGTCACTAATCCAGCCGAAGCGGCACCGGGCACAATTCGTGGTGACCTGGCCGTCGCCATGACGGAAAACCTCATTCACGGTTCTGATTCGGCTGAATCTGCGGCTAGAGAAATCGCCCTCTTTTTTCCTCAGTTGGCCTAATTGCTCCACGGGGGCTACTTGCCCTAGCCTTGATGAATATCCGACTATCCCAGTTCGGACTTCGAGAAGGTTTCTATGGCAGACAATCGCTTTGCGATCCTCGGCCGCGATATGGCCGTGGACCTAGGTACGGCCAATACGCTGGTCTACGTGCGAGGACGAGGAATTATCCTCAACGAGCCCAGTGTGGTGGCCATTGATATCAAGGACGGACGGCCTTTAGCCGTCGGCGCCGAAGCGAAGCGAATGATTGGGCGTACTCCGAGCAACATTCAAGCCATTCGACCGCTCAAAGATGGTGTTATTGCGGACTTTGAAATTTGCGAAAAAATGCTGCGGTACTTCATCCACCGTGTTCACCAACGGCGCTTCGCAAAGCCGCGCATGGTGATCTGTGTTCCGTCGGGCATCACTGGAGTCGAGCAGCGAGCGGTAATGGAGGCTGCGGAATTTGCTGGTGCTCGCAAGGCGTACATCATTGAAGAGCCAATGGCCGCAGCTATCGGAGCGGGCATGCCTATTCACGAACCCACGGGCAACATGGTTGTTGACATCGGTGGAGGAACGACGGAAGTCGCCGTCATCTCCCTCGGTGGCATCGTGACGAGTCAGTCCATTCGCGTCGGTGGCGATGAACTCGACGAAGCCATCGTGGCCTACGTAAAAAAGGAATTCCAGTTGGCGCTCGGTGAGCGTACGGCTGAAGAGATCAAGATTCAGCTCGGCTCGGCCTACCCGCTGGAGCAGGAGCTCCGCGCTGAAATTCGAGGTCGTGACCTCGTGACCGGTTTGCCGAAGGTCGTCGTTATCTCGACGCAGCAGATTCGTGAAGCTATCGAAGAGCCAGTCCAAGCGATTATTGACGCGGTGAAGGTCACCCTTGATCGAACACCCCCCGAGCTCTCCGCGGACATTATGGAGCAGGGTATCGTTCTCACCGGTGGTGGGGCGCTGCTGGCGGGCTTGGCCGCTCGCCTCGAATACGAAACGAATATGCCCATCATTGTGGCCAGGGATCCCCTGAATTGTGTCGCCATCGGTAGTGGACAGTGCTTGGAAGAGTTGGAAACCTTCCAGCGCATGTTGAAGACGTCGCCTTCGCGCTGATCGTGGCCAGCCCGCGCTTCCGCCGCAGAGCTAGCCTTTCGGTGCTTCTGACCGGAATTGCTGTGGTCATCCTCGTCGTGAGTGGGGGCGTCGTGAGCGGTATTCGCACGGCGGCAGGCCTCGTGGTGGAGCCCTTTAGTTGGTCGATTAACGCGGTCGCTCGACCTATCGGCCACGTCCTGGCTGGGGCCATCAACTACAGCGACGTGGTCCACCAAAATCAGGAGTTGCGCGCCGAACTCGGCCGAGCCCGTCTACAGAGTGAGCAGACTGAAGCCTTGCGTCGTCAGGTCGGTGAGCTGACGAGTATCACGAACGTACCCTTTGTTGGCACCCTGCCCATGGTGACCGCCCCCATTTCCAACGCCTCGCCAACCAACTTTGTCTCCACCATCGATATTGCTAGGGGTCGTAGTGATGGTGTCCTTCCCGGCATGCCGGTGGTCGCCAACGGCGGTCTGATTGGTCGTGTGGTTTCTTCCACCCTGCACGGAGCCACAGTGGCGCTCATCACTGATCCAGTGAGCCTGATCGGCTGCACTTTTGGTGACGGGAGCAGTAATGTCGTGATTACTGGACAAGGTGTTGACGCCCCGCTACACGCGACTCAAGTGTCGCTCACGGCGGCCTTGAGCCCCGGCACGATATTTAGTACTGATGGTCTCAACGGGGGCCTCTATCCCGCTGGAATACCTGTGGCCCGTACCGTCTCGACCAGCATCACACCCGGCTCGACGACCTACGAGGTCAGTTTGACACCGACAGCTGATTTACGCCACATCTACTACGTGGATGTGCTGATCTGGGAACCCGGTACGTGAATCGAAGTGTGATTTCCCTCGGCCTTACGTCTATTATTTTCGTGGCCTTGCAACTAGATATCGTGTCGCCCCTAAGGGTGGGTGGCGTCGTCATCATGGTCATTTGGTTATGGCCCGTCGCGGTTGGCTTAACCGCGACTCGACTCGAGGCTCTCTTCTCTGGAGCCTTCACGGGTCTGCTCTTTGACGCCCACGCTGCAACACCGCTAGGTCTTACGGGTGCAATTGGCGTCATTCTCGGACTAATCGCATCACGTCTTGGGCAAGAGGGTATCGGGGACCTGGACTCGGCGGCGTGGTGGGTCATGCCCTCGCTGGCCGCCGGAGCCGGATTTTCCGCCCCACTCTTTTTTGCTCTCGGCGGGACACTCTACGGAAATCTGCATTTTTGGCGCGCGAACCTTGGCGTGATGATGGTCGTCAATGCCGTGGCGTTCTTTGTACTCGTTCGACCACTTGCGCGTCTCGCTCGACGAGTTTCTTCTAACGCCCTGAGTTCATTGCGATGAAGAATCGTTCGTGGCGCGAGCGTTCAGTTGGTGGCTCGATGCGCCGTTGGCGGCCCTGGTCCTCATTCGTGCCGCGTCGCCGGCAAGGGGGTCGTATCAACGAGCGCCGTCGCGTGGGTATCCGAGATCTGGTTGCTGCTCCGAGTGAGGTCTCGCATCAGCCAGAAAAGCGGTGGCGGGTTATTGGCGGTTTCTTTCTCATTCTCCTGGCCGTGCTCTACTTCAGGCTCTACATGTTGCAAGTTCCTGGGCACGCCCACTCGGTGGCCATGGTCGAATCGAATTCGATGCGGGTGAGCACGATTCCCGCGTCGCGTGGCGAGATTCTGGATCGCAATGGGCGCGTCATGGTGGGCAATATTTCCACGACGGAGGTTCGACTGTCACGAGCCGAAGCCGCGCAGAATCCAGAAATAATTGGTGCTCTTTCGTCGCTGTGCAACATTTCCGTAGCCTCCATCAAAAGTGCCCTCGCCGACCTGCGTTACGACCCCTATCAACCAGCTCCGGTTTTATTGTCGACGCCGCCGAATTTGGTCGAGTATCTGACTTTGCACTCCGCCGAATTTCCCGGAGTCACCCTGCTGAATGTTTCCAAGCGGGTCTATCCACTCGGGGGCGGTGTCGCTCCTCACGTACTTGGCTACGTTGGGCCCATTAACGGCACTGAACTAGCTAGTCGCCCAAATCAGGGTTACCAGATGGATTCCGCCATTGGAAAGTCGGGCGTCGAGCGGTTTTACGAACAATTCCTAAGGGGACACGACGGACAACGCACCCTGCGCGTGTCCAACACCGGTCGGATATTGGGTGAAGCGCTCACCCTTCACGCCGTGGTTGGGGACTCGCTGGTTCTCAATATTGACGCCGGTCTACAAAACGCCCTAGACGGTTTCTTGTCCAGTGGTATTAACCGTGTACGACACAGTGTCGATCCGCGCAGCGGAAAAATTCCTCCTGCGCCTAATGGTGCGGCCATCGTGATGGACGTCACCAACGGCCACGTGCTGGCTTTATCTAGCTACCCCAGCTACGACTTGAATCAATTCGTCGGTGGGCTCTCGGTCTCGCAATTTCACGGATTGCTTCAGACGGGGGCTTTTAACAATTTTGCCATTCAGGGTCTCTACACCCCAGGCAGTACGTTCAAAATGATTACGTCGACGGCTCAACTGAAATCTGGGATTTTGGCGGCGGGCAGTTACGTCAACGACACGGGTGTGTTTGCGGTGCCCGGATGCCAACAGGGCTATCACGGCTGCCTGTTTCACGATGACGAAACTTCTGGTGCGGGCATGATCAACTTGCCTCTAGCTCTGACAAAATCGTCGGACTACTATTTCTACAATCTTGGCTACTTGTTCTGGTCGCAGACGAAACGCTACGGTCTGACACCAATTCAAGACGTGGCCACAAAGTTTGGTCTCGACCAGTACAGCCAAATTGATTTGCCAAACGAAACGTCCGGCCGAGTTGATTCCCCCATTGTTCGTCAGCGCTTGCACAATGAGGCCCCAAAAGCGTTTCCCAATGCGGCGTGGTACACGGGAGACAATTTGCAGATGGCCTTCGGCCAGGGTTCTACCGTTGTTACCCCCATTGCAATGCTTGACGCCTACGCGACCTTGGCCAACGGTGGCACGCGATACGCCCTCGAGGTGGTGAATTCTGTCGTCAGTCCCACTGGTCGGGTGATTCAGAGCTACGGCCCCAAGGTTCTCGACACAATTTCGCTTCCTCCAAGCGTGCGTAATCCCATCGTGCAGGGTTTGACCGGAGTGGTGGCTTCCCCCGAGGGAACTGCGTACTGGCCATTTCACACCTACGCCCATTTCGATTTGAACGCCTTTCCCGTTGCCGGAAAGACCGGCACTGCGTCCAATGCGCCCGGGCTTGAGCCCAACGCGTGGTTCGTGGGATTTGGCCCAACGAACTCGCCACGATACGCAATTCTTTGCGTGATCGGGCAGGGTGGCTACGGCGCCTCGGCCTCGGCCCCGGTCGTAGCGCAGGCCTTTGACTATTTGGTTCACAATCCGCTGCCGCCGGTAGCAAAGTCCATCAATCCTTCGCTGGCCCCACTTGTTCCCGCGAAGAAGTAAGCAAAGATAGGTTTCTGCTCGCTGGGAGAGTAGCCTGTACCAATGGTCGGAAACGAAAGTTTTCGACCTGAGAGCCGCAGAACGTAGCAGCGCGCGCGAGTGCCGTTGCTACCTAAACCGCAAGGAATGAATCGTGATCGACGAATGTTGGTCTGACCCCACGACGACATTCCCTCACGTCGTTTTTCGTTTCGGTGTTCCAGCACCGCAAACGTTGTTTTCCCCGCTGGAGCGGGCTCGTCGAGTCTTCGCCAGCGTTACCCAACTATTCGACCGACCAAGGTCACCGATTGAGCCCGTCGTGGCGCAGCGGTGTACTCACCACCTGCGCGCAGTTCGCGCTCAGGGGCCGGTTGCCAACTCAAGGAGCCACCATCGTGAGCGACGAAACCACCACCCCCGGCACGCCGGATAGCCCCACCCCCCGCATCGGCGACACCCGCCCGGCACCCCGCATTGGGGATACCCGGCCAGCGCCACCAATCGAATCAACGCCGGCGGGCTCAACTTCCAATAACGGCCAAGCGCGCACCAGTAACAACCGCAATCGCCGTCGCGGTGGTCGCGGTGGCCAGGCGAAGAGTGCCGCGGTATCGAGCCCTCGTCCCAAGGATGCCCCAGTAGAGGCTTCCGCCCCTGACGGCACGGCCAGCGAGGCTGGACGTGGATCCAAGAATCGCCGTCGCCGAGGTGGTGAACGGGCCGCTCGAGCTCAGGGTCGCTACCTGATGTGTGTGCACACCACCAAAGACGCCACCCACATTGCCACGCTCGAGGGTCGCAGCCTCGTGGAATACACGGTGGCCAAGGCTTCGGACGAGACGAATCAAATTGACGGCAACATCTACGTAGGCCGTATTCAAAATGTCCTACCCGGCATGGAACTGGCTTTCGTCGACATTGGTATCCCGAAGAACGCAGTGCTCTACAAGGGTGATGTCAGCTACGACGCCGACGACGTGGAAGCTGCTTCGGGGGAGAAGCGCATTGAGCAAATGCTGAAGTCGGGTCAAACAGTTCTCTGCCAGGTCACGAAGAACGCTATCGGCGCCAAGGGTGCCCGCCTGACTCAGGAAGTATCAATCCCCGGTCGCTTCGCAGTCCTCGTTCCCAACTCCACGACAATTGGCATCTCCAAGCGCCTCGCCGATGGTGAACGTCGCCGCCTTCGTAAAATAATTGACGAAGTCAAGCCCGAGCGACACGGAATCATTATTCGAACAGCCGCCGAGGGTGTGAGTGCCGAGGATCTGACTCGTGACGTAATCTCGCTCGTCGAGAAGTGGACGGCGATCGAAGCTGAGGTCGCAAAGTCGACGCAGCCGCGTCTCGTCTACCGCGACCTCGACCTCGCGGTGCGCGTCCTTCGCGAAGAACTCAATGATGACTATCGCGGGGTCATCATTGACAATCGGGAGCTCTTCGACAAGGTCTGCGAATACGTTATGGCCGTCAACCCCGAGTTGGCGGACCGCATTGAGTTCTACGACAAGGGCACCGAGGAGCTACCGCTCTTCGAGCGCTACTTCGTCCACGAGCAATTGCACCGAGCCCTAGACCGTAAAGTCTTTTTACCATCAGGTGGTTCGCTCATCATTGAGCGCACCGAGGCCCTGACCGTGGTCGATGTCAATACTGGGAAAAATGTTGGCTCCACCAATCTGGAAGAAACGGTGTTTCGAAATAACTTGGAAGCGGCCGAGGAAGTCGCTCGACAATTACGGCTTCGCGACATTGGCGGGATTATCGTGATCGACTTCATCGATATGGAAGCTAAGGGCAATCGGGAGGCCGTTGCGTCGGCCCTTCGCCAAGCCCTGTCCCGCGATAAGACCAGGACTCAGGTTTTTGACATTTCCGAGCTAGGTCTGGTTGAAATGACCAGGAAGCGCGTAAATGAGGGCTTACTGGAGTCTGTCTCCTCGCTCTGCCTGGTCTGCGACGGACGTGGATTCGTACTCGAGACGGGTTTGGGCTGATGCGTCAGAACTGTCTTCAACTTTCGACTAAGGTAGTACTTCTATGTATGCCGTGATTCGTATTGGAACATCCCAGGAACGGGTGAGCGAGGGACAGGTGGTCCGCGTTGACCTGCGCCCCGAAACTAAGGACACCGTGGTGACCTACGAGCCTGTTTTGCTGGTTGACGGTGACACCGTCCTAGCTGGACCCGCCTTGAAGGGTGCCCTGGTTACCGCTACGGTCATCGGCGAGGAAAAGGGCCCGAAGATTCGTGGTTTGACGTACAAATCGAAGGCTAACCAACGTAAGCGTTGGGGCCACCGTCAGCACTACTCGACGGTTCAGATCAACTCAATTTCGAAGCCGTAAGGAGGACATATGTCAAAGACTAAAGGTGGCGGTTCTACCCGTAACGGTCGCGATTCCAACGCCCAGCGCTTGGGCGTTAAGACCTTCGACGGAACCGCGGTAAAGACAGGAATGATTCTGGTCCGTCAGCGTGGCACTAAATTTCACCCAGGTCGCCACGTTGGTATCGGCAAGGATGACACCCTCTTCGCCCTCGCCGAAGGAAAAGTTAAGTTCGGCTTTCGTGGTGGACGCAAGCTCGTTGACATTCTCGTCGATTAGGTTTCTCTCCTGAGAAAGTAAGAACCCCCGGGGCCTGTCCCCGGGGGTTCGTGCTTCTACTCTGCTAAACATCATGTCATGATTGAACTTCTGGGACTGCGAACCGTCATCTACCCGACGGAAGATTTGCTGGCATCAAAACAGTGGTGGCAAGAATTTCTGGGACTGGCGCCGTACTTCGATGAGGAGTTCTACGTGGGTTTTAGCATCGACGGCTACGAGCTCGGATTACTGCCGAATGGTGAAGTCGGAGATGGGGCCTACACCTACTGGGGGGTCACTGACGTCATGGCAGCGGTTGACGCAGCCATTGAGCAGGGTTGCGCCATTCACGCGGACGTCGCCGACGTGGGGGCGGGGATCATTACCGCTTTGGTGATGCTGCCCGACGAGTCGATTGTCGGTTTCATCTACAACCCGCACTTTGACGGCAACGACGACCAGTCCACCCTGAACTAGGTCGGGCTGAGGCGAGGAACTTCGCACAATGGCTGTGGGGTAACCACGGCCGTGATTACCTTGGGCGAAGGTGGCCCATCGAATTTCGCTTCAAATGAAAAAAGACCCCCGGGGCCGAAGCCCCGGGGGTCTTTTTTACAACAAAAACTGCTTAACCCTTGACGGCGTTCTTGAAAGCGGTGCCGACCTTGACCTTGACGGCCTTGGAAGCCTTGACGGCAATTGCTTCGCCGGTCTGTGGGTTGCGGGCGGTGCGAGCCTTACGGTCGACGCGCTCGAAGGTGAGGAAGCCCGTGATTACGACCTTCTCGCCCTTCTTGACGTTCGTCGTGACGACGTCTTCGAGGGTCGCGAGGAACTCGCCGACGCCGGCCTTGCTTGCGCCCGTCTTTGCAACAATTGCTTCTACCAACTCGGTCTTGTTCACCGGCTGACTCCTAACTTGTCGTTGATGTCGGCTGGGTCTTCCCAGCCGCCACAGACATCTTTATCTTCATACGAGCCGAAAACGCGGATTATTAAGGGATTTTTTCCATTTTCTTGGAGTGCCAGTCCGAAACCCCTGATAATTAGGGTAATTCACTGGAGAACTCCTCCCACGAGGTCTCGGCCCGTCCTACGCTGGAGAGCATGAAACCCATTAATCGCAGTCATTTACGAGAGTTACTCGAAATCGAAGAGGCCCAGTACGTGACGAGAAATCCCGAGTCGGCTCGTCTTTATCAGGAGGCCCACAATCTCTTTGCTCGGGTGCCCATGACCTGGATGAACAAGTGGGCGGGCGGCTTTCCTCTGTCCTTCGCTGCGGCTCATGGCGCCGTCATCATCGACGTCGATGGTCATGAACTCATTGACTTTGCGCTCGGTGACACCGGGGCTATGGCGGGGCACTCACCCGAAGCTCTCGGTGCCGCGTTGGCCCAACGGGTGGTGGCTGATGGTGGCGTCACGACAATGATGCCGACGCCCGACGCACAATGGGTCGCTGCTGAGCTGACGCGCCGTTTCGGTCTCGAGAAGTGGAGCTTCACCCTGTCGGCGACTGACGCGAATCGCTGGCTCCTGCGCCTGGTGCGCCTCGTAACCGGACGCAGCAAAATACTGGTCTTTAACTACTCGTACCACGGTTCCGTCGACGAGAGTTTTGTCGTCGTGGCACCAAACGGAGACGCGACGAGCCGGCCGGGCAATGTGGCACCAGCTTTTGACCCCGCGACCAGCACTCGTGTAGTGGAGTTCAACGATCTCGACGCTGTACGAGCGGCTCTTGCTCACGGCGACGTGGCTGCGGTGCTGACCGAGCCGGCGCTTACCAACATCGGCATTGTTCTACCGGAGCCCGGTTTTCTCGAGGGCCTGCGCCAGGCCTGTGACGAGGCCGGGAGTCTTCTCATCATTGATGAAACCCACACCTTCTCAGCGGGGCCCGGCGGAGCAACTCGTTCCATGGGCCTTCGGCCTGACGCCATCACCATTGGCAAATCCCTGGGCGGTGGCGTTCCCTGTGGGGCGTACGGACTGACGAGCGAGCTCGCATACCGCGTACTCGAGGCGGTGGGTTCTGACGCCGACATCGTTGACGTGGGTGGGGTGGGGGGAACTTTGGCGGGTAACGCCCTTTCATGCGCGGCCATGCGGGCGGTGCTGGGTCAGGTCTTGACGGACACGGCCTTCGAAGGTATGGAACTTTTATCCACGCGCTTTGCCGAAGAGACTCGCGCGGCTATCGCCGAGTTCGATCTCCCGTGGAGCGTGAGTCAACTCGGTGCTCGTTGCGAATACCGTTTTGCTTCTCCGGCTCCGGTAAACGGTGGCCAGAGTGCAGCGAGCGGTGATGCCGACCTGGAGAATTTTCTCCACCTCTACTGTCTTAATCGTGGGGTTATCTTGACGCCTTTTCACAACATGGCTCTGATGTGCCCAGAAACCACACCCGAGCAGATTGCCCGTCACGGGGAAGTCTTTCGGGCCGCTCTCTCAGCGCTGCGCCAGGGAGGCTAAGGACTCGTCGAGCAGGTCTCGTAGGATGTGATCATGTCATCATTTGTCGATTCGGCCCAACTGCACGCCAAAGCGGGTGATGGCGGTGCCGGCTGCGTGAGTTTTCGCCGCGAGGCGCACGTTGCTAAAGGCGGGCCCGACGGTGGTGACGGCGGTCGTGGCGGCGACGTGTGGGTCGTCGCAGACCCCAACGTGGCCTCGTTGCTGGGTTTTCGGGACCACCCCTTTCGACGTGGCACCGACGGCGAACACGGCACCTCCAAACGCCAACACGGCTCTCGGGGTAAGGACATCACGGTCTACGTACCGGTCGGCACCCAAATATTCTCTGCCGAGGGTGAGCTCCTGGTCGATCTCACCGGGCCTGGCGACAAGTGGCTCGCTGCCGAGGGTGGTCTAGGCGGCCAGGGTAATAACCGCTTTTTGTCGAACCGACGTCGGGCCCCAGCCTTCGCCGAACAGGGGGAGTCCGGGGCCGAATTCTGGTTGAACCTCGAACTTAAATTGCAAGCTGACGTGGCGCTAATCGGTTTCCCTAATGTCGGCAAGTCCACCCTGATCGCCCGCGTCTCAGCAGCTCGACCCAAGATTGCTGACTACCCTTTCACGACCCTCGTTCCGAATCTCGGAGTAGTTCGCGTCGGCACACGACGTGGGCGACCGGGAGACGCGACGGAGTTCGTGATGGCGGACATCCCAGGGCTCATTGAAGGAGCCGCCGAGGGTCGAGGTCTCGGTCACGACTTCTTGCGTCACGTGGAACGCGCTCGAGTGCTCTGCGTGTTGCTCGACACCGCGCCCACGGCGATGCTCACCCCCGCTGAACAAGAAACTATCTTGTTACGCGAGCTCGGCGACTACCAAGCCGACCTCCTAGAACGACCACGCATCGTGGTCGGTGCCCGCAGCGATATCGCCGAATCTCTCGAGGGCATCGACCTTCCCTTGTCGTCGATCACGGGCGAAGGCGTGGATCGGCTCGTGAGTGAGCTCGCCAGCTTGGTGACGGATGCTCGCGCCACCGAGGCTGCGAATCTCATTTACGAAATCGTGGTCCATAAGCCGATTCCCGACGAAATTCACGTAGAGAAAGACGTATACGGGGTGTGGCAAGTTTTGGGCCGACCCGCTCTTCGGGCGGTGCGCTTTCAGGACCTCACTGATGATCAGGCCCTGTCGGAAGTCACGAGCCGACTTAAGGCTTTGGGCGTCGACCGTCTGTTGTCGCGCGCCGGAGTACGAGACGGTGACGTCGTAACCGTCGGACCCTTGACCCTCGAGTGGTGGCGGGACCAGGCGGGCTTCGGCCTGGATCGTGGAGAGCACCACCGAACGACGCGCCGCGAGCGTTTAGCACGTAGTGGACGTCTGGGCGGCGAGGTTGACGATAACGATGAGGACGAGGGCAGTGACGACTAAGACCGTCGTTGTAAAAGTTGGCACGTCGTCGGTGACCACTGCCGATGGCGCGATTGACAGCGCGGCTCTGGCCGCAGTTGCGACGGGCGTGGCAGATTTACACACTCGTGGCTGGCGCGTCGTCCTGGTTACCTCGGGGGCGATTACGGCTGGTTGGAGCGCCGCTGGTGGTGGCTTGAGCCGACCGAGCGATCTTCGTACCTTGCAGGCCGTAGCCGCCGTGGGTCAGCCTCTTTTGATGGCTGCCTGGGCCGAGGCCTTTTCCGCTAGCGCTACGACGGTTGGTCAGGTCTTGCTGGCCCCCCTGGACTTTGCGCACCGGGGTCAGTACCTGCGTGCACGTGGCACGGTCGAGGCCCTGTTTGAACTCGGGGTGGTTCCCATCGTGAATGAGAACGACGCCGTCGCGAATGAAGAAATTCGTTTTGGTGACAATGACCGTATCGCGGCCCTGGTGGCGAATCTAGTGGGGGCGGAACGGTTGGTTTTACTCACCGACACGCTGGGGCTTTTAACGGCCGACCCGCATCTCGATTCGTCGGCAACGCTGATCGAAGAGGTTCGGGCGATTGACACCGAGCTGGAATCCCTCGCCGGTTCGTCATCTTCCGTGGTCGGTAGTGGGGGAATGGCGTCGAAATTGGCTGCTGCTCGCATCGCAACCTGGGCTGGGGTGTCGGTAGTAATCGCCCCCTCACGGGCTGATAATGCCGTCGTGCGGTCGGTGGAACGTAGCGAGCGAACTTTTGGAACTCTCTTTCACGAGCGGTCGGAAAAAATGGGTGCGCGAAAAGCGTGGATCGCGTTTGCACTGCCCACGAGAGGACAACTGCGCATTAACGCCGGCGCCGCTAGGGCACTGATCAACGAAGGCCGTAGCCTTCTGCGCGTCGGCGTGGATCACGTTGATGGCACTTTCGACAGTGGCGACGCAGTTGAGGTGGTCGACGGACACGCTCGACTGGTCGCGAAGGGTCTCGTGAGAACTGCGGCCGCGAATTGGTTGGATGGCGAAGAGGTCGTTATTCACCGTGACGACCTCGTGGTCCTGCTCCGGTCCTAGCTGGCGACCGCTACTCTTTTTCCATGTCCGGCTACAACGTTGCGTCGCAGGGTCGAGCCGTTGCCGCGGCCAGTCGTCTATTGGCCACGGCGTCACACGAGGTCCGTAACGCTGTCCTGCTCTACGTGGCCGACGCCCTGAGCGTCGCAGAATCCGAGATACTGAGTGCGAACCAACTCGACGTCGAGGCCTTCGACGACGATGGTCCAGGACGTGACCGTCTGCTGCTCACGGCTGCGCGCATTGCCTCTATGGCCGAGGCCCTGCGGACAGTGGCGGCCCTGCCCGATCCCTTGGGCGAGGAGGTGGAACACTCGGTTCGCCCCAACGGGCTCGAAGTCTCGAAGCGACGCGTACCCCTGGGCGTCGTTGGGGTCATCTACGAGAACCGACCCAACGTCACCTGTGACGTGGCGGGTCTTTGCATAAAGAGTGGTAACGCCGCCTTCCTGAGAGGATCGTCCAGTGCGCTGCGCACTAATCAGGTTCTCGTGAGTCTCTGGCATCGGGCCCTGCGCTCGGTTGGTCTCTCGCCAGACTCGGTTGCTCTGGTGACCGATACATCCCACGAGGTGGCCGAGGTCTTCATGCGGCTTGATGAAAGTATTGACTGCCTGATCCCTCGTGGCGGTCCCAGCTTGATCGCGGCGATGAAGCGAACTGCCACCGTGCCCTACGTGATTGACGGGGACGGCAATTGTCACGTCTACGTCGACGCCAGCGCCGATCTCGAAATGGCGCTAGCCATTGTGGAGAACGCCAAGGTGTCGCGTCCAGGAGTTTGTAACGCTGCCGAGACCTTGCTCGTCCACGCCGCCGTGGCCGACGAATTTCTTCCCGCTCTGGCCGCGCTGCTCGGCACAGTGGAATTGAGGGTCGACGAACGAGCGGGTCGGATTTTGACCAGCGCGCGAAGAGCTGAGACGGCGGATTTTGAAAATGAATTCCTCGACCTCGTGCTGGCCGTGGCGGTGGTCGAATCGCTCGATGAGGCCATTGAGCACGTCGCGCGCTACGGCAGTGGACACTCGGAAGCCATCGTGACGAGCGATGCGGTTGCCGCGGACGCCTGGGTGCGCCGCGTTGATGCAGCTGCCGTGGTGGTGAACGCTTCGACGCGCTTCGTCGACGGTGGCGAGTTAGGTCTGGGCGGTGAGGTCGGAATTTCTACACAAAAACTCCACGCGCGAGGGCCGATGGGAGTACGTGAGCTGACCTGTCTAAAGTGGGTCGTTCGAGGAAAGGGACATATTCGATGAGTGCGATTGATCCACGCAAGGAATTAGCTGACCGACTGGGCTTGGCTGAGACGCCGCCCATTCGTTTTGAGTCCACCGAGGACGTCATGTCCCGCCTGGCTCAGTACGACTATTTGAGTGACGAGGCCATCGCCTCGGTCGTCTTTTTGGCCGACCGGCTGGCCAAGCCAGTCCTCGTTGAGGGTCCGGCGGGAACGGGCAAGACCGCCCTCGCAAAGGCCGTGGCCGACGCCACAAACTCTCGGATGATTCGACTGCAGTGCTACGAAGGTCTCGACGAGTCGAAGGCCCTCTACGAATGGAATTACCGCAAGCAGTTACTGCGCATCCAAGCCGGACGCGGTGAAGGTCAGTCGGCCGAGGACTGGAACGCCCTCGAAGACGATATCTTCGCCGAAGAGTTTCTCCTTGAGCGCCCGTTGCTTGAAGCAATTCGGGCCACCGATCCGGTCGTTCTCCTGATTGACGAAATTGACCGAGTTGAACTCGAGACGGAAGCCCTGCTGCTGGAAATCTTGTCGGAGTACCAAGTCTCTATTCCCGAGCTCGGCACCATGCGAGCCTCGCAGATTCCCATGGTCTTTCTGACGTCGAACAACACCCGCGAGCTGTCGGAAGCTTTGAAGCGGCGCTGCCTCTACCTCTACGTCGGTTACCCCGACGTCGAGCGTGAGCGCGACATCATTCTGTCTCGTGTGCCCGGCATTTCGGTCGCACTGGCGGAGCAGATTGCCCAGGTCGTGCGTTCGTTGCGTCAATTGGACCTGAAGAAGGCGCCATCGGTATCGGAGACCCTCGACTGGGCGCGCACCCTAGTGGTGCTTGGCCGTGAGGAGATCGGCGACGATGACGCAGCTGCCACGCTGCACATCTTGCTGAAGTATCAGTCCGACATTGAACGAGCGACGAAGGAACTACTCGGTCGAAAGAAGCCCGTTGCTTAACGTTCTGGGAGATTTTGTCGGCGAACTTCGCGCCGCGGGCATACCAGTGTCCATGAGCGAACACGTGGACGCGGCGCGGGCAATTACGGCGATTGATATATCAAATCGCCCGATGTTGCGCGCGTCGTTGGCCGCCACCATGGTTAAAAATGGTGATCACCTGCCGCTCTTTTATACGGCCTTCGACATCTTTTTTGCGACGAGAAGTATGACCCCCGAGGAGTTGCTGGAACTCAGTGCTGACGAAGAGTCCGAGGAGGGAAAGAAGGATTCTCCGGAGGGCTCGGGGCTGCGTGGTGCCGGACAGTCCAAGGGTATGGGTGGTGGAGGTTCGACCACAATGTCGGCCGACGAACTTGCTCAACTCCTGTTTCGAGCGCTGCGCGACGGTGACGCTTCGGGGATTCGCGAGGGGGCTTCGGAGGCGGTAACCCGCTACGCCGGCATGGAGCCCGGTCGCCCCGTGGGTGGCACCTACTACCTCTATCGAACGCTACGAAATCTCGAACTGGATAAATTGACCGAGCAACTCATTGACGCGCGAAATCCTGGACAGGACGCCGGCGACGTTCTCGAGCGACAACTAGCCCGAGCGGAAGTTCTGGCGCGCATCGACATGCTGAAGGCCGCCATCGAAAAAGAGATTCGCGAACGTTTAGTGGAAGATCGTGGCGCGGAAGCACTGGCGAAATCAGTTCGCAAACCCCTGCCTGAAGACCTCGATGTTATGCACGCCAATCGTGATGAAATGTTGCAATTGGAACGAGCCCTGCGCCCGCTCAGCCGTAAATTGGCCGTTCGCCTCGCCCGAAAACGGCGCATGAAGCGCCGGGGTCCGGTGGACCTGCGTCATACGGTGCGACGGAGCTTGTCCACCGGGGGAGTGCCGATTGATTTGCGCTTTAAGCCACCACGACCAGCCAAACCAGAGATCGTTGTTATCGCTGATATCTCTGGGTCGGTAGCGTCCTTCGCTCGATTCACCCTGCTCTTGGTGCATGCGCTGAGTTCCCAGTTCTCAAAAGTTCGTAGTTTTGTATTTGTTGACGGCCTCGACGAGGTCACCCGCCTCTTTGAGGGAACCGACGATCCCAAAGAGGCCGTGGCGCGCATCAACGCCGAAGCGGACGTCATTGCCTTCGATGGCCACAGTGACTACGGTCGAGCTTTTTTGAGTTTTCACGAGCGTTTCGCTCGAGACATCAACAAGCGGACCGCAGTATTGATTTTGGGCGACGCTCGTAATAATTATCACCAGGCCAATGCCGAGCTGATTGCCGATATTGGTCAGCGAGCGAAGGCCGTGTACTGGTTGAATCCCGAGCCACAGAGCTACTGGAATTCGGGAGACTCGATTATTGGTCAGTACGAGCCCTACTGTGACGAGGTGCTCGAGTGTCGCACTTTGCGTCAATTAGAAGCTTTCGTCGGACGATTGATGTGAGCGACGACGGTCTGCTGCCTCCCGAGGGTTTCCGTCAACGGGGTCCGGCCGTCTCGGGAACTCGCCTCCTACTCATTCGTCATGGCGAGTCCTACGCCAACGCGCGAGGAGTGGCTGGAGGACCAAGGGGTGACGGGGGGCTCACCGATCTCGGGCGGCGTCAAGCGAACGCCTTGGCCGAACGACTCGCGATGAGCGGCGAACTCGACGAGGCGACGGCCCTGTATACCTCGACCCTGCCGCGTGCCCAACAAACGAGTGAAATTCTGCGCAGCAGCCTCCCGTCGCACCTTTCGCTCGTCGTGGAGCACGATCTTTGCGAACTCAGCGTCGGTGAAGGTGACGGGCTCACGTGGGCGGAGTTCGCAGCGCGGTTCCCAGCCGTAAATTGGGATGACAACCCGACGCAGCGGTGCGCACCTGGGGGGGAATCACTTATTGAATTCTACGAGCGCTGTCGAGTGATAATCGCTGAATTGTGCGACCGACACCCCAACTCCCTAATTGTGGCGGTGGCCCACGGTGGCGTCATTGAGCAGGCTCTCAAAATGGCTCAGGGCTTATCAGCCGCAACACGTTTAGGCCCTCGAATTGAGCATTGCTCGATGACCGAAATTGAGTTCCGTTCGAAGAAGCATCGCGTCCTGCGATACAACGACCTATCTCCACTGCCCAAGCGAGGCTAGCTCTGCAGAAATTCGGCGACGCGAAAAGCGAGGTCGAGACTTTGCGAGGCATTGAGTCGCGGGTCGCACATTGACGTGTAGTTCAGCTCCAAGTCGCCTTCGGCAAGACCGAGACCACCACCCAAGCATTCAGTCACATTGTCGCCGGTAAGTTCGATGTGCAGACCTCCCGGCCACGTGCCGAGAGCGCGGTGAATTTCGAAAAATGAGCGAACTTCGGCCAGAATGTCGTCAAAACGACGAGTCTTTCGCCCGCTGTCGGTACCGAAGGTGTTGCCGTGCATGGGATCGCAGGCCCACACCACCTGGTGGCCGGCATCGCGCACGGCCTTGACGAGGGGCGGGAGGTGTTTTTCAATACCATCACGCCCCATTCGTGAAATGAGGGTAAGTCGACCAGGGGTGTTGGCGGGGTTGAGGACTTCGATAATTTCGAGTAGTTCGTCGGCCATCATGCTTGGCCCCACCTTGAGGCCGAGGGGATTGCCGACCCCACGTAGGAATTCAATGTGAGCGCCGTCACGCTGGCGCGTTCGGTCACCTATCCACAGCATGTGAGCCGAGCAGTCGAACCAGGTGTTGGTGAGTGAGTCGCTTCGGGTGAACGCTTGCTCGTAGGGCAAAATAAGCGCTTCGTGGCTGGTGTAGAAATCCACGGTGTGCAATGAGTCCTCGCGCGACAGATCAATCCCGCAGGCCCGCATGAAGGCCAGAGCCCGTTCGATGTCATCAGCAATAGCGGAGTAGCGCTGCCCCTCGCTGGACGAGGCGACAAACTCCTGATTCCACGCGTGAACGCGACTCATGTCGGCGAAGCCGCCCTTGGTGAAGGCGCGCAGGAGGTTGAGTGTCGCCGCGCTCTGGTGGTAGGCGGTGATCATTCGGGTCGGGTCGGGTCGTCGTGCATCCGCGGTGAAGGCTTCGTCGTTGACGATGTGACCGCGGAAGGCTTCGAGGGTGACGTTGTCGCGAGTTTCAGTGGCCGAACTGCGCGGTTTGGCAAACTGACCGGCAATCCGCCCAACCTTGAGAACAGGAACTCCCGAGGCGTAGGTGAGGGCGACGGCCATCTGCAAAATGACCTTGAGCTTGTCGCGAATGGCGTCGGCTGATCCGGCGTGAAAACTTTCAGCGCAGTCGCCTGCCTGAAGGAGAAAAGCCTCGCCGCGAGCGACTTTTCCGAGCTGCGTGGTTAAGGTGCGCGCCTCGCCAGCAAAAACCAGAGGGGGCTGGGCTGCGAGAAGCACCTCGACCGCAGCGAGAGCTTCTAGATCGGGCCAGACGGGACTTTGGGCCACGTTGTGACTACGCCAAGATGCGGGGCTCCAGGTGCTGGCGGTCGTAGTCATTTCTTAAGCGTAGAAGGTGGAGTCCACGAGTAGGAAATCGGCACCGTAGGCTGACGGGGTGACGCAGGAGAAGATTGGCCTCTTTGGGGGAACTTTTGACCCGCCCCACCGTGGTCACGTGGCCGTGGTACGCGCGGCGTGGGCGACGGGTTGGTTCGACCGCATCGTGGTCGTGGTTGCGGGTGACCCCTACCGCAAGAGTGGACAGCGACTTGTTGCACCCGGTGTCGAGCGATTGGCTCAGACGCGTGACATCTTCGCCCACGAAAGCTTCGTTGAAGTTAGCGACCGCGAAATTCGCCGTAGCGGACCCTCCTACAGCTTCGACACCGTTAACGAATTGCTTGAGGAAGGTTGTGCCGTTTCGCTCATTGTCGGCGCAGACGTCGCGAGCAGCCTGGCTTCGTGGTGGCGTGCTAGTGAACTGGCCGCACTATGTGATGTGGTGGTGGTTCCAAGGGATAGCACCAAGGTGCCCGCCCTCGATGGCTGGCGCGTGCGGTCCATTCCTATGAACCTCGTAAATATTTCGAGTTCGCTGCTGCGAGGCGACGAAAGTCCTGAACAGCGGGATGATCTGTTCTTTGGGCGTGACTAATCCTTGTCGTCGAGTGGGCAGAGGAGTAGGCTCGTAGTGCATGGCAGTTCGAGTCTTCGACCTGACAGAACCGCAGGCCCACGGGCTGACGGTAGTAGAGGCGGCGCCCCGGCGACGTCAAGATGTACGACGCCTGAAGCGTCGCTGGGCCATCTACGGCCTTCTCAGCCTCGTCGCCCCCTTTCTCGTGGCCGTAGCGGCTATTGGAGTGGTGCGCTGACGTCCGACGCATCTGAGCCCATGCTGCTCCCGGCCTGGTGCGATCAGACCCTCGGGGATTTCCTGCGAGCAGTACTTTTGGGGGCCGACGAGAAATTAGGCAGCGATTCGGTGGTGCTGAATGTCGCCCCCTACATGGACGCTTTTGAGTGTCTCGTACTGGTGAGCGGTCGTAATGACAGACATGTACGCACCCTTGCTGAAGAAATAGAGCGCTACGTGATGGAACGACTCGACGTAAAGCCAATGCGAGTAGAGGGTTGGGACAGTGGACAGTGGATTGCACTGGACTACGGATTCTCAATCGTTCATGTCTTCGATGTGGAAACTCGAGACTTCTACGATCTCGAGCACCTGTGGAGTGCGGCCGATACCTTTAGGCCGCCTCAGCGGGTAACAATCGCCTGAAAATCTGACGCGAGGGAAACGTAGGTCGCCGCGTGGCGTGGGTTGGGAATTAGGAAATTGACTCCGTTCAGCACAATACGAACGCTGGTCGCCGCTGAGGCGCCGAGTGCGGTGAGGACGATTTGCCCACAGGCCTTCTGCAGCACGGCACCACCTTTAGATAACGCTCCCGACAGAGCAAGAGTGATGGAGTGGCCGTGGCGTTCAATGTGATCGACGTGGAGAGTGGGCGAGACGGCCGTGGCGTAACCGCTCAGCGTTTCAATATCCGTGGGTCCGGCGATGAGCGCCTTTTCCACCGACAGCACTTCCGGGAGGCTCCCAGTGAATCGTGAGGCCCGAGCCAGTTGACCGGCTGCGTCAATGAGCCAAATCACGCTACTCGTGTGCTGCACGCTCGACGAGGCGACCGTGGTGGGCGGAGCGAGCAGTGAAAAAGGAACTTGATCGGGCGCAATAACGCGAGGGGCAGGGTCGGTGGGTACGAGTGAACAGGAACTGAGCGTCACGGCCGCGCTCAGTACGGCGAAGCTCCTGAGAAAGCGAGTCACAACAGCGCCTCCTCATCCAACACGGGCAGGACGATGCGCACGCGGCATCCCCCCTCGGGGCTTTGCAGAATCTCGACGTGACCGCCAAAATGCTGCACGTGTTCGGCGACTAGCGAGAGTCCGAGGCCGGTGCCGCGCACGGCGCCCCGCTGGTGCGCGGCGTGTCCCCGATAGAAACGTTCGAAGACCCGTTGCCGTTCTTCTGCGCCAATGCCCGCCCCGGCGTCGTCGACGTCAATAGTGACGTCGTTATGTGAGGAGCGGACCCGAATAGCGACTGCACCGCCGCCGTAGCGGCGCGCGTTATCCAGCAAATTGGTTATCACTCTTTCGAAACGGCGTCGGTCGACCGACACAAGGATGGAGCTGACATTGGTCTCGTGGATGATCGGAATGGTCGCCAAATGGAGTCGTGCTGTCGCCGAACGCAGGCACTGGTTGAGCAGCATTTCCAGTTGCACATCTTCTTTGAAGTATCCCTGCGCTTCGTTGCCAGCCATTTCGAGTAGATCCTCTACCAGAATTTGAAAAGTAGCAACGTCGGCGCTCAGCAGGTCGAGAGCTTCGCGTGAACTAACGGACAAAGCCTCCCGGTCCTTTTGCATGATGGCGATGGTGGTGGCCAGGGTGGTGAGGGGGCTGCGTAGTTCGTGACTGACGTCGCTGGAAAATCTCGCGTCTCGTTCAATGCGTTCAACCAGGTGGTCGACCATTTGATTGAACGAGTCAGCCAGGGTTTTTACTTCGAGATTGTTAATCCCGGTGGTTATTCGTTGAGTGAAATCACCCTCGGCGATATCACGAGCTGTTTTGGCGGTGCGCGCGAATGGCGTGGTGATACGTCTGCTAATCACCAGACCCCCGAGCAGACCAATCAGGATGGTGGCTCCGACTGCCGCGGAGAGAACGAGAAGGGTGAGGTTCAGACTTCGGTTGAGGTCGCTCACGTGGTCGAGCTGGAAGTAAATGGCGTTGATTGCCGGAATGGGAATGCCAATGGCCAGCACCGGCTCCCCATTGGAGATAAAAATTCGTCGGGCAACGTGCCCCTGAGTCGCCGAAATCTGCACATCCACCGGTACTTTGTCGTGGTTGCTGGATAGTTTGGAAACAATCCAGGCGCGGTGCGCGTAGATCATGTTGCTCGCGTTGGTGCCGCTATCCAGTGAGTCCAGCACCGTTTCGAGAGCGGGCGACCCGGAGAGAATTGCATTTCGAATCAGCGTGGCGTTGACATAAGCCTGGCGTAGGGTGCTGGTTTCCCGTTGGGTTACTTCCACGTGGCGTACGCCAAAATAGGTAAAAACGGTAAAGAGCAGACTCAAGACGGTGACGGCGAGCGCGAGGCTGATGGACAGACGACGCCGAAGTGAAGCGAGCGCCACTAGGAAACCAACTTGTAACCAGCGCCTCGGACCGTTTGTAGGAAGGTGGGGTTGGCGGGATCCGGTTCAATCTTGGTGCGCAGGCGCCGAATGTGGACATCCACGAGCCGGCCATCACCGAAGTAGTCGTAACCCCACACTCGCTCTAAGACGTCCTCGCGCGTCAGAATTTTGCCACCGGCGATAGCGAGCTCCGTAAGAAGGCGAAACTCCGTGGCTGTTAGGTGAACAGCACTTCCGTCGCCGCGATGGACCGTACCTTCGTCGGGCACGATAACCAGATCGCCGAGCGTGAAGCGGGCCATCTGCCGCGATGGATTGCGCCGAATGTGAGCGCGGATTCGGGCAACCATCTCTGCGGGGACAAAGGGTTTGGTGACGTAGTCATCAGCTCCCGCGTCGAGGCCCGCCACGATGTCGGAGGTATCGTCACGTGCTGAGACAATAATTATCGGCACTTTGCTGGTCGATCGGAGGTTGCGACAGGCTTCGAGACCGCTAATTCCTGGCAACATCAGGTCGACCAGAACAACGTGAGCAGGTGTCTTGGCGAAAATCTCAAGTCCGCGCTCGGCGGTTTCCGCCTCATCGACGTCAAAGCCTTCGCCTTCGCACATTAAACGTAGCGATGCGCGAATGCGGTCGTCGTCTTCGATGATCAAAATGCGGGCCATGCCACCCTTCCCTGTTGCTGTCAGCCTACCTACGTGAACGCCCGCGGCATTGCTACGTGGCTAACCTTCAACTTGTGGGCGTCGAACTTTCGCACTGGCTGCTCGACGATTACGTAACGTCACTTCGTGCCGTGGACCGCTCGCCAGCCACTGTTAAGGCCTATCAGAGTGATATTTCCGCCTTTGTGGCGTGGTCCAGCGGCCGGGGCGTGGAACTCCCTCGGGACGTCACTAAGTCAGAAATTCGAAATTATTTGGCTTTCCTTACGATGCGCGGTGATGCGCGTAATAGCGTAATTCGAAGAATCTCCTCACTTAAGGGGTTTTTCGCGTGGTCCCTAGAGCGGGGAAACATTGAAGAAAACCCCTGCGTGCGCATCAGCGCCCCGCCAGCGAAAAATCAATTACCGGACCTCGTGGTTCGTGATCAGCTGGAAGCTCTGCTGGACGCGGACTGGGGCAATAGCCTCTGGGCGCTTCGCGATCGAGCAATTTGCGAAGTCTTATACGGCTCGGGTGTGCGCGTCAGCGAATTATGCGACATGAATCTCGAATCACTCGATTGGGCTCAGGGCGTGGTCCGTGTGGTGGGGAAGGGTCGCAAAGAAAGGCTGCTGCCGCTGCACCCTAAGGGAATGGCGGCGGTGCGCCGATGGCGCGACGAAGGCCGACCACAGGCGCTGAACGCCACGAGCCCCACGGGGGTACTTTTTGTCAATCGGCGCGGGAATCGACTTAATCCCCGCGACGTAAGGCGAATACTGGCTAGTCGCCTACCTGGCGCTTACGTCCACCCCCACGCTCTGCGGCACACCTTCGCCACCCACCTGCTTGAAGGCGGCGCTGACCTTCGGGTGGTCCAGGAGCTCCTGGGTCACGAAAGTCTGACGACGACCCAGATTTACACGCACGTATCCAAATCACGCTTGCAGAAAATACATCGCGAGACCCACCCGCGGGGTTAGGTATACAAAACGGCTAACATTGAACAGCCCGCTCACCGTGAGAGGGAGTATGTCATCGCATCGGGATATTCGTACGGTCGCCCTCGGGCGCACTCCCGATTCGTGGTAACCGAACGAAAGGATAACTGTGGCACTCGTCACTTTGAAAGAACTATTGGACTCCGGTGTGCATTTTGGCCACCAGACTCGTCGATGGAATCCGAAGATGCGCCGTTTTATTCTCGGCGAACGCAACGGTATCTACATCATTGACCTTCGCAAGACTCTCGCCGGTATCGAAGAGAGCTATGCCTACGTCCGTGACATGGTCGCCGCTGGCGGCACAATTTTGTTCGTCGGCACCAAGAAGCAAACGCAGGGTCCCATTCAGGAGTACGCGGATGCCTGTGGAATGCCCTACGTCAACCAACGTTGGTTGGGTGGCATGTTGACGAACTTCCAGACCGTCTCTGGTCGTGTGAAGCGCATGGTCGAGCTGCAAATTATGCAGCGTGCTGGTGACTTCGAAGGTATGCCCAAGCGCGAGGCTCTGCGCCACTCGCGAGAGCTCATCAAACTGGAGCGCAACCTCAGCGGTATCCGCAACCTCGAACGTCAGCCCGAAGCAGTCTTCGTTATTGACACGAAAAAAGAGCACATCGCAGTTACCGAGGCTCGTAAGTTGGGTCTGCCCGTGGTCGCGGTCGTTGACACCAACTGTGATCCCGACGTGATTGACTACGTCATTCCAGGTAATGACGACGCCATTCGCGCTGGAGCGTTGCTCTGTCGCGTTATTGCTGACGCTGTCATGGAAGGCCGCTTTATTCGCGCCAACCGTCCCGTTCTCGCCCGACCGTCGGCTATTCCCACTGCGCCGGTTGAGGCGTAGTTAAATCTCACTGCTAGAAAAGGAGAGCACTGGTGTCATTCAGCGCTAAGGATGTACAAAACCTTCGACAGTCCACGGGTGTGGGCATGTTGGACGCCAAAAAGGCCCTTGAAGCCAATGATGGTGATATGGATGCGGCCACGCAGTGGTTGCGCGTTCAGGGACTCGCTTCGGCCGCCAAGCGCGCCGACCGTGAAGCTTCACAGGGTGCCGTCGCAGTGCTGCGTGTTGGCTCAGTGGCCGCCCTCGTTGAGATGCGCTGTGAGACTGACTTCGTGGCCAAGTCCACGGAATTCTTGTCAATCCTTGACGACATTACCGCTCGCGTGGCAGCCGATGGGGAGTCTGCGGCTGATTCGTTCGCGGACGCCATTGACACGCTGCGCACGACGCTGAAGGAGAACATTTCCCTGGGCAAGGTGTTTCGACTCGAAGCCGGTTCCGACGAAATCGTTGATACCTATCTGCACCTCCAGTCCGGTCGTGGGGTTAACGCCGTGGCCGTCGTGGTGAAGGGGACATCGGAAGAAGTTGCACACGAGATTGCGGTGCACATTGCCTTCTCGAAGCCGCTCTATCTAACTCGAGACGATGTCCCGGCCTCCGAGGTCGATGCAGAGCGCGCTACCGTCGAGGAAATCTCGCGTAATGAAGGTAAGCCTGAGGCTGCGTTGCCCAAGATCATTGAGGGCCGACTGAACGGATGGTTCAAGGACCGCGTGTTGGTTGAGCAGGGCTACGTAAAAGACGAGAAGCAATCAATCGCCCAGTTCCTCGGTAGTGGCTCGATCACTCGATACGCTCAAGTCGTTATCGGGGGATAGTTCAAATGCGCCGGGTTGTCTTAAAGCTTTCCGGCGAGGCGCTGGCTTCCTCGTCAAGCGTGGAAACAATCGATGCATCTGTAGTTGACTTCCTAGCTCGAGCTATTTCCAACTCAATGGCCGTGGGCGGTTTAGAACTAGCCGTGGTCGTTGGTGGTGGAAATATTTGGCGGGGGGCCACGGGAGCGATGGCGGGAATGAACCGCGCGAACTCGGATCTCATGGGCATGTTAGGGACGGTGATTAATGCCCTCGCACTGCAAGACGCAATTGAGTCGCACGGTCGGCCGACCCGAGTCATGTCAGCGATCAATATGGATCAGGTGGCTGAACCCTACATACGTCGGCGCGCCGTTCGACACCTCGAGAAGGGTCGCGTGGTTATCTTCGCCGCGGGTATGGGCAACCCCTATTTCACGACTGACACCCCCGCAGCTCAACGAGCCGCCGAGATCGAGGCGGAAGTGGTGCTGAAGGGTACGCACGGAGGCGTCGATGGGGTGTACAGCGAGGACCCGAAGAAGAATCCCGATGCCACAAAGTACGACGTGATTACTTTTGATGAAGTTCTCGCGAAGGACCTTCGAGTTATGGATCTAACGGCCATTACCTTTTGTAAGGATAATGAGCTCCCGATCCGAGTCTTTGACCTGATGGCACCCGATAATTTGCGTCGCGCACTCGCGGGTGAAGCGGTAGGTACGCTGGTTAAGTGATGGAACAAGAACTAATAGAACTGGTCTTAGAAGAGACGCGAGAGAAGTTCCAGAAGGCCTTGGATCACGTTCGCTCAGAATTTGGCTCGGTACGCACCGGACGAGCATCTTCAGCCCTGGTTGAGGGATTGGCGGTCGATTACTACGGCACCATGGTCCCGCTGAAGCAGATAGCCGGCTTCTCGGTGCCCGAACCACGGATGCTCGTGATTTCGCCCTTCGACAAGAGCTCGATGGGGGCGATTGAAAAAGCCATTCAAAACTCCGACCTTGGTCTCAATCCCTCGAACGATGGCATCATTATTCGACTCGCCTTCCCCGCCCTCACCGAAGATCGCCGTAAATCATTGGTGAAAATTGTCCGTGGCAAAGCCGAAGAAGGAAAGGTCGCCCTCCGAGGCGTGCGACGTTCGGCCCGCCAGGATCTAGATTCCCTCGAAAAAGAACACGGCCTCTCTAAAGACGACATTGAGCGAGTTGAAAAGACTCTTGATAAATTGACTCAAGACGAGGTTGCTCTCGTGGATACTCTCCTCCAACAGAAGGAACGTGAGCTCCTTGAAGTATGACGATCACATTTCCGAGGAACCAACCGGTGAAATTCCGGTGGTTACGACACCCGATGAACGGATAACGATCCAGGGAGCGGATGTTGCAGCCGAGGTGGTAGCGAGTGAAACGACCCTGCCACATTGGACCGAATCGCCAACTGGACAGGTGCCCACAGTCATAAAGAGTGAGTCTGCTGTTGACCCCGATGACCCCTGGGCGGCGATCCCCGCGCCCGCATGGCGTGAAGCCGAAGCGGACTGGGTGGCGCACGATGAACAGTTCGACGCTTCAGTGCTGTCCTCTGAATCCGTAGTTGAAGACATTCGTCCCTGGGATTTTGTCGCCGAAGTTGAGCCCGAGGTTGAACTTGAGGACGCTGACGTTATACGTCCCGAGTCCACGAGGCCACCGCGTACACGTCGTCAAGCCAACGCAAACCCTCTAGCGGGGCGCGCCGCGCGGGCTACGGCGCAGCGAAATATTTCCTTGGCGACCGTAACGGGCCTGGCGGTACTTTTTGTGGCGATTCTGATCTTTCTCCAGGGTTCCATTCCCGTAGCGGTTCTCGTGGCATTAGTGGTGACGGGTGCGGTGGCCGAGGCCTACGCCGCCTTTCGTGCGGTGGGTGCTCATCCAGCCACTCTGCTCGGCATCGTGGCCACCGCAACCTTGGTCGTTGCTAGTTACAACGAGGGAACGGCGGCGACGGGGCTAGTTTCAGTGGTGTTTGCCTTCGCCTGTTTTCTCTGGTACCTCAGTGCCGAGAAGACAATCGACGTCCTCGACGGCATTGGAGCGACGTTCTTCGTGTACGTGTGGATCGGCATTACCGGAAGTTACGCCGCACTATTGATCGCTCCTACTACTTTCGCCAACAAGCACGGTCTGGCTTTTCTCTTTGGAGCAATTTTCTGTACGGTCGCTAATGATACGGGTGCTTTGTTCGTCGGTCGAAGTTTCGGCAAGCGACCGCTCGCTCGCGCTATTTCGCCCGGTAAGACCATCGAAGGAGCCGTTGGCGGAGGTCTCATTACCATCCTTGTGTCGCTAGTGGTGCTGCCAATGATTCACCCGTGGTCACTCAAGCTTGCGGTGGTGGAGGCCATAGTGGTGTCGGTAATCGCGCCCCTCGGTGATTTATGTGAGTCCATGGTCAAACGTACCTTAGGTATAAAGGACATGGGTAGTTTGATGCCGGGCCACGGAGGCATTGTGGACCGTATAGATGGTCTGCTCTTTGTGCTTCCCACTACGTACTACCTGCTTCACGTTCTTCACATCAGTTAATCCATGACCGAGACTCGGCGCAGCGTCGCACTCCTCGGAGCGACTGGTTCCATCGGCCGACAAACCTTGGAAGTTCTCCGACGCGAGCGGGATGAATTCGATCTCGTTTCCGTTGCGGGCGGTTCACGGCTCGATGAGTTGATTACCGTCGCCAGAGAATTCGCAGTGGGCAAAGTTGGTGTTCAATCGACGATCGATGCGACCTACGTACGCGACAAACTGCCTGGTGTCGAGGTGGTGATCGATGCACTGGAAATGCTGGCCGGTGAAGCCGACGTAGTTGTTAATGCAGTGGTCGGTTTTGCGGGAGTACCCGCGACCCTAGGAGCGCTTCGACACGGTCGTCGCTTGGCATTGGCTAACAAAGAATCCCTGGTCGTTGCGGCCCCACTCGTCGAACAGATCCGCGGTGACTCGCTTAGCGAGATAGTCCCTATTGATTCGGAGCACTGCGCCCTGCACCAGTGCTTAGTGTCGTCACGCCACCCCGGCCACCCCGACGTCCGTCGTCTCTTGCTGACGGCTTCGGGCGGCCCCTTTCGTGGCCGCAGCCGCCTTGATCTGCTCTCGGTGACTAAGGCGGAGGCGCTCCAGCACCCCACCTGGTCGATGGGGCCGAAGATAACCATCGACTCGTCGACTTTGATGAACAAGGGTCTCGAAGTTCTTGAAGCTTCTGCATTGTTTGGGGTCGAAGTGGGACGTATTGACGTGGTCGTGCACCCTCAGTCCTTGGTCCATTCGATGGTCGAATACGTGGATGGTTCGACGCTGGCCCAATTGTCGTGGCCCGACATGCGTCTTCCCATCGCGTACGCCCTGGGTCAACCCGTGCGATTGGCGCATGGCTGGGGACGGCTCGCCTTCGACGAAGCCTTAACTTTGACTTTTGAGCCACCGGATCGAGACGCCTTTCCCGCATTGGGCTTGGCGTACGCCGCGGGGGAGCGTGGAGGGGCTGCACCAGCCTGGTTGAGCGCTGCCAACGAAGTCGCGGTTGAAGCCTTCTTGAACGACCGGATCGCGTGGCACGAGATCATTCCCCTCGTGGCTCGAACGATGGACCACTACATCGACGACCCACTCACGAGCGTGGAAGGGCTCTATGAAAATGATGCGGAGTCCCGTCGGCGCACCCTGGCCTTCGTGCAAGAGCTGTCGTGATGACCGAAACGCGCTCACGCCCCTGGTGGGAATTGGTGGTGGGCGCAGTTATTGTGATAGCCCTTCTCGCGGGCGTAGGTGGCTGGGCTCTTCCGCTCGTGCTGGCAGCGGTCGTGGCGATGGTGGCTCTGCACGAGCTAGGTCACTTCGTTACCGCGAAGAAATCGGGCATGCGAGTGAACTCCTACTTCATTGGTTTCGGACCCACCCTGTGGTCGACCACCCGAGGCGAAACTACGTACGGTGTGAAAGCCTTCCTCCTCGGTGGCTTCGTGAAGATAGTAGGGATGACCTCAATCGAAGAAGTCGACGAGGCTGACGAGCCCCGAAGTTTTCGAGCCTCGACTTTCCCGCGACGAGTGATGGTCGCGTCAGCCGGAAGTGCTGTCCATTTCATTCTGGCCCTCACGTTGGCGTGGTCGTCTCTCTTTTTCATTGGCTCAACTGACCCCACGCACGTTGGCATTGGAAGTTTTGTTCATTGGGATGGTGTGACTGCCAACGCCGCTCAGCAGGCCGGTCTTCGAATTGGTGACCGCGTGCTCAGCGTCAACGGACGCGATATTTCCGACCCCGCGGCGTTGGCAAATATTATTCACGCCGCAGCAGGCAAGGAATTGTTAATTCGAGTTGCCCGAGGTTCCTCGGTTCTCGCGCTACGAGCGCGACCCGTCGACGGCCGACATATCGTGGTGAAAGGTCAGCACCTCGAGTCGCCGACACTTCCCACCGGACACGGCTACCTCGGCATTGGAATCTCCGAACAAATGGTGGGAAAATCGGCCTGGTCGGCCACTACCGGATCCCTTCGCCTCGTGGGGTCAACCTTCTCTCAGTCCATTACTTCGCTAGGACAGACGTTTTCGTTGACGGGTTTTTCGAATCTTTGGCGCCAGGTGGCCTCACCCGAGCAGACCACCGCGAAGGAACAGGCGAGTCGACCCCAGTCGCTCGTCGGTGTGGTGCGTGTTGCCGTCCAGAGTGCTGACGCTGGAATTTACAATCTCCTCTACATATTGATGGCCTTGAATATTTTTGTGGGCGTCATCAACCTGCTGCCAATGCTGCCACTCGACGGTGGGCACATCGCTATCGCAATCTACGAGCGAATCCGTTCGCGCCGAGGTCGGGAGCGCTATCGCGCTGACATAACAAAGATGATGCCGGTGGTCTACGTCTTCATGGCGGCGCTGATGTTTCTTTTTTTGACCTCGCTCTACCTCGACATTGCCCATCCAATGGGGAATCCTTTCAAGTAACGCCCCGCCGAGCCAAAAACACGGCAGAATAGGGGAATGGAAGTTACTTCAAATCTGCTGACCCCCCGCCGTGCGACACGCCAGATTTCGGTGGGGTCGGTGAAAGTCGGTGGTGACGCCGTTGTTTCAGTGCAGTCCATGACGACCACAAAGACGTCTGACGTCGAAGGAACCTTGCAACAGATTTACGCCCTGGCCTCGGCGGGCGCCGACATTGTCCGCTGTACTTGTAACGAGACGGCCGCGGCCGAGGGCCTCGCACAAATTGTCGCTCGGTCACCCGTACCGATTGTGGCGGATATTCACTTCCACGTTGAAATGGCCTTGGCGGCCCTGGACGCTGGCGTCGATGGCTTGCGTCTCAATCCTGGCAATCTGCGTAAGCCATCGGAAATTAAGTTGGTGGCGAGTGAGGCTAAAGATCGTGGTGTTCCCATTCGTATCGGTGTGAATGCGGGCTCGCTGCACCCCGATATTTACGAACGTTTCGGCGGAGCTACCCCCGAAGCTCTGGTCGAATCGGCGAGGATTGAATTGGCCTACTTTCAAGAAGTGGGCTTCGATGATGTGAAAATTTCGGTGAAGGCCTCCTCGGTGGCCACCATGATTGCCGCCTATCGATTGGCGTCGGCCACCTTTGACTACCCCCTCCACCTCGGGGTCACCGAGGCCGGTCCGCCGCCCGGAGGTCTCGTCAAGGGAACTGCCGGTATCGCCACCTTGCTCGCCGAGGGTATCGGGGACACCATTCGCTATTCGCTGACGGCTGATCCCGTCGAAGAGGCCAGAGCCGGTCGTCAACTCTTGGAGTCACTGGGCCTGCGTGAACGTTCGAGTCTGGATCTCATCGCCTGTCCTAGTTGTGGACGAGCGGAAGTGGACGTCATCAAAGTTGCCACCGAAGCGCAAGAGGCGCTCTCCTCACTCAACCTACCGATTCAGGTGGCCGTGATGGGTTGCGTGGTGAACGGACCAGGAGAAGCCCGTCACGCGGACCTCGGGATTGCCGCTGGCAAGAAGCGCGGACACCTCTTTATTCGTGGTCAGATCATTCGTGTCGTACCAGAGGATGAGATGGTGGCGGCTCTCGTGGAAGAAGCGAAGAAGCTGGTCGCCGAAGGCGTAGAAGCTCGACTCGCCGCTCGCGACCTTTCCGCCGAGGCCGAAGCTGCAGCCGATAGGGCCGCACTTCTCGACTTCCAGGGCGCCGACGCGAATCACGCCACGGAACGTATCGAAAAAATTCGTCGGCGCGGCAGTGGCGAAAGTAGTACGAAGTAGTCTCTCTCTATGCGCATGTCACAACTCTTGGTCCGGACCTTGCGCGAGATTCCCTCAGACGCTGAATCCGTTGGTCACACTCTCCTCGTTCGGGCCGGTTTCGTACGTCGTTTGGCGTCGGGTATTTACACCCTGTTGCCGCTCGGCACTCGCGTGCTCGCGAAGGTTGAAGCCATAATTCGTGAAGAGCAGGACGCGGCGGGAATGCAAGAAATTGTCATGCCCGTGCTGAGCCCCTATGAACTTTGGGAAGAGTCTGGTCGCGCTGCAATGTTTGGGCAAGATGCTCTACCCGCGATGACGACTGAGGGTCGCGGCGGAGTTTTTGTCCTAGGACCCACACACGAAGAAGTGGCCACCACCACGATTGCCGCAGAAATCGATTCCTACCGACAGTTGCCCGTGACGGTGTATCAGATTCAATCCAAGTTCCGTGACGAAGCTCGTCCTAGGTCCGGTCTGTTACGACTCCGCGAATTCACCATGAGCGACGCCTATTCCTTTGACGCGAACAAGGAAGCCATGGTGGCGAGTTACGATACGGCCGTTGCTGCGTATCGGCGTATTTTTGAACGACTTGAGATTGACGTCGTGCCCGTGGAGGCAACCTCCGGAGCAATTGGCGGTGACGTGAACCACGAGTTCATGGTTCCGACCACCATCGGCGAAGACTTTTTCGCCTCCTGCTCCTCGTGTGGGCTGGCTGCCAACATTGAGGCTGCGGTTCGCCGCGTCAACAGTCCGCTCGCGGACGCCACCACAATCAACGCCCCAAGCTGTAGTCGCATTTCCACACCTGGAACCGGCTCCATTGAAGCAGTGGCCGCACTTCTCAGCTCTCGTGGCGTGACGACGACTTCTATTTTGAAGTCGATAGCCACCTTGGATGCCGACGGTACGCCCACCATCATTGTGGTGCCGGGGGACCGGGAGGCGCGACTTCCTCACGGTTGGCGACTCTTCGAGGAGACGGATTTCGCCTCACATCCGGCAATCATTCGTGGTTTTGTTGGCCCCGTTGGACTTTCCGGGGTACGGGTGGTTGCCGATGAATCCATTCGACACGCTCCACACTCTTTCGTAGTGGGTGCCAATGAAGCTGACTATCACCTCATTGACGTCGTCGTCGGGCGGGATTTTGATCCCGACGAGTACGGTTCGTTCGTGGTGGTGGATGATGGCGACTCCTGCCCGAACTGTGGCGCAGTCATGCACCTACAGCGTTCCGTCGAGGCCGCCCACACCTTCCAGTTGGGTCTCCACTACAGTTCGAAAATTCGTAACGCTTCCTTCGTGGCCGAAGATGGCAGCGAACAATTGTTCTGGATGGGCTGTTATGGAATTGGGGTCTCGCGACTTTTGGCAGTCCTCGCCGAGGAAAAACACGACGATCAAGGGCTCATTTGGCCCGCCAGCGTTGCCCCCTACCACGCAGTTCTTGTCGCTATTGGCGCAGGACGTAATCCCTTGGTTGTCGAAACAGCTGACTCGGCCTACGTCGCACTGCGGGCTGCGGGCGTGGATGTTTTGTACGACGATCGTGATGTCTCTCCGGGTGTGAAGTTTGCCGACGCCGATCTCATTGGGGTTCCGACGCGAATTACCGTTGGTGGCAAGGGTCTAGATCGGGGAATTTGCGAGGTTCGAAGTCGAGCCACCGGCGAAATGGTCGAAATTCCCATTGAAGCCCTCTTGGCGGGACGATTGAGTATTTAGGCCATTTCTGCTACACTCTTGGAAAGTCCATTAGGACGTTTGGACGCGGCAGCGCGGGCCTTGTGCCCGCGCTTTCTCATTGTTGAACGGCCATGGCGCGAGTTGAAAGGAGTGGAAAATGGACCTCGAAGCACCTTTTCGCACCCTCTTATCAACTTTAGGACTCGAACTTTACGACGTGGAATTCACTTCAGGGACTCTGAACGTCACCGTAACCAAGCCCGGTGGCATCGACCTCGACGAGCTGACGGCCGCGAGTCGGTCGTTGTCGGCTTGGCTGGACGAGAAGGATCCCATGCCGGGTCGGTACACGCTAGATGTGGCCAGTCCGGGTCTGGAACGACGGCTGCGCACCCCCGAGCACTTCCGATTTGCGATTGGTGACCTGGTCACTTTGCGTGAGCGTCGAGGCTCCGAGGCGACTCGTCGCCTCGAAGGAATTCTCCAGATGGTCGAGGGCCGAAAGGTCACACTCGACGACAAGGAAATCGGCGAGGTAACGGTCGATCTTGACAATGTCGAGCGCGCCCGAACTGTCTTTGTTTGGGGTTCTGGCCCCAAGCCTTCACCTTCTAAGGCCACCCCCACATCATCCACTGTGAGCAGGAGAAAATAACCATGTCAAACTTTGAATTCTTAGATGCGCTGTCCCAGATCGCTCGAGACCAGAACATTGACGAGGGCGAGTTATTGCAGGCCCTGGCCAACGCGCTACTGGCGGCCTACAAGCGACGTGACGACTCGGCCGAAGAAGCCGAAGTAGAAATCAACCCCGAAACCGGTGAAATCAAAGTGTGGGGCCTAGAACTCGACGCCGATGGAAATGTCACCCGAGAGTGGGATGCGACGCCGAAGGACTTCGGACGTATCGCAGCCCAGACGGCCAAGCAGGTCCTCATGCAGCTCATTCGTGATATCCAGCGTCGCAAGATGTACGAAGAGTTTGCCAACCGCGAAGGTGACATCGTCAGCGGTACGGTGCAACAGAATGACAATCGCTACACGCTGCTTGACATTGGTCGCGTTGAAGCGCTACTGCCACAGGCTGAGCAGATTGCTTTTGAACGTTACGACCACGGCGCCCGCGTCAAGGTCTACATCGTGGAAGTCCGTAAGACCAATAAGGGTCCTCAAATCGTAGTGAGCCGTACTCACCCGGCTCTCGTCGCAAAATTGTTTGAGATTGAGGTTCCCGAAATTGCCTCGGGCATCGTCGAAATCAAGGCCCTCGCCCGCGAGCCCGGACACCGTTCGAAGATTGCGGTCGCCTCGAACGACCCAATGGTCGATCCAGTCGGTGCCTGCGTTGGCGCTCGCGGTTCACGCGTTCGTAATATCACTAACGAACTACGTAGTGAGCGAATCGACGTAGTGCCCTACAGCGATGACCCCATTGAGTTCATTCAGGCCGCCCTCCAGCCCGCCCGCGTTCGCGAGGTACGCCTCGACGAGGTCGAGGGTGTAGCCACCGTGATCGTCCACGACCAGCAGCTCTCGCTGGCCATTGGCAAGGAGGGGCAGAATGCCCGCCTGGCCGCCCGCCTCACGGGGTGGCGTATCGACATTCGCTCGGAAACGCAGGATTCAGATGAGGCGGAGACGGACGTTGCGGCGTTTGTCGCGGAACCTGATGCGATCGTGGAAGAAGTTGCTGTCGACGTCGATAGCTCCGAAGCTGCGGCTGCGCCGACCGAGGGAGACGAGGCATAGCACCCGTTCGCACCTGCGTGGCTTGCCGACGGCGTGCCGATTCTCGCGAAATGGTCCGCATCGGCCGTCACGAGGGGGGCTTGCAACTCGGCCGGGGAAGTGGCCGGGGAGCGTGGTGCTGTGAAGTTGTTTCCTGTCGTGAGGGCTTGACAATAAGTAAGTTGTCACGTGCCTTGCGAAGTGCAGTTACTAGTGAAGAAGTGATCAGTGTGAGTGCGGCGTTACGGACAGAGTCCCAAGCGCTCTCTTAGACTGTGAGAGACTTAAAAATATGTGCGCGTAACAATTTGTTAGGTGCAGAAGTAAAGGAACGTCTTGGCGACAAAGAAGATTCGAGTTCATGAGCTAGCCCGCGAGCTCGGGATGACCAACAAGGAAGTTCTCGACGTCTCCACGGGTCTGGGCATCGGTGTTTCTAGCGCGTCATCGGCGATGGAGGACCCTCAGGCGGACCGCGTTCGTCGCAAGGCCGACGCCGAAGGACTCCGTCGTGAGGTCCAACCCGAAGAGCCGGGCAGGGGCGCAAGGGCGCCCAAGGCCGTTAGCGGAGAAGCTGTTGCAACTACCGATAGCGCACCCGAGAGTGCTCCAGCCGTCACCGACACGCGCGGCGATGTCAGCACGTCGACACCAGTCGTCTCGGATACTCCCGCCCCTACTCCCGAGGCGGCTCCTCGCGTCATTCGTACGCGTACCGCTCCGCCGAAACCCGCACCTGTTCGTACGGCCTCACCGGACGGTCCGACGACCATCCGACCCACACAACGACCCGCCGCTGGAGAGGGTGGCGAGAGCCGACCGACCCCGCCCATGTCCGCATCGGGACGTCCCATACCGCCACCTCCGCAGCGCCCCCCGATGTCGGCATCTGGCCGTCCCATTCCTCCGCCCCCGGGCGCACGACGCATGACACCAGGAGCAACTGGTCGCCCCGGTGGTCCCAGCGGACCTCGCACCGGTGGCTTCAGCGGCCCTCGTACCGCTGGACCCGGTGGTCCCAGCGGACCTCGCACCGGTGGACCCAGCGGCCCCGGTGGCGCTGGTGGTGGATTTGGTGGACCCCGTACGGGTGGTGCACCCGGTGGTGCTCCCGGCGGCCCAGGCCGCGGTGCTCCAGCGCGTGGCGGCGGTGGACCGCGTGGATCCCAGCGCAAGCAGACTCGACGTCGCCGTCGTAACACGGAGGAGCTCGAGCCCACTTTAATGACGAGCTATCAGCCCAGCAATGCGCCGGTGCCGACTGGCGAAATTATTGTGGAGCGAGGCTCAACGGCAAAGGACCTTGGTCCGAAGGTAAATCGCTCCGCAGCTGACATTGTTCGCTTCCTGTTCATGCAGGGTGAGATCGTCACGGCAGTGCAGAGCCTCACTGACGACATGATTGACCTCTACGCTGCTGAAATTGGGGCGGAGATTCGTTTGGTCGACCCGGGCGAAAAAGAAGAAGCCGCACTGCTGGCCAAATTCTTTGAAGACGACGAAGACGACGCAATCATTGCTGCCGAAAATCGTGCACCGGTGGTGACCGTTATGGGCCACGTTGACCACGGTAAGACTTTGACACTGGACCGCATTCGCTCGACCAATGTGGTTGCCGGTGAAGCCGGAGGCATCACTCAACACATCGGTGCTTATTCTGTCAACTGGAAGGGTCAGTCCATTGCCTTCATCGACACCCCGGGTCACGAGGCCTTCACGGCCATGCGCGCCCGCGGTGCCAAGGTCACTGACATCGTAATTTTGGTGGTTGCCGCCGACGACGGTGTGATGCCTCAGACGATTGAAGCGATCAACCACGCCAAGGCGGCGGGGGTGCCCATCATTGTGGCCGTCAATAAAATCGATAAGGCCGATGCCAACCCCGATCGCGTTCTGCAGCAAATCTCGGATTACGGTCTAGTCCCGGAAAAGTGGGGTGGTGACACGATTTGTGTCGAGATTTCCGCCCTGCAGAGCCTGGGTATTGATGACTTGCTCGAACAAGTTCTGCTCGTGTCCGAAATCGCCGAACTAACCGCTCGACCCACTGGGCGGGCCGTTGGCGTGGTTCTCGAAGCGAACCTTGAAGCCGGCCGCGGACCCGTGGCCACCGTGATGATCCAAAAGGGACTCTTGCGCGTGGGTGACCCCGTGGTTGCCGGAGCCGGATGGGGCAAAGTAAAGGCGCTCATCAACGATCAGGGCAAGCAGATTAAATTTGCTGGCCCCTCGACGCCAGTCCAGGTACTCGGTTTTTCTGAGCCCCCCTTTGCTGGAGACGAGATGCGCGTTGCCAAGGACTTGGCCAACGCCCGTACTTTGGCCGAGGCGCGTTCGCAGCGTCAGCGCCTCACCGGGCACCAGCCCGTTGTCGCTGGTGGCGGTGCACGGCTCGAAGACCTCTTTGAGCAAATTCAGCGTGGTGAAACTGCCACTTTAAATATTGTTCTGAAGGCTGACGTGCAGGGCTCCCTAGAAGCTTGCACCGAGTCACTCAGGAAGCTGGAACGAGAAGATGTCAAATTGGCGATTGTGCATCGCGGCGTTGGCGGAATCACCGAAAACGACGTACAACTCGCACGTGCTTCGAACGCCACCATCATTGGCTTCAACGTACGACCCGACCGTCGTAGTCGCGAGATGGCGGGCGTTGAAGGCGTGGAAGTCCGTACCTACGAAATCATCTACAAACTGATTGAAGAGATTCAGTCGGCCATGCTTGGCTTGCTGGCTCCCGAGTTCGAAGAAGTCGTTACTGGCGAAGCGGAAGTTCGAGAAGTCTTCCGTGTGCCCAAGATTGGCGCTATCGCCGGTTGCTTCGTGCGCGAAGGCGTTATCACTCGTGGCAGCAAAGTCCGATTCCTTCGTGAGGGCACCATAATCTGGAAGGGTTCGGTTACTTCCCTGCGTCGATTTAAAGACGATGCCAAGGAAGTGCAGTCGGGCTTCGAATGTGGCGTGGGTCTTTCGGACTACCAAGACCTCAAGTCCGGAGACATCATCGAAACATTTGAGGAACGAGAGATTCCTCGGACCTCGTAGTCCCATGGCACAGACAAAAGGTGAAAAACCGTATCCGCGGACTGCTCGGGTTAATCAAATACTGCGAGAAGTCATCTCCGAGGCAGTGGTTCGTATCGGAGATTTTGATGATCGAGTCGGAATGTTGACCGTGACAGAGGTTGAAGTGACGGAGGACTTGCGTCAGGCAATAGTTTTCATGGACTCTTTGAGCGAGGAGGCGAGTGCCGCGCTTGAGGAGCACCGTGCTCAAATTCAAGGAATTGTGAATGCTAAGACACGTCTGAAGAGGACTCCCAAGCTGACCTTTCGTATTGATCCTTCGGTGCGAACGGGCGAAGCCGTTGAAGACATTATTAGGCGATTGCGTGATGATCGCGCGTAGTGGACTACTGCTGGTAGACAAGCCCCAGGGTCCAACTAGTCACGACGTAGTGGCGCGCTCGCGACGTATCTTTCATGAGAAAAAGATTGGACACGCGGGAACTCTCGACCCTATGGCGACGGGACTTCTGGCGCTCGCCGTAGGTTCTGCCACCAGGCTCCTACGATTCGTACAATCGGAAACCAAGATTTATTCCGGTACCGTGCGCTTGGGCGTCGCTACCGATTCGCTCGACGCTGATGGGGCCGTGATCGCTACGGCAGAGGTACCAGAATTGAACGAGGCTTTGGTGGCCGCGGCAGCACTACGCCTGACGGGTCCGCAAATGCAGGTTCCGCCCATGGTGTCGGCCATCAAGGTGGGTGGGCGACGGCTCTACGAGATCGCTCGTGAAGGTGGAGAGGTAGTTCGCGAGGCCCGCTCCATCACTATTGATTCTTTCGATCTTGCGCCAACGGCCGAGCGTGACGTGTGGACCTTTCGAACCACCTGCTCCACGGGAACCTACGTTCGGGTGTTGCTGAGCGATCTCGCAGAGTCGCTCGGCACCCTGGGACACTTGACCGCACTGCGCCGCGAGTCCAGCGGTAGTCACTCGGTATCAAACGCGTGGGCCCTTGAGAATTTAGAGCGGGCTGTTATCGAGGGTCAGAACGTGCTACTCCCACCTCTTGAGATGGTCGCTCACCTGCCCCGCGCCGTAGCGCGGGGCGAGACTCTGGTCTCGTTGCGTTTCGGCAAGCAAGTTGACCTCGACGAACTACAGGGTGCCGACGAAGGAGCCGTAGTCGACGCCAGTGGTTCACTGGTGGCCATTGTGCACCGACGCGATGACCGCTATCAGCCTGACGTGGTCCTCGCCTAGTGCGCCGGTCTGGGATCAAAGGTTCGTGAAGTCAATGAAGGTGATTCGAGATGGGCAGGGTGACTCTGCGACGACACCTTCGGTAGTTGCCATTGGCGTCTTCGATGGCGTTCATCGAGGCCACCAAGCGATTATCACGCGAGCCAAAATTGCCGCTGCTGATCGCGGGGTTCCGAGTGTGGTGATCACCTTTGATCCACACCCAGCTTCGGTTCTTGCCCCGGCAAACGCACCATTGGCAATCGAGAGCCTCGAACGGCGTTTGGAGCGATTTCGCGAGTTGGGTGTCGACATTGTTCGTCTGGTCACCTTCGATGAAGCGGCGTCTTCAGAGTCGGCCGAGTCTTTTGTACGACGACTGATACACGACGAACTGGGTGCCGTCCACGTGGTCGTGGGCGAAGATTTCCGTTTCGGCCGAGATCGCTATGGTGACGCGCGTCGATTGAGCGAGTGGGGCGAGCAACTGGGCTTTAGCGTTGAAGCTTGCGGGCTCATTGGCACGGGGGAGCGGTTCTCCTCGACATCGGTTCGTCGAGCAGTACTCGAGGGTCGTCTCGACACGGCCATGGAGATTTTGGGCCACCCCTTCGGCATTATCGGCGAGGTCATTCACGGTGACGCGCGAGGTGGCTCGGAACTGGGCTTTCCCACCGCAAATATCCAAACCTCCGTGGGACAGCTGCTCCCGACGATTGGGATTTATGCCGGTGCTGCATTGGCACACGGGAAATGGTACCCAGCAGCGATTTCCCTCGGCCGACGTCCCCAGTTCTACGAAAATGGCGACACTCTGCTCGAGGCGCACCTACCAGGTTTTTCGGGAGATATATACGGTGAGCAGCTCCAGCTGGTCTTTTTCGCCTGGTTACGAGGGGAAGAGTCCTACGACTCACTAGAGGCTCTCATAGAACAGATTTCGGTCGACGTAGCTCGTACTCGTGAGCTTTTCCAGAAAATCTCGCAGGATGGCGAAACCCTGCTAACATAGTTTTTCGGTCAGCGACGCTGACCGTGCGGGTCGTCATGTCGGCGGTTCGCAACGGGACCCCGATTATTTAAGGCGTTTACTTCATGGCCGAGAAGCAGCAGATCATCAAGGACTATCAGCAGCACGAAACGGACACCGGTTCATCCGAAGTCCAGATCGCGATTTTGACTGACCGGATCTCACATCTCACTGAGCACCTCAAGGTTCACAAGGGTGATCACCACACTCGTCGTGGACTGATGAAACTCATCGGTCAGCGTCGTCGCTTGCTCGATTACGTGCAGCGTGGCGATGTTGAGCAGTATCGCCAACTAATTGGTCGCCTCGGCATTCGTCGCTAGACCATTTGTACTCCGGCGCCGTCGGAGTACTGGCCCGCATTCATAGGCTCGAAGGCCAGTGGAGGGTTGCCGCCCGAGGGCGGAGACTATCCACTGGGATTCGAGAGAGTGCGTGCCGAAACTACATAAGGAGCACCAATGACTAACGCCATCCGCGTGAGTTCACCCATTACGGGTACCGATAAAACCCTGTCTTTCGAGGCAGGTAAGTTGGCCCAACTAGCCGACGGAGCCGTCCAGGCCCAGATCGGTGACACGGTCCTGCTGGCAACAGCTGTCGCCGCCCGCACGGTACGTGACGGCATCGACTTTTTCCCACTCACCGTGGACATCGAAGAGCGTGCCTACGCCGCGGGAAAAATTCCTGGAGCGTTCTTTCGCCGTGAGGGCAAGCCGTCCGATGCTGCAGTGTTGATCTGTCGATTGATCGACCGACCACTTCGTCCATCTTTTCCGAAGGGCTTCCGCAATGAAGTCCAAATCGTGGGAACTGTCTTCTCGGCCGACCAGCAGAATCCCCATGACATTCTGGCCATCAATGCGGCTTCAGCTGCGCTGATGCTCTCGGGTATCCCCTTCGACGGTCCTATTGGGGCCGTACGTCTGGCGTACACCACTGATGGTGAGTGGGCACCCCACCCAACTTTTGCGGAAGGTGACGCAGCCGTTTTCGAGCTCGTAGTGGCCGGACGTGCCCTCAGCGACTCCGTTGAGGCCGACATCGCCATCATGATGGTCGAAGCCGGCGGAACCGAAGGCTCGTTTGAGAAGTACGCCGATGGCGCGCCGAAAGTAACCGAAGAAGTTCTGGCATTGGGTCTCGAGGCCTCAAAGCTGTGGATTCGTGAATCGATCAACCTGCAGCGTGAGCTCGTCCGCGCCTACGTCGCTGAGCGTGGACCCATCGTGACGATTCCCTACAAGACCTTCTCGGACTACCAGCCCGACGTCTTGGAGCGCGTGAGCGCTGTCGGCTCCGAGGCAATCGCAGCAGCCAATCTCCACACCACCAAGCAAGTCCGAAACGATGCACTAGACGCAGCAACGGCGGATATCTTGTCTCAGCTCGAAGGTGAATTCGAAGGACGCACCTCCGAAGTCAAAGCGGCTGTTAAGTCGGTGACCAAGAAGATCGTTCGCCAGCGCATTGTGACCGAGGGTGCTCGTATTGACGGTCGAGGCACCGCGGATATCCGACCGCTGTCGGCTGAAATTGACCTCTTTCCCATGACGCATGGTTCCGCCTTGTTCCAACGTGGCGAGACGCAAGTCGTCAACGTCACAACGCTGGGAATGCCTCGCATGAAGCAGCAGGTCGACACCATCACCCCCGACGAGTGGCGCCGCTACATGCACCACTACAACTTCCCTCCCTACTCAGTTGGTGAGTCTGGTCGCGTAGGTATGCCAAAGCGTCGCGAAGTCGGACACGGCATGCTCGCAGAGCGCGCGCTTATTCCCGTACTGCCGAGCGAAGCAGACTTCCCCTACACCGTTCGTGTTGTATCCGACGTTTTGCAGTCGAACGGCTCCACCTCAATGGGCTCCGTGTGTGGTTCGACGCTGTCACTCATGGCGGCCGGTGTGCCGATTAAGGCGCCAGTCGCCGGAATCGCCATGGGCCTGGTCTACGACGGCGGAACCTACGTCACCTTGACCGACATCCTCGGGGCCGAAGACGCATTCGGCGACATGGACTTCAAGGTTGCGGGAACCAAGGATGCCGTTACGGCTCTGCAGCTCGACACGAAGATAGACGGACTGCCCGCTGACGTTTTGGCGAAGGCGCTGATGCAGGCCAAAGATGCGCGTCTCGCCATCTTGGAAGTTCTCGTCAACGCGATTGCCGAGCCTCGCACCAACGTGGCCGAAGTGGCTCCGAAGATTGTGAACATCGAGATTCCTATCGACAAAATCGGTGAGGTCATTGGGCCCAAGGGTAAGGTCATCAACACCCTGCAGCAGGAGACCGGTGCCGACATCGCCGTGGATGACGATGGAGTCGTGGGGACGGTTACCATCGGTGCGAAGGATGGTCGGGCAGTCGCCGAAGCCGTTCGCCGCATCGAGATGATTCTGGACCCCCCAACGGCCGACGTTGGCGCCACCTACATGGGCAAGGTCGTGAACACGACCAAGTTTGGTGCTTTCGTTAGCATCTTGCCGGGTCGCGATGGACTACTGCACATCTCCAAGATGTCGCCGCTTAATGGTGGCAAGAGGATCGGAGCCGTTGAGGACGTTTTGGTCCTGGGTCAAGCCATCGAAGTCAAGGTGGATGACATCGACCCGCAGGGTAAGGTTTCTCTTTCGCTCGGTGGCGAGTACGCCAACATGGTGATTGAAGATTCCTCAGAGCCCCGCGAACGTCGCGAGCCCCGCGAACGTCGCGACGACCGCGAATCACGTCCGGCCCGTGAGGAGCGCGCCCCGCGTGCCGATCGTCCGGCTCGCGCGTCGAGCTTCGAAGACTCCTTCGAAGCCGAGTTGGCAAATGACTTGGGCGACTTGGGTCCTGGTGGCCCCGCGCTCAACGACGGCGACCGCGGCGACCGCCGTCCGCCGCGCCCTCGTCGACGCTAGAAACGACACCCAGAAAGCCCGCGCAAGCATTCTACGGAATGTTTGCGCGGGCCTTCTGCGTTACCGTAACCTCTCAGTACTGTGATCAATTCACCCGCACTCCCTGGTTCGGGTTGGTGGCGCAATCGCTCTCGGTCGGACGTATGGGCATTGGTCGTCTTGGCGTTGATACCCACACTGTGTTTTGCCGTCCCGGCTCTTTTCAACCACCCGGCGCTGAATAGCGATAATTTGATCCAAAATTTTCCGCTTCGTGTGATGTCGGGTCGTCAAATGGCTTCAGGTCACCTGCCGCTTATCGATCCGTTGGCGTATTCCGGAACTCCCTTGCTGGGCGGAATGAACGCTGGCTCGTTTTATCCTCTGACTTTTCTCTTCGTCTTTCTCCCACCCATCGCAGCATGGGTGATCAATCTGGTGGTTATTTACGTCACCGCCGCATTTGGCATGTACGCGTTACTACGATGGTTGGGCATTGGCCCCAGCGGTTCTTTCGTAGCTGCTATTTCTTTCAGTTACGCGGGCGCCATGGTTGGTCACTTGGTCCATATTGCGGTGATTCAGGGATATGCGCTCATTCCCTGGATGACACTCGTTCAGTTGAGTCTTGGTCGTCGTCTTCTCGAGTCGGATGCTCGCCAGAGTTTCTCCAAACATCTGCGCGCGTGCGGGCCTTCGATCATCGCTCTCGCGGTCATGTGGGGACTGGCCTGTTTGAGCGGGGAACCAAGGTCTATTGCTGAGTTAGAACTGCTCACTGTCGTAATAGTCACAGTGGCGGTACTCGTGTACGCACGGCGTGAAGTCAAACAGTGGCGCAATGTATTTGCCTACGTCTCTGTTCAGATGTTCGCAGCGACGTGGGGCTTCGCAATTGCCATGGTGCAATTGGTCGTTGGATGGGCCTTCATCTCTCAATCCCAGCGTTCCGCCATTAGTTACTCTTTCTTTGGAATGGGGTCATTTCCCCCTCGGCAACTCGCAATGCTTTTCGTTCCTCAAATTTTTGGAGGCAATGGATCGTTCGGTCAGCCGAGCTTTTCCATGAACTACCCGCAGTTGCCAGAACTTATGAGCTACGTCGGCCTCGTAGCCCTCCTCGGCCTCAGTACATTCTTCGCCCATGTCACGCGGCGAGGTTGGCCGAGTGACATGAAGCGTTTTTCAATTTTCGCTGTCCTTGCCGTGGTGGGACTAATAACGGCTCTCGGTACCTACACGCCCTTCGGCTTCCTGCTGCACGCCATCCCTCTGATTGGCAAGACGCGGCTCCAGAGCCGAAATATTGTCTTCTTTGATTTTGGGGCGGCCGCCCTGGCGGGTTGGTTCGTGCAGTCCCTCATTGATCGCCACCGAGTTCCCACGTCACTCAACATCTGGCGACGGTACCTCTCCCTTTCCCCAGGGCTGTTGGTAGTCGCATTGCTATCAGTTGCTCTATGTATACCGACGGGCCTGCTGGATTGGATGGTGGGTACTAGAGGGGGAAATGTTGCATCTCATTTGCGTGGGGCTTACGCGCTGCAATTACTGGTCGCAGTGGTAGTACTCATCGTTGTTCGCCGGCGAGCCTCGTTCGGAGTTGGTAAGTGGTTGATCGCCGTCTGCTCGCTCGACTTGGTCGTTAGCTTGCTCCTCACGGCTGTGAGCTGGTCGACAGTGGGAGTCAATCCGATGCCGTCCGCTCGGGTCGCTACATCAGTTCTTGGCTCGGCCGGTAGGTTCGCCATCATTAACCCCACCTTGAACGATCAGACGGTGATAGAGAATTTGGGAGTTCCGAACATCAATGTGTTCACGGGACGTCCCAGTATTCAGGGCTACGGGAGTTTGATTCAGGCACAGTACGGATTGGCAACCGAGGCGAATCAGTTTGGATGGCTCAATCCTTGTCAATTGCAATCGGGGAAGTACGAACAGCTTCGCCTAGCCACCGTCATCATCTCTTCAACGGACCTGCTGAGCACGGCAATGAAGAAGAAATCACCGCAGCTACGTTGTGCCATACCTTTGCGCGAACCTAGTCATACCGCACTGCTGGGAGTCAACGACTCGTTGTCGAAGGTGCAGATAGCGGGTTGGCTGGGTGAGAGTATTTCGACGACTCCCGTAACCGTGGATGTATTGTCCAGCCGCGGTCGGGTGCTCAGCACTCTGCGCTCAGCACCCGGGGCCACGATGCGGTGGAACCTATTCATTGCGCACGGAGTGAGCGCCCTTCGATTTCACTCCTCGGCTGGTGTACGTATCGGCACTATTCAGATTGTGAACTCGCTCGGTGCGGTGCAAAGTCTGACTACGCCTTTTGAACAGGCCCTGGGCAGTTCAAAATGGGTTTTTTATCGCCAAATTGGACCTCTGACGATTCTGCACGCGACTTCGATCCGCCCGTCACTCCAGGTGGTACATCCATCTCCCACGACGAAAGTGAGCTCGTACCGAATTGATTCGTGGGGTGATGAGTGGATTAAAGTCAGCTCACCTCGAGCCTTTTCGATGACACGTAGCGTCGCGTGGCTGGCTGGCTGGCGAGCCACGCTGACCGATGAGCGAACTAATGTCAGCTCGACTCTCGATGTGCGACCCGACGGGCTCATCCAACGCATTACAGTTCCGGCTGGGGCGTGGCGTATTCATTTTCACTATCACGCGCCTCACATTGAAGCCGGACTGATCGTGAGCACCGTGGCCTGCGGACTTCTCATTGTCGCCGTGGTGGTCGCGCTACTACGCCGCCGACGAACGATGAGCGGTAGGGTTTAGTGGTGATCAAGATCGCTGTCGTCGGAGCTGCTGGACGCATGGGCCAAATTATGGTGCAGGGCCTCTCCGAGTACGACGACCTGTCGATTGTTACCGTGGTTGACGTCCTAGAAGTCCCAGGAGCTACAAATTGGGTGACGTCCGTCACCGACCTATCGGCGAATGACGTTGACGTGGTCGTGGACTTTTCGAGCGCCGCAGGTGCTACGGCTACATTGAGGTGGTGCGCGGTAAATGGCGTAGCGGCAGTGATTGGTGCCACGGGCTTATCACCTGAACAGGTGCGTTCGGCGGTGGACGAGAACGCCAACGTTGTACTCGCCGCCAATTTTTCTATAGGGGCGATCCTGGCTGAGCGTTTTGCTGCTCAAGCAGCCCCCTATTTCGAGCGTGTTGAAATCATTGAAATGCACCATGATCAAAAACGCGATGCTCCGTCGGGAACGTCACTGGCCACCGCGAGCGCAATGGCGGTGGCTCGAAGGGCTGCTCAGGTATCAACGAATCCTGACCCCACTGTCTCGCTAGTACTCGAGGGTGCTCGAGGTGCATTGGGGGAAGGGGATATACCCATTCACTCGGTGCGTCTGCCTGGCTTGGTGGCGCATCAGGAAGTAATTTTTGGTCGACCCGGGGAGGGTTTGACTATTCGCCATGACTCTTACGACCGCTCGAGTTTTGTGTCCGGTGTGGCCCTGGCCGTACGGAGCGTGCGGAATCGCCCGGGTCTCACCGTGGGTCTCGACGAATTGATCTAAGTCGTGGAGGACTCGGTCGTTGAACGTGCACTCGTTTCGGCGGGCCGTAGCGTCGCGCACCGAGGCATCGCGGTCACCACGATGGCGGTAGTGGCATGTGAGGCGGGACTATCGCGGTCAACCATGTATCGCCATTTTCCTCTTGGCCGCCAACAACTCTTTGACCAATTGATTCATTGGGAAGTGAGGAAATTTTTCCTCGGTCTTCAAGCTGAAGTTGATGGTCTCAGCGAACTCCAGGAAGTTTTGGAGCGTGGCCTTAGATACGCTCATCACGCCGTTAAGAGCCATTTCCTGCTCCAACGAATTCTCCTCGAAGATCCGACCATATTGGAACCAGCCCTGTCGGAGTCCATGCAGTCCATTCGCTCAGCAATTGTGGCCGTCATCGAGCCCTTCGTGGCGAAATCAGCCCATTCTCGTCAGCACGCTGACTACGTCGCTCGCTTGTTCCTCGACTACATCTCCACCCCCGGTCGATGGGATCTCGACAGTCCGCAGGACCTGCACTGGTTGGTTCGTGATGAACTGCTGGCGGGTTTTGACGAGCCGAACGTTACGGTGGGAGCGTCGAAGGTGAGACCATTACGGGATGCGTCCGATCCCTCCATACGGACCCAGATCATTAACGCTGCGGTCACCCACTTGTCTTTCAATTCGCGTGACCAGGTCTCCCTGGACGCGATCGGTGAAGCTGCTGGCTACTCACGAGCTTCCCTGTATCGAACTTTCCCAGGGGGGCGAGACCGACTGTTAAGTGCGGTGGCGCAACGCGAGGGCTCAAGGATTTTCTCAGCGGTCGCCGACGCCATTTCGTCCCACGATGACCTCCACGACGCTATTGCAGCTGGTCTCACCACGCTCTGGTTTCATATTGAAAATCACCCCGTGCTTACTCACCTACGTCTGTACGAGCCCAGGTTCACAAACTCCTCCCTGCGTTTTGATGGTGCCACTCGGACTTATTTTGTGGCGTCCTCCTTCGCCCAGCCCCTCCTGGCGCGCTGGATGGATCTCGACTCGGCTGGTCGATTGGCCGAATGGCTGTGTCGGGTAGTCGTGGGCTACTGGAGTGACCCCGCTGCGTACGTGGCCATAGGGGAACCCGCCAGCGTGGCTCTGTTTTACGGTCGTCATATGGCAACGGGAGTAAGTCAACTTGTAAATCGCTATTAAGAAGGCTGTGCTAGACAATGTTTACGGTCACAAAGGGGTAGTTATGGCGATAATCAATGACGACGAGCGAGACATGCTGAGCAATCGCGAACTCATTGGACGAGACGAGATCAATGACTACGAAGCAATCTTCGACTTAGTCGGAGTAGATGATGGTTCGTCGTCACACTCCGTGCCGGACAAGTGCGACGCCGTGTTCACGTGGGATTACAACAAGGGCGCACGACCGAAGTTGGACAAGCTCTACGAGAAGGCCAAGCGCTCCCAGTGGAACGGGGCAACTGACCTCCCCTGGGAAACGGTCGTAGATCAAGAAGCAATGGCGGTGAAGGCATACCGTGAAGCGGGTCAGCGTCCACTCGGTGAGGCTTTGATTGCGGGGACGCAATTTGAAAAGTGGGGCGAAAAGGAGTGGGTCGCCTTCGACATGGAGTATCAGAATTGGACGTTGAGTCAGTTCATGCACGGTGAACAAGGAGCGTTGCTGTGTACCGCGAAAATTGTTGAGACGGTTCCGTGGATTGACGCGAAGTACTACGCCGCGACCCAGGTAATGGACGAAGCCCGTCACGTTGAAGTGTTCTCTCGATACCTCGACACCAAACTCTCTGGTCATTACCAAATGAATGGACATTTAGGTCTCCTGCTCGACGACATTGTGGCTGACTCCCGTTGGGATATGACCTATCTAGGAATGCAGATCATGGTGGAGGGCTTAGCCCTAGCCGCGTTCGGCTTTATGCACTCAATGAGCCAAGAGCCACTGCTGCGTCAACTGCTGCGCTACGTAATGGCCGATGAGGCGCGACACGTCGCCTTTGGGGTGTTGTCGCTGCAGGAGATCTATACCGATATGTCAGCGCCAGAGATCCGTGAGCGACAGGAATTCGCCTTCGAAGCAGCCCTACGGATGCGCGACCGTATGCAGGGACAAGAGGTGTGGGAGCGTCTGGGAATTTCGAAGGCTGACGCTGCTCAGGTAACGCTAATGGACCCCGACCGCCCGGTCTTTCAAGCAGCTTTGTTTTCAAAAATAGTTCCGAACTGCAAAAAGCTCGGCCTACTTGACGCCGCGGATGGCTGGCTACGAACGAAGTTCACCGAAATGGGCGTCATCGCATTTGAAGACTACGAAGATACAACCCTGGACCTCGACGCGAACGCTGAGGGCACCCCCATGGAGCGAGCAATTGTCTAACACCGCTTGGCTGGACGAGGGCTGGTAACTTCGAAGCGTGAGTACCCCTCGTTTCGGTCGATTGATTACGGCCATGGTGACGCCCTTCGATCACGAGGGCAACGTTGATTACGACCTTGCCGCGAGCGTGGCTCGATACTTGGTCGAAAACGGTAGCGATGGACTCGTGGTCGCCGGTTCTACGGGCGAGGGTGGAAGTTTGTCCGACGAGGAGAAGCTCTCGCTCTTTCGTTGCGTTGCCGAAGCTGTCACTGTGCCAGTTTTAGCGGGATCTACGTCAGGGGATACTGCTCGATCAGTGGTCTTGAGCCGAGAGGCCGCCTCGAGCGGTGTCTCGGGAATTCTCGTGACCACGCCGGCCTATTCGCGGCCGAGTCAAAGAGGAATCGAAGCTCACTTCACAGCAATCGCCGCGGCTAGTCACCTGCCGGTGATGCTCTACGACATTCCGGCCCGAACGGGTCGCAAGGTGTCTGCGGCGACGACTATTGCGGTAGCCAGGAACTGCCCGAACGTCCTGGCGTTAAAGGACGCTTCGGGCGATCTACCCTCGGCTGCTCAGGTGAAGCAGACACTGGGGGATGGTTTTGATCTCTACGCTGGTGACGATGATCTGGTACTGCCCTTCTTTTCCATTGGCGCTACTGGTTTAGTCTCGGTGGCGTCGCACTGGGCCGGTCCGCAGTACGCCGCGTTGATATCGGCCGTTGATCGCAATGACTGGTCGCTCGCCCGCGTGATTAATGATTCACTCGCCCCAAGTTGTCAGTTCGAAGGAAACGAAATGTACCCCAATCCCCAGCCAGCGAAGGCCGCATTGCGGCTCCTAGGAATGGCGGTCGGGCAGTGTCGTGCGCCGCTTGGTGCGAGTGATGCCGCCTTGGATAACCAGGCCGCGGAAGTACTCACCGGACTGCACGTAGCTCGTGGCTAAATCTGCGGTCCGGATTGCCTTCTTAGGCGGTCTGGGAGAAATCGGCCGAAACTGCATGGCCATTGAACAAAATGAACGCATCATCGTGGTGGACGCTGGATTGATGTTTCCCGAACCGAATATGTACGGCATCGATATCATCCTGCCTGATTTTCGGTGGTTGCGCGAGCGTCGCGATCGTATCGATGGCATCGTGTTGACCCACGGACACGAGGATCACACCGGTGCTTTGCGCTATCTGGTTCGTGACGTGAATGTGCCGATTTACGGATCAGCCCTCACTGTTGGGTTCGCCAAGCACCGGTTGACCGAAGCGAAACTGGCGGCCGGCTTGACTTTCATTGAGGTAGCTGACGGTGATCGACGTCGTATTGGCGCCTTCGATGTGGAGTTCATTCCGGTAACCCACTCGGTCCCGAGCGCCCACGCATTAGCTATCCATACGTCGGTGGGAATCATTGTGCACTCGGGAGACTTCAAGCTCGATCTGACACCCATCGATGGTCGCCGCACCGATGTTGCACGACTGGCGGCTCTCGGCGACGAAGGCGTGGCACTTCTTTTGGGCGATTCCACTAATGCCGAAGAGCCTGGTTTCACCGCATCGGAGGCCACTGTTGGCGGGGCGCTTCGACGTCTTTTCCTCGAACGGCCCAACCGAAGAATAGTAGTGGGCTGTTTTGCAAGCCATATTCACCGCGTACAACAAATTATTGACGTCGCTATCGAACAAAAACGCCGCGTTGTGCTCCTGGGCCGCTCGATGGAGTCCAATGTAAAATTGGCAAGAAAACTAAATTTGCTGCACGTTGATGCATCGGTTTTTGAAGACCCTGCCAACATTGATCGTTACGCACCGGGTGAAATTTGCGTCATCTGCACCGGTTCGCAGGGCGAACCCTTAGCCGCATTGTCAAAGTTGGCCCGTGGCGATGGGCGTTTTCTGCAGGTGGGTGCCGACGACACGGTGATACTTTCGTCGCATCCGATTCCCGGGAACGAGTGGTCTGTGGGCCGGGTGATTGACGACCTCCATCGTTTGCACGTCGAGGTGATTCATTCTGGTCACGAACCAGTTCACGCGTCGGGCCACGCCCGACAGGGAGAGCTGCGGACGCTGCTACAACTGGTGCGACCCCGATCCTTTATTCCAATTCACGGCGAATATCGACACTTGGTCCATCACGCGGATTTAGCAGTTGAGATGGGCGTTGGTTCAGACCACGTGTGGATATGCGAAGACGGTGACGTCGTTGAAATAACCGAAGCGGGTGTCCGGCGTGATGGAACCATCCCCGCGGGTTTTCATTACATCGATGGCACGGCCGGAGACTTGGATGAGGCCCCCCTGGAAGACCGACGGATGTTGGCCGAACACGGGGTCGTCCTCGTGACGGCGGGGATTGACAAAAGTACGGGAACCCTCGTCGAGCGGGCTCGGGTCACGGCAAGAGGATGGTTTGAAGGTGAACGTGAGACTTCAGTGTTGGAGGCCACCGCTCAGGCGGTCAATAGCGCACTCGAAGATGCGCTCGCTGCGGGCGAACGCAGCAGTGAGGCTCTCAACAAGATTGCCCAGCGCACAGCTGGGCGATTAGTTGGCGGGAAGTTCCGTCGCCAGCCAGTTATTTTGCCGGCTATTACGGTAATTTAAGCGACGGTCTTGTCTGGCTCGCCGTGCTCGGCGTTGGCTTTTCCGACCCGCCAGTAAGCCTTTACGGAAATTTGCTCGTCCGTGAGACCGCGGTCGATCAGCGCGGAGCGTAGAGCCGTGTTGATCGAAAACTCGCCGAAGAGGTAGGCGTGACCGAGGTCTGGCGGTAGCGCCAGTGTGGCCAGACCTCGCAGCAAACCGGTAGCGTCATTGCCGCCACGACCCGCTCGGTCGACGAAGATTCCGGTTACGCCGAGGCCGACTGGCAGCTCGGCCGTCACTGCGTCGGCGGGATCGTCTATTTCGATGATGAAAACGAGTTGGCCAGGCACTTCGACGGAATCAGCGAGTCGGTAGAAGGCGGCCAATGAACTGGTGTCACCCATCATGAGATGCCAATCGGCGAGAGGGTCGAGAAGAATTTTCCCCCGTGGCCCCACGACGTCGACGACGTCGCCGATTTTCACTTTTCGCGCCCAGCGCGAACCGGCTCCATCGTGGCGGGTGGCCACCCAGAGCGTCAAAGTTTCGTTGGTGGCGCTGCGGACGGAGTAGCGCCGGCGCACACTGCGTTCGCCATCGGCCCCGACGCGAACCATAACGTCATTCCCGGGCTCACCAGCCATGAACTGTGCCCGTGGGTGACTGAGGGTTATGGCCCGAAGGGACGGAGAGATTGTTTCTACGTGGCTTACCAACGCAACGGCGGCGTCAATACTGAGTCGCTCGGCCAATTGACGGGACGTGGGATGTGGTTCGAGGTCACTCATGATCGCCAGCCTAGGACTATGGCGCTCAGATGTAGCCCCCATTCGGTAAGTTTGATGCTTGTGGCTACCCCAGCGAAGAAAAAGGCTCCCGCGCGGCGAAGTGTTGCCGCGAGTAAAAAAAAGAGCACCGCCGAATCGCTGTGGGTTCGTCACCAGCGGGATTTCATCATTATCCTCACGATCATCGCTGGGCTCTTCATTGGTCTAGCGGAACTCGCTGCCCTGGGGCCGACGGGGAGCATTCTGTCCAGAGCTCTTTCAAACTTGCTCGGCATGTCGCGTTGGCTATTACCACCGACTCTGCTGTTACTCGGTGGAGGGATGCTCTGGGGGAAGATCGACATCGACCGCACACGACTGAGTGTGGGCCTACCCCTCTTCTTGTTGACGGCGGCGGGACTGGCGCACCTCGGTGGCGGACGTCCTGGTGTGCATTCTTCGGTGTCCGCATTGGGGGCTGGCGGCGGTTGGCTGGGCGTCGTTGTGGGTGGAAGTCTCAACGGGGCCATCGGTTCTATTGGCGCGACGATACTTTTAGTGGGGTTATTGATTGTCGCCGTGATTGTGGCGACGGGAGTGACTCTGCGTGTAGTTGTGGCGGCCTCGGCAGCAATCGTTAAATTACTCGTACGGCGGGTCTCTCAGTGGTGGACGTCGCGACCGGAGCCCTCGGCTCCGTCTGAGGGCGAAGAAGCCCCCGCTGAGCAAGTTCCACTAACCGCTAAGCGGTCTCGAGCCAAGAAGACTGCGTCACAAGAGAAAGAGGCGACGGACGAGTGGGTTGCCAACGAGAGCGATGGGCGGTTCGAAGAAGCAGAGGTCGAGCCGGAGGTAGTTCCTCCTCCGGCTCGACTAGCTACGTCCAAGAAACCCAGTGAGCCCACGGGTCAGTGGGTCTTGCCACCAATCTCATTACTGCAACGAGTCAAGCAGCAAAAGATGGATCGTTCGGCGACCGACGCCGCCGGGGTGGAACTCGTCGCAGCGTTGGCGGCGCATGGAGTTGAAACAACTCTGGTCGGCTCGACGGTGGGACCCACGGTGACTCGTTTTGAGATTGAACTGGGCGCCGGCGTCAAGGTCGCGAGAGTAACCAGTCTGCACCGTGATATTGCGTACGCGATGGCCTCGCCGGACGTACGCATCCTGGCACCCATCCCCGGTCGGTCGGCAATCGGGGTCGAGGTGCCGAATCGGGTGAGAACCCTCGTGGCTCTCGGTGATCTTCTCGTTTCCGAAGAGGCGGTGAGCGCCAATCACCCCCTCGACGTTCCGCTTGGTAGAGATATTTCAGGCGCAACGGTTATCGTAAATCTGGCTGAAATGCCCCACGTTCTTATCTCCGGCGCCACTGGTGCGGGGAAGAGTTCATGTATTAATGGGCTGATTACTTCACTCGTCATGCGGGCCACGCCCGATATATTGAAGTTGATTCTCATCGATCCCAAGCGTGTGGAGCTGGGCCAATACAACGATTTACCTCACCTGTTGACGCCTGTGGTCGTGGATCCCAAGAAGGCGGCCGGTGCGCTGGCCTGGGCGGTAAAGGAGATGGAGCGCCGTTACGATATTTTGTCGGAGTACGGTGTGCGCGATATCACGAGTTACCAAGCGCTCATGGCTCGTGGTGCGGGTACTAAGAACCCCTCGGTACGCGAAGTGGTAGCCGAGGCGGTGGAGAGAGCCACGGGTCTTGAGACGGTAATAGACGAATTCGTTCCCGAGACTCTGCCCTACATAGTGATTGTTGTCGACGAGCTGAACGATCTCATGATGGTCGCTGCGCGAGACGTGGAAGATTCAGTTGTGCGAATTGCGCAGATGGCTCGTGCAGTTGGCATTCACCTCGTCCTCGCGACGCAGAGGCCGAGCGTTGACGTAATAACTGGGGTGATTAAAGCCAACATCCCGAGTCGAATGGCCTTTGCGGTTTCGTCGCTGGCGGATAGTCGAGTGATATTGGACCAACAAGGTGCGGAGCGCCTGATCGGTAAGGGAGACATGTTGCTCCTCACGGCGTCGAGCAACGTTGCTCGACGCCTACAGTGTCCCTGGATTTCCGAAGAGGAGGTTCGCCGAGTTGTAGAGAATTGGCGTGGTCAAGGTGGAACCACCGAAAAAGTTATTGCGCTTACCCCCGTGGGCGCTTCGAGTTCCACTGCAACAAGCGGGGGAAGCGGTGAGGACGACGACGAACTGCTCCGGCAAGCTCGTGACATCGTCATCCGAACTCAGTCGGGCTCGACCTCGATGCTGCAGAGAAAACTACGCGTAGGTTTTGCTCGTGCTGGCCGTCTGATGGACCTGCTGGAGCAGGAAGGGGTAGTGGCGCCAGGCGACGGCTCGAAGTCTCGTCGGGTCCTCGTTGGTCTAGAGACGCTCGACGTCAGCGGAAGCAATGAAGCAACGGACCTTGATTCTGATTTGCAGTCCTAGGCATGAGGCACGGTCGCCATCACGGATATGGCATCGGGCGTCGCTTTCTTGGGGTGAGTTGTGGCCTTATTCTTGGAGTGAGCCTGATCGTGAGTTTGCAGTTACCGTTTTCTGGACAAAAGTTCTCGGTGCATATCGACGATCAAGTGATTGAAACTCGCACCTGGACGCCGAGTCCACTGGTCTGGCCCGCAGCGGGCAGTGCGGCGGTTGGGGTGCCCGAAGCAGGTGTCGTAGTCCTGTCAGTAGACCAACCGATTGTGCCGATCGCTAGCCTCACGAAAATGATGACGGCGTGGGTGGCGCTCCATCTAAATCCCTTGACGGGTCAGGATTCGGGGCCCTGCATCACGGTCACTGCGCAGGACGTGGCGGAACTCGTGCACGAGCTATCTACCAACCAGTCGTACGTGAAAATTTACGAAGGGGAAGAGATCTGCGAGCGAGATCTACTACGGGGACTACTGGTGCACTCGGCGAATAACTACGCGCATCTCTTGGAGCGCTTGACTAAGCGGAGTGACTATCAGTTCGTGCGTGAAATGAACCAATGGTCAGTTGTCCTAGGTTTGACGTCAACGCATTACGTAGACGCATCCGGCGTTCAACCTCAAAATGTGTCCACCGCTGGCGATCAGTTGCGTTTAGCTGAGCGCTTGATGGCCTATAGCGAGTTTGTCCGAGCCACGGTGGCTCTACCGAGCGTCAGCCTGCCCTTCGCGGGGATTGCTCATTCCTACACGCCCCTCGTCGGAACTAACGGCGTAGTGGGTGTCAAGTCCGGACGTACCGGAGAAGCTGGTGGTTGCGACGTGATGGCGCGTCGGGTGCAGATCGGCTCTAGCTCGGTTTTGGTGTACGGAGTCGTACTCAGTCAGCACGTTGGCGATGTATTGGCGAACGCGGGTCGGGCGGCACTTCAACTCACCAATTCGGTCGCGGCGAACGTGCACGTGACGGAACTTCATCGTGGTAGTCGAGTTGGAACGGTGGGCTGGTCGAAGGACTCCTCGCCCTTGGTTGCTAATCGCTCGGTGCGCATAGTTCAGTGGGGCGACGCATCACTTTCCGTTCATTTCGTTCAGCGCCGTCGAGGGGCTGAACGCTCGTCACTGACCACAGCGTCGTTGGTCGGCGACCTTTATCTAGTCGGGGACGTGACGCGTCCAGTGGTGAGTGTGGTGCCAGAACGTAGCGTGTCACGACCCACTCTCTGGCAACGCCTACGCTAGAAAGATGCGAGTTCGCGTCCCAGCTAGTACCGCAAACCTTGGACCAGGCTTCGACTCGTTGGCCTTGGCCCTGTCGCCAGTCATAGAGGTGAGCGTTGAGATCGCCGAGTCTTTTTCAATCAGCACTGAGGGCTACGGTGCCGGTCTCTTTGATGATGAAAATCACCTAGCGGCTCGGATCGTTCGCGAGGTGTTGGGCCACTCTCGATTCGCCGTGTCGGTCAAGTCGGAAATCCCCCTGGCGCGTGGCTTGGGGTCGTCGGCATCCCTAGCGTTGGCCGCCGCAGCCGCCGCGGGGTCACTAAATCCGCTCGCGGTGGCGGTGGCCGTAGACGGACACGCTGAGAACGCGGCTGCCTCGCTCATGGGTGGCCTGGTAGCGGTAGCCGTGGATGCTGGAGAGCCGGTTGTGTCGCTGTTCCCCCTCGACGAGAAGTATCGATTTGTCGTTGTTGTCCCCGAGGAACCACTCGCCACAGCCACGGCACGCTCGGTTTTGCCTGAGCAGGTTACTTTGGGCGACGCGATCTTTAACCTCTCCCGCATCGGACCGCTACTCGCGGGTCTTGGTGACCACACGCGCATGCGACCTGGATTGCTACACGACCGCCTACACCAGTCGTATCGATCATCGCTGCTGACCTTTTCGGATCCGATCTTGTCAGCCATGGTCGAATCCGGAGCGCTCGGGGCTTGCTGGTCGGGTGCAGGCTCGTCCATGCTGGGGCTGGCCACGATTGACTCGGCTGATGAAATCCGTCGAACCGCCCAGAGAATTCTCGATGAGTATTCAGTTGAGGGAAGCGTCTGGGTGCTGGAGGCTGATCGAACCGGCCTCGTGACTCAATGAGAATTCGGGGTCTGACCGAACCACCTCGCACGGCCGGCGGGGGAGCGGGGCTGGTGCTCCTCGGGGCGTTCATGATTCAGTGGTCGGCGGCCATTGTGATGCCGATTATCTCTCGATTCGGTGGGTCGGCGGCGAGTGGTTGGCGCTTTCTTCTCGGGGCGGGCGTCCTTTTAATCGTGGTACGGCCAAAAGTGCGTTCGTGGGATCGAGACCGATGGATTGGGGTTGTGGTTTTCGGACTCTCATCTGCGGTGATGAACCAATGTTTCTTCCAAGCCATTCACCGAATCCATCTCGGCACCGCTGTTGCGATTGAGTATCTCGGCCCCTTTCTGGTCGCTGCCCTGGGGAAGCGGTCGTGGCGACATTTCTGTTTTGTGCTCTTGGCGATGGGCGGAGTACTAGCGCTAGCCCGACCAGGTGGGCACCTGTCTGTAGCGGGCATCCTGTTTGCGGCTGGGGCTGGTGTTGGTTGGGCGGCCTACGCGTTCGCCAGTCACCGCGTCGGCGGCGATGGTGACGGCTACAGCGGCTTGGCGGTCTCAATGTCTATTGGCGCGCTGCTTACTCTTCCCACAATCTTTTCATCAGCTCACACCATGATCTCGACGCCACACCTCTGGATTCGAATGTTGCTCGTGGCGATAATGGCCACGGTAATTGGCTTTGGGGCTGAAATGCAGGCCCTACGCCGTCTGAAGCCGTCGATTGTTAGCGTGCTCATGGCCCTAGATCCAGCGGTAGCTTTTCTGGTGGGTCTGGTTATTTTGCACCAAAGCGTTCAGACGTGGGATTTGGTCGGAATGCTCTGTGTAGTGGTGGCTGGCGTCGGCGTAACGGTGGACGAATCCAGAGGGGCTGTTGAGATAGTTCGGTAGGCTAGTGGGGTGAGTGGTCCAAAATCCTTCGTAATTCGAACGTTCGGCTGTCAAATGAACGCTCACGATACCGAGCGACTGGCTGGCCTGTTAGTCGCAGACGGAATGGTTCCCGCAACGAGCGAGGACACGGCGGACGTGATCGTGCTGAATACGTGCACGATTCGTGAAAATGCCGATAACAAGTTGTACGGAACACTGGGACAACTCAAGAGCCTAAAAGACCTGCGTCCCCATTTGCAGATTGCCGTCGGAGGCTGCATGGCGCAAAAAGATCGTGAGGAGATTATCCGCCGAGCTGGATGGGTGGACGTTGTCTTTGGCACCCACAACATCGCCTCGGCACCGAGTCTTTTGCGTCGGTCGGAAACCGAGGGCCCGCTCGTTGAGGTGCTCGACGCCCCCGACCCTTCGGTGGTTGCAGATATGGCACCAGCTCTGAACGCTGTTCGCGAGCTGCCGTGGGCTGCATGGATGACAATTCAGACGGGATGCAATAACTCCTGCGCCTTTTGCATAGTTCCGGCTGTTCGGGGAGAAGAGATATCTCGACCCTTTGATGACCTCATCACTGAAGCCACAATGTTGGCCGCTCAGGGCGTCACAGAAATAACCGTCCTGGGACAGAACGTTAATTCCTACGGTCGGGACTTAACCAAGCGTCGACCACTTTTTGCTGAGTTGTTACGTGCCGTGGGCGCGGTTGAGGGTATTGAGCGAGTTCGCTTCACTAGCCCACATCCCAAAGATCTACGGCCCGAAACCATCGCTGCGATGGCCGAAACGCCAGCCGTCTGTAATCAACTGCATTTACCGATGCAGTCGGGCTCCAACGAAATTCTGACCGCCATGCGCCGCGGATACACGGCGGAACGGTATTTGGAGAAATTAGCCGCAGCTCGAGCTTCGATTGATGACTTGGCCGTTACTTCGGACATCATCGTTGGCTTTCCGGGCGAAACCGAGTCGCAATTCGAAGAAACCTTGGCGGTGGTGGCGGAAGCCCAATTCGATAGCGTATACACATTCATTTTCTCTCCCAGGCCCGGCACACGGGCCGCGTCCATGGAAGATCAGTTCCTGACCCCCGAAGTCATTAGTGATCGCTTCAAGCGCCTATGCGCGGTGGTTGATCGCGCGGGACTCCTGAAGCACGAAGCACGAGTCGGTTGTGTGGAAGAAGTTTTGGTGGAGGGACCATCACGGCGTGCCCCAGAAGTCATTTCGGGTCGCACTCGTCAAGGCAAGCTTGTGCACTTTCAAACGCCGCCAGGTGGACTACGAGCTGGATCCCTGGCGATGGCCACGGTCACCCATGGAGCTCCACACCACCTCTTGGCGGACTATGTCTCAACGGTTCGTGGTCCAAAGCACAAGGTGCGAATTCCGCTACTGACCTCGTGAGCCCGTTGGCTATTGCCGTAGTGGGGCCCACGGGATCTGGGAAAAGTGCCCTCGCCCACGATGTCGCCAAAGTTCGAGACGATGTTGAAATAATCTGCGTAGATTCGATGACGGTGTATCGCGGTATGGATATTGGCACGTCAAAACCTTCGCTGGCTGATCAGCACGAGGTGCGCTACCACCTTGTGGACCTCGTCGATGCTGGAGAGGAGTTCTCGGTCGCGGAGTTTCAACGTGCGGCGCGTGCGTCGCGTGAGACCATCGCTCAACGAGGGCACCACACCATCTTCGTAGGTGGCACGGGTCTCTACGGGAGAGCGGTGCTGGATAATTTGGAAATACCGGCCCAATATCCCGAAATTAGGCGTCAGCTCGAAGTTGAAGCGGTGAGCAATCTGGCCGACCTGTACGAGGAACTGCAACTCAATGACCCGGTAGCTGCGCAGCGTATGGAATCCACCAATGCGCGACGAATCATTCGGGCGCTCGAGGTGTTGCGCGGGAGTGGGCGAAGTTTTTCCTCCTATGGTCCAGGTCTCAGTACGTACCCTCCTTCGGCAGTGATTCAAATTGGGCTCGAAGTAGAACTCGAAGTACTTGATCGGCGAATTGACGAGCGTTTTCTGGTGTGGATGGAAGAGGGGCTGCTGGAGGAAGTTCGTCGTCTCGACCAAGCCCAGCCCGCAGTTTCTCGTACTGCGCGGCAGGCCGTGGGTTACCGGGAGCTGTTTGGCTATCTCCGAGGTGAATCGCCCTTGGACCAGGCGGTGGCTGCGGCCCAGTTAGCGACGCGGCGACTGGCTCGTCGGCAATTGTCGTGGTTCCGTCGGGATCCACGTATTGAGTGGTTTGCCGATACCGTTGGCGCTCAAGCTCGCGTCGAGAACCTCCTTCATTCGAACTCACATTCGTGGGAAACTGGACAGCAGTGACGAAAAGAATTCTTCAAAAGTGGCACGGGGCCGGAAATGATTTTCTGATCGACGTCATCGGGGCGCACGCAGCCTCGCCCTGGGGCTCGACCTCCGCCCAAGCCGTCTGCGACCGCGTGAGTGGTATCGGTGCCGACGGTCTCCTAGTGGCGATTGATTCTGGAACGCTGGTGGAAATGACCCTGTTCAATGCGGATGGTTCGATTGCTGAAATGAGTGGGAACGGAATTCGATGCCTCGCAGCAGCAGTACTTCGCGTGCGCGACAGAGAGCAGGCATCTCTTGAAGTAATGACGGGTGCTGGCAACCGTGTGGTGGAAATATCACTGCAAGGAGATGCTGGCTATGGGACGGTAGGCATGGGCGAAGTCATTGCTTGTAACAATGACCTCGAAGGAATACTCGCCATGGTGAATGTGGGTAATCCTCACGTGGTGGTCCGAGATGACTCCTCGTGGACCGACGAGGTGCGCGAAGTTTTGGCTGCGAGATGGGCTGAGCAGGCGGGGGGTGCCAACGTGGAGTTTCTCTCGGGAGGCGCCTCGGATATCTCGATTCGTGTCATTGAACGTGGAGTGGGTTGGACGCTGGCCTGTGGGACGGGTTCGGTAGCGGCGGCTTTCGTTTCACGCTCGCTCGGGGAGTCGACGAATGACGTAATTGTTCACAATCCAGGTGGCGATCTCCGAGTGTCGTTCACTGCTGATTTCGCTACGCTCGGAGGTCCCGTCGCCTTTGTCTCGAATTATGAATGGTCGATCGCGTGACGTACATCCCGACCACGCTGATTGATCGGTCGTTTCGAGAAAGAATTGTAATTGTCGGTGTGCAGTTTCCTGACACGACAAGTGAAGAGTTGGAGCGCGAGCTAGACGAACTGACTCTTCTCGTTGATACTGCCGGCGCGGATGTGGTTGCACGAATTGTTCAGCGACGGGAATCGCCGGACCCAGCCACTTTCCTCGGGTCGGGAAAGGTGGAGGAATTGAGAGAAATTTGCCTCGCCGTGGACTCAGATACCGTGGTCTTTAATCGCACCCTCAGCCCCGCGCAGCACCGTAATCTCGAGAAGATTTTGGGTCGAACCGCCATCGACCGCACCGCCGTGATTCTCGATATTTTCGCGCAGAACGCACGCTCACCGGAAGGCAAAGCTCAGGTTGAGCTCGCCCTACTGAAATACCGACTTCCTCGGCTCCGTAGGAGTAGCGGGTCACTCTCCCAGCAGGCCGGAGGAATTGGTACCCGGGGGCCCGGCGAAACTCAATTGGAAGTTGACCGTCGGCGACTTGTACACCGCATGCACAAGCTTCAAAATGATCTCAAGGATGTCGAGAGAACTCGAGCGGTGCAACGACAGAGTCGAGCGCGTGGCCGCCACCGCGAAGTCACCCTGGTGGGCTATACGAATGCCGGAAAGTCTTCGCTACTTAACTTGCTCACTCACGCCGATGTGGTCGCCGAGAATCGATTGTTCGTCACCCTAGACCCACGCACGCGGCAATTGGCGCTGCCGGGCGGTGAAACAGTTCTCGTTACCGACACGGTGGGTTTTATTTCGAATCTGCCTCACGAGCTAGTGGACGCCTTCAAGAGCACCTTGGACTCTGTTCGTCTGGCCGATTTACTCATCCACGTGGTTGATGGTTCCAGTAGCAAAGTTGAGGAGGAGATTGCAGCGGTGCGTGCAGTGTTAAAGGATATTGGTGCCGACGAAGTGCCCGAGTTGATGGTCTTTAATAAGTCTGACGTCGAATGCTCGAGGTCGATGGAACTGGCTCAAGAGCAAGCCGGCTCGGTGTACGTTTCCGCACTACTAGGTGACAACAGTGAGACCCTGATTGAGGTCATTGGAGCTCGATTGCGTTCGAGTGATCGAATTTTCACCCTGCGTTTGCCATTGGATCGCGGTGACCTCCTGGCCGCGGCCCACCGTGAAGGTGACGTTGTGTCACAGGAAAATCTGGAGAATTGCGTGGAAATCAGGGTGGTGCTTGATCCTGTCGGTGCTGCACGGTTCGTTGATTGGAACGTCGCGTCATGAGTTTTGTTCCGCCACCATACCCCTATGAGCGTCTCGATGAGATTCGAGAAGTAGCAGCCCTGCATGACGGTGGGGTAATTGATTGCTCGATCGGCACGCCGGTAGATGCACCCCCATCGAATGTGGTGGCAGAATTGGCGAAGGCTACTGGTGCTCGTGGCTATCCGACGTCGGCCGGCTCAGCCCCGCTTCGCGGCTCCATCGCTGGATGGTTGCAGCGTACCTTCGGCGTCGCGATCTCACCCGACGACATCGGCGTATGCGTCGGCACAAAAGAATTTGTCGCTTCTCTATCGTCGTATTTACACCTACGAACTCCAGAACGTGACACCGTGCTGTATCCGGAGATCAGCTATCCCACCTACGCGATGGGGGCGGCCCTCGCTGGTTTGAGAGCTGTTGCCGTAGGTGTGGGTGAGCGCGGGATGGACGTCTCCACAATTTCGAAGTCTGACGCCGAGCGAGCTCTCGTGCTGTGGAGCAACTCACCGTCGAATCCCTCGGGGGCCCTCGATGATTTCGCCGCAATTGCAGCGTGGGGACGAAAAAATGACGTCATGGTCGCCAGCGACGAGTGCTACGCCGAGTTTGTGTGGAACGGTAAGCCGCAGTCGATTTTGCAGCACGGCACTGGAGGTGTCCTCGCAGTCCACTCAGTCTCCAAACGCTCAAATTTGGCTGGCTTGCGAGCGGGCTTCTACGCGGGAGACCCCGAAATCGTGGCCTACCTCAAGAGTGTGCGACAGCACGCAGGACTTATGGTGGCCGCTCCGGTCCAGAGTGCCGTTGCCGTGGCCTACGAGGATGACAATCACGTTCTCGAGCAACGAGAGCGCTACCGAGCGAGACTAGAGATTCTCGTTACTGCCCTGCGTGCGGTGGGCTACGAAGTTTCAATGCCCGACGGAACCTTTTACCTCTGGATTACTAAAGCGGGTCTCGATGGATGGGGCATTGCGCGAGAACTGGCTCAGGCGAGTGGTCTACTCGTGTCACCGGGCGATATTTACGGCGAGGCTGGGAGTGACCATGCTCGGATAGCGGTGGTGCAGCCGGATGACCTTATCCGGATCGCAGCTTCTCGTATTGTCCAAAATGTGAACCCGTCCTCCCTTTAGGATGACTACGTGAGCACTCTTGAACAGCGGATAAATAATTGGTTTGACGACATCGCGAGCCTGACCCCGGACAACGTCGAAGCCCGTCGTGACGTCGAACTAGTTATTGCGCAGTTAGATGACGGTCTCGTCAGGGTGGCGGAGATCGAAGATTCGGGTGCCGTTGTGGTGTACGAGTGGGTGAAACGTGCGATTCTGATGCTCTTTCGCCTACGCGGTCTCGAGAAATTCGAAGTCGGTCCCTTTGAGTACGTCGATAAATTGGATTTGAAAACTGACTTTCAGCGACGTGGAGTTCGGGTGGTGCCAGGCGCATCGGCACGCCGTGGCTCATTTCTTAGCCCTGGCGTCATTCTCATGCCAAGCTACGTCAACATTGGTGCGTGGGTGGGAGCCAACACCATGGTTGACACTTGGGCGACCGTTGGAAGTTGCGCCCAAATAGGCGCAAATGTCCACTTGTCGGGTGGCGTGGGTATCGGAGGTGTTCTCGAACCTCCGAACGCGGTTCCTGTGGTAATCGAAGATGATGCGTTCATCGGCAGCCGTTCGATGATCGTCGATGGGGCGCGAGTCGGTCGTGGGGCGGTGCTGGGTGCTGGAACAATTCTCAATCCGTCCATACCTGTTATTGATGCCGAGACGGGTGAGGAAATTTCGCGTGGTTACGTCCCCGACTATTGCGTGGCGGTGAACGCGAGCCGACGACGCGAGTACCCGGGTGGAGAGTTTTTTCTCCCCTGTGTGCTTGTGGTTCGTCGAATGGAAGAAGGCGAGCGCCACAATAAAACGGCGCTGAATTCCCTACTACGCGATCACGGAATTGCTACGTGACCCTGCTCGAAGCTGCCCATGACCTGGTCGTGATTAATTCGGTTAGTCGCAATGAGAAAGAGATTGCAGATTTCGTCGAGCAGCGACTTCGCCTAGCCGGACACCTCTCAGTTACTCGAATCGGTGACAATGTTGTTGCTTCTAGCACCGGTTCGAGAATGAAAAGGGTTCTGATTGCGGGTCATCTCGATACCGTCCCTGGTAATCCTGAACGCGTCGAATTGACGAGCGAAAGGCTTATCGGCTTAGGGGCCTGCGACATGAAGGGTTCTTTGGCTGTGATGCTGGCTCAGGCTCAAGAAAGTGATCAACGAAGAGTAGAGACGTCATGGATTTTTTACGCGCGAGAGGAGATTTCTCGTGCGGAGTCTGGGCTACTCGAGATTGCTGCAGCGCGACCCGACCTGCTCCGCGGTGATGTTGCCATCGTTGCTGAGCCGACCGGAGGCACCATCGAAGCAGGTTGCCAAGGCTCCATGCGAGTCAAGATTGAAGTATCGGGTGCTCGAGCACATACCGCCCGACCGTGGACGGGCGTCAATGCTATTCATCGCCTCGGGCAAATCCTGGAAGTAGTTTCCCGCTACGAACCGCTCTCGGTAATGGTTGATGGACTCGAATTTCAAGAGCAATTGCAGGCGGTACTGGTGGAAGGTGGTGTGGCGAGCAATGTGGTGCCTGATTACTCGTCAGTTACCTTGAATTATCGGGTGGCGCCGGGACGAGATGAGGACGAAGCGACGAACCACCTAACAGAGATGCTGCAGTCAGTTCTTCACGAAGGCGATGTCGTCACAGTTCTCGATTGGGCTCCACCAGCCCAACCTCACCTTGCGAATGAGGAGATATCTCGCCTGCTTCCCCTCGTGGCGTTACCGGCTCGGGCAAAAGTTGGCTGGACTGACGTAGCCACCTTTGCCCAACTAGGAATTCCCGCTGTGAACTTTGGAGCCGGTGATCCCTTGCTGGCGCACCGTAGTGACGAATACGTGACCGAAAGTGAGTTGGCTGACTTCGACCGAACGCTTCGGGATTATTTAAATTGATTTTCTTTTAAGCGCTGGGCGTGAGCAGTGAGTGGTTGTAAAAAGATCTCAGTAACTCCGAAGTACAGATATGACCTTACCGATTATGGAGACTTCATCAGCATCAAACTCCATTGGCTCCATGGAGTCATTTTCGGGTTTGAGGATGACTCGACGCCCTTGAGGGAAGTATCGCTTCACGGTCGCCTCTCCGTCGTGAATCCCGGCCACAATGATCTCGCCCTGGAGAGCAGTCTCTTGTCGCTGCACCACAACGAAGTCTCCGGGGAGTATTCCCGCGTTAATCATGGAGTCGCCACGTACTTGAAGCATGAAGCTCTCTCCTCGTCCGGCAAATTGCTCGGGAAGAGAGATGAGTTCGTACGCAGACTCTTCGGCCAGTGTTCCAACCCCTGCTGCTACGTCGCCGACGAAGGGAATTTCTCGCGACGACCCAATTGAAGTAATTTCCCCAGTTGCGGGAGCGGCGTCGTAGTGGACGGTCAAAGTACGAGGTTGTTGGGGGTTCTTTTCTATGTAACCAGCCGCGACGAGAACTTGGATGTGCGTGTGAACTGTGGCCGGTGCGAGGTTGACGTGATTGCCTATCTCTCGGACTGTAGGTGGGTAGTTTCGCTCCCTCTGACACGCAACGATGAAGTCGAGAATTTCTCGTCGGGTGGGGGTGAGTACTTCAGCCATATAAACCTCGCTTGTATCGAACAGTTGTTCGTAATCTATCAAGTCCTCAGCCATGAAGCAAACACCTGTTCGTTTTACTTTTCACACTTCGCGCGACCGTTGCGTTGCCCCTGAACGAAAGGCGTACGATGTCCGACTATTTCTCAATTGCACCGTGTTGGCAGGATTTTGCAGACGTACTGACCTCCGGGCTCGATCGGATCATTCTTTACGGTCCACCAGGTACGGGCAAAACCTTTGCCGCATTGCGTAGCGGGCTCTCTGCTCACTCAGTGGCGGAACGCTTGATATGCACTGAGGATTTGACGACCGCAGACATAACGGGCTCGTGGATGCCGAGGGGAGAGGGTCGTTGGGAGTGGCTCGAAGGACCCGCAATTCGAGCGTGGCGCGGAGATGGCGCCCGCGGGGGCCGCTTGGTTGTTGACGAAGTTGATAGAGCCGCTGGCGACGTCCTCAGCCTTCTTCTTGCCATGACTGATACCGACGGTTCGGCGCAGTGGCGAAATCCCGAAACTGGCGATGTGGTGCAGCCGGCCAAGGGTTTCGTTGCCGTTATGACGACCAATAGCGAAACTCTCGAAGAAATCCCTCGGGCCTTGCGTGATCGTTTTCCGGTCGCCATACGGATTGACCGACCCCATCCATCAAGCGTCGAAAGATTGAGCGTTGACCTACGTGCACCGGCGATGTCGAGTTCCTTGGCGGAGATGGATCGGCGAATATCACTTCGAACTTTCTACGCCTTCGATGTTTTACGCCGTGAGCACGGTGCCGAGCGGGCCGCTCAACTTTTGCTGGGTTCGCAACGATCGACATCCTTTCTCGACGCTTTGCGAATTGGTCGCTTGGAGGAGTCGTGAGGCGCTCTGCCATCTACCCAGAACTAGTCACTGGTCGCAATGACCAGTTCGTAATGTCGACCTGGTCGGTGGATATTGGTTCGGCTACTCGTGGGCGTGCATCGTGTGATTTTTTGAATCGACGAATTGAGGTTCCACTTGGTACATCCGAGCTCGATCGCGTAGTCAGGGCTCACGAGTTGGTGCATCTACGGGTGTCGCCGCACGACGTGGCAATTCGAAGTACCGATCCAGATATTTCACAGCGAGCCGCTGAATGCGCTGAAGAATTTCGGATTAATCAGTTGCTGTCGCGAATGGGATTCAACACAGATCTCTTAACAGATGGCTCGGAGCGTACGGCGGGGGAGAAGGTTGCTCACGGCGAATCGTGGGGTGAGGCCGTATGTTTTCTCATAGCCATTCTGGAAACCGGTGGAGAAAAACCGTTTCTACGAGGTGTGCGAAAAGTAAGACCCGAGTGGATTCGACCCTTGAATGCAATTCGACGTCGAGCTTTGGCTATGGCTGCCGCCACTCCAACTTCACTTCTCGGATCAACCGATCGTCTTGAGGACGACGTCGAGCAGCTCCCTATGGGCTGTGCCAAGTTCACACTTCCGCTCGCGCGACTAATTAGTTCGGCATCGCATTCGCTTGTTCCTACTTCAGTTGACGAGCTTGGCAAGTTCCGACGCTCACTCGAGCCAGGTGGCCGCCGAGCACCGTCCGGGGTATTCGCAAGTTTGATCTTCGCTGAAGATGTGCCGTCCCTTCCAAGTCTGGCGCCGCGTGTGAATGTTCGACCCCGCGCTGAAACCTCCGGGACGGCGTTGCGGTATCCGAGCCGTCTCCTCACGGATCCGCAACAGCGGGCGTTCATTCGAAATCGTCGGTCGCCAAGTGGAATTGTTGTTATTGATCAGTCTGGTTCGATGGATATTCCGGAGAATGATCTGACTCGGCTGCTCTCCGAAATACCGGGAGCTTGTGTCCTTGGATATAGTCATCGGCCTGGCTCTGTCGATGGCACCGCAAACGCTTGGATCATTGCTGAGAATGGTTTTCGCGTCGCCAAAGTACCATCGGGCAACGTAGGAAATGGGGTCGATGGCCCGGTACTCCGTTGGGCCCTAACTCGTCGAAGGAACAACGAGCCCATAGTCTGGGTGACGGATGGTCAGGTAACGGATTCTCACGATCATCCTTCACTCGCCTTGAGTCAACAATGCGCCTCAATGGTTCTGCGTCATCGCATTCGTTTGGTGCGTACGATAGGCGAGGCCACCCTTGAATTGCGTCAAAGCCGGCCAACAAGGTCAGATCTAGCCAGTTTTGGCCGGGTTGGTCGCATCCTTAGCTCGAGCGAATAGGTCTATTTGCCACTGTCCACATATTTTCTTGACACGAACAAGTGTTCGGTCTATTCTTACGAACAAGTGTTCGAATAAAGGAGCCGAGTGATGGCAATCGCAGAAATTGAAGCAAGCGAATGGGAAATGATGTACACACGAGCGAGTCACCTCAGACTCTTGGATGCACCGGTTGAAGCCCCTCGGTACCGCACTGGCTTGTCAATATCAGAAAGGCGCCAACGAAGGGAGCGTAAGCAAGCTCGGCTTCGTCGAACGATGTTGATCGTGGGTTCCGTCTCTATCCTTGCTCTGCTCGTATGGCCCAGTGTGGCCTTTGGCGGCACGTCAGTTACGGGCCTTTCGGGCGACAGCGCGGCTACCGGAAACCTTTCATCTGGAGTTTCCTACACGGTTCAAAGTGGTGACACTATGGCTTCGATTGCACGTCTAATTAATCCGAATGACCCCGCAGGTGTCCAGAGGGTCTTAGAACAAGAGGTTGGCTCTGACGTAGTTCTTCCCGGTGAGCACATCATTGTCCCGTAATTTTGGAGGTCGTGGGCTAGCGTTGCTATGTGAAGTGTCCTTTTTGTTCAGCCGATGACGATCGAGTTGTAGATTCTCGTCTGGCGGAAGACGGCGTAGCAATCCGACGGCGGCGAGAGTGCGCTGTATGCAATCAGCGCTATACAACTTTTGAGAGAATCGAAGAAGTTGGCTTGTTTGTGCTGAAGCGATCAGGTGAGCGTGAATCTTTTGATCGAACGAAAATAGTTCGCGGTATTCGATCCGCCTGCAAGAACCGTCCGGTAGATGATGAATCAATTGATGCCCTCGCCCTGGCGGTGGAGGAAGAAATGCGGCTGCTCAATCGAGATGCCACGAGTGAAGAAGTCGGCTTAAGCACTCTCGAGGTTTTGCGACAAGTAGATGCCGTGGCCTACGTGCGGTTTGCGTCCGTGTACAAAGGTTTTGAAGGTGCGGATGATTTTGCTCGAGAAGTTCGAATGTTGGAAAAGACGACGGCGCCAAAATCTAAGCCCCAGTGATGAAGAAGCTAGATCTGCACCCGCGAATAGTTCTGGCGGTGTACGCACACCCCGATGACGCCGATGTTGCCGCGGGAGGAGCACTGGCTGCTTTCGCCGCCGATGGAGCCTTGGTGCACATTGTGACGGCCTGCGATGGGGCGAAAGGCTCTGGCGATCCCAAGGTCAATATTGCCGATTTACGAGCCCTACGAGCTCGCGAGCTAGGCCTCGCTGCCGAATTACTGGGTGCGGCGAGTGTCGAATCGTTGGGCTACGCCGACGGAGATGTGTCGAATGACAGTCGCTTACGAGAACGTTTGGTCGCAATTATTCGGCGACTGCGCCCCGAGGTAGTGCTGGGCCCCGACCCCACCGCCACCTTTTTTGACGGGGTGTACGTGAATCATCGTGATCACCGAGAACTGGGATGGGCATTGGTCGACGCGGTCGCTCCAGCGGCGGCTATGCCGCTGTATTTTCCCGATTCTGGTGACATGCATCACGTTGACACGCTTTTGCTCTCCGGAACTCACGAGCCAGACGTCATTGTTGATATTTCGGTGGGCATCGAGAAAAAGATCTTGGCGGTTTTGGCTCACGAGTCGCAATTGAGCGAAGACCCCGAGTGGGTCAGAAATGCGGTGCGGGCGCGGGCGCAGCAGGCCGGTCGCGAGGTGGGCATCGCCTGCGGAGAGTCGTTTCGCCACCTTGATTTCTCCCGCTAGCAATCCGACACTCCGCGAGGCCCCAGTACTTCACGTCGATCTGGACGCATTTTTCGCTTCGGTCGAGATTCTTGATGATCCAAAGTTGAGGGGTAAAGCCGTAGCCGTCGGGGGAGGCGGAGACCGAGGCGTTATCGCCAGTGCTAGTTACGAAGCTCGCCGGCACGGCATCACGAGCGCTATGCCGAGTTTGGTGGCGCGTCGCTTGTGTCCGGACTTGATCATCCTGCCGGGTCGATTCGATCGCTACGAGTTCTATTCGCAGAAATTCCATTCGATTATCAGCGACATCACCCCCGCCTACGAACCTCTGGGTCTTGACGAAGTATTTTGTGATCTCTCATCATTGCGACGCCTCGATGCTGAGCCCATGACGGTTGCTCGTGTGATCCACTCGCGTTTGCGCGACGAACAAGGTCTCAACTGTGGCATTGGTGTCGCAAAGAACAAACTCTTCGCGAAATTTGGAAGCAAGCGGGCGAAGCCGAAGGTGGAAAATGGCGTTCTGGTTCCAGGGCCGGAAGTTCTATGGGTTGATTCAAGATTGGAGCGTCACCTGCTCGACACACTGCCAGTTCGAGCACTCTGGGGAGTAGGA